>Ga0208318_100380_pt1 | contig 10679 bp, 9 predicted proteins | sample Virmet3747_4435_FD_185739 | JGI IMG/M metagenome (GOLD analysis project Ga0208318, IMG submission 185739) | Marine viral communities from the Southern Atlantic ocean transect to study dissolved organic matter and carbon cycling - metaG... | ecosystem: Environmental > Aquatic > Marine > Oceanic ... | reverse complement strand
AGTTCGACTTCGCTTGGGTGCAGCAAGGATTGCTCCCGATCAGAGCTGTACTCGTCTTCCGCGACCAGCTCGTACAGATCAATATCGTCTAGCGTCCAGGAGTGGGACTGTGCGACAGCCGTGAGCTCATCAACCGTTTCGGAAAGCGTGATATAAAGACCGCGCTCAGCATTTTCGCGACCATTCATGAGGAACTTCAACGCAAGCGTTGTTTTGCCGGACCCCGGCGTCCCCTCGACAAGATACAGCCGATGCGGGGTCAACCCGCCACACAGCACATCATCCAAACCAGACGTCCCTGTCGACAGCCGCGTCTGCGCCGCCCCAGTGGTACGATCGCCCATTACTTGCACCCCACTCGTATCATACTCTTACGGTGCCCTTACTCCAGCAGTGGGCCCATGTATCCGCCGTATTTTACTCAATGATGAATATTCAAGCAAATCGATTTGTATCGATAGAACGCCAGAGTGCCGGATAACCCGCGGGACTGTTCGGTAAAGGGGCGGCGGCCCGATTGCTCTTGAAAAACGCGTGCGGTTTTGCCACCTATGGCAGTGTGAGGACGACCTCCCCTGAATGGAAAACTGTCGGGACGACCCGGCCCTTCAATGAGGTATAACATGCGCTCTGCATTTGACCGTCTTCGCCACGCCATCAGTTTTGAAGTTATCGCGCTGATCCTTGTGATCCCCGCAGGCGCGATCCTGTTTGACGTGCCCCTACATGACTTTGGTGTCGTGGGCATTGTCAGCGCCACGCTCGCGACGCTTTGGAACCTTGGCTATAACGTGCTTTTCGACTTGGCCTTACAACGGCTGACTGGAACCACCCTGAAATCGCGCATCGTCCGGGTTCTGCACGCGCTGGCGTTCGAGGCGGGGCTGCTGATGGTTCTGTTGCCTTTCATCGCTTGGTATCTGGGGATCAGCCTGTGGGATGCCTTCGTGCTGGATATCGCACTGGCGGCATTCTACCTCGTTTATTCCTACGTGTTTAACCTGATCTACGACACGCTTTTTCCGCTACCCGAATGGTCGCAAGAGCAGGCGGAAAGCGCCTAGCCCACCAACCCATCGTGGTGATCAGACCGGCAAGGTGAATGACGCCTTGATCCGGTCCATCACCACGGTGGTTTTGAACCCTTTGATATCGGGGTTGTTGTAGAAAAAATCGCGGGTGAACGCCTCGTAATCCTGCATGTCCTTGGCGCTGACGATCAGCATAAAGTCGGTCTCTCCGGTCACGTAGTAGGCGCTCATCACTTCTGCCCGCTCCCGCACCGCCCGCTTGAAACGGTCGATGATATCGGACCGTTCCCGCGCCAATTCCACCGCGATCAGCATGGTAAGCGGACGGCCCACGGCCTCGGGTGAGACGACGGCGATATCGGCCTCGATCGCCTTGGTCGCACGCAACCGCGCAAGGCGCCGCTGGACCGAGGTTTGCGACAGCCCGACCAGTTCGGAAAGGCGCGCGCTGGTGAGCAGATTGTCGCGCTGCACGTGATGCAGGATTTTCCGGTCTATCGCGTCAATCATCCTAAATTCCCCATATGTTACAAAAGTTTGCAGCTTTTACCCGCGTAGCCGCATTATTCGCATAAATGCACAGCGCGAAAAAGCTAAACTCGCACAATACCCTGGCAGGAATCCCCACATGATCGACCATTCTTTTACACAGCACGAATATGCAGCACGTCTGGCGAAAACACGCGCCGAAATGGCCAACCGCGGGCTGGACGCGCTGTTTGTCACCGATCCGTCCAATATGGCGTGGTTGGCGGGCTATGACGGGTGGTCGTTCTACGTGCATCAAGGCGTGCTGCTGACCCACGAAGGCCAGCCCGTCTGGTGGGGTCGCGCCATGGACAGCGCCGGTGCCCAGCGCACCACCTATCTGGATGATGACAATATCGTCGGCTACGATGACACCTACGTCCAGAACCCCGACAAACACCCGATGGAGGATCTCGCCCGTCTCATCGCGGACCGCGGGCTAGAGAATGCGCGCATCGGGTTCGAGTTGGACAACTATTACTTTACCGCTTCGGCATTCCTGACGCTGCAAACGCGGCTGCCGGCCGTCAATATCCAGAACGCCACGGCTCTGGTGAACTGGCAACGTGCGGTGAAATCCCCGACCGAGCTTGAATATATGCGCCGCGCCGCGCGGATTGTTGAACGGATGCACGAGGTGATCCGCGAAAAGGCCGAGGTCGGGATGCGCAAGAACGATCTGATCGCGGATATCTATCACGCCTCCGTCAGCGGGGCCGAAGGGCATTGGGGCGACTACCCCGCCTGCGTGCCCATGACGCCCTCGGGTCTGGATGCCACCGCGCCGCATATCACATGGGACGATGCCCCCCTGCGCAACAACGAAGGCACGTTCTTTGAAATCGCGGGCGCGCACCGACGCTATCAATGTCCGCAGTCGCGTACTTTGTTCTTGGGCAAACCTCCGCAGAAGTATCTGCATGCAGAGAATGCCGTGCTCGAAGCGATTGATGCCGGGCTAGAGCAGGCCAAACCCGGCAACCGCTGCGAAGACATTGCCCGCGCCTTCAACACCACCCTGCGCAATCGCGGGTTCGAGAAAGACAGCCGCTGCGGTTATGCAATCGGCCTGTCCTACCCTCCGGACTGGGGCGAACGCACCATGTCGTTCCGCGCAGGAGATACCACCGTGCTCGAACCCGGAATGACCTTCCACTTCATGCCCGCCCTTTGGCTTGACGACGGCGGGATCGAGATCACAGAGCCGATTGTCATCACGCAAAACGGTGTCGAATGCCTGTGCACCACCCCGCGTGCGCTTGTGATCAAGGAATAGCGCCATGCGGGACAATCCTATTTCGGCCACCATCGATTTCGAGTGCGACGGCGTGCAGCATGGCTATCTGCGCCTGCCCTATAGCCGCAATGACAGCGCTTGGGGTGCGATCCAGATTCCGGTGACCCAAGTGAAAAACGGCGACGGTCCCTGCGCCTTGCTGACCGGTGGCAACCACGGCGACGAATACGAAGGGCCGCTGGCTTTGGTCGAGCTCGCCCAGACCTTGCAGGCCAAGGATGTCACGGGTCGCGTGATCATCCTCCCCTTCATGAACCACCCCGCCTTTATGGCGGGGACGCGGGTGTCTCCGCTGGACGGGGTGAACATGAACCGCAGCTTTCCCGGCCGCCCCGATGGCACCCCCACCCAGAAGATCGCGGATTACTTTCAACGGGTGCTGCTGCCGATGGCGGATGTCGTGCTTGACTTCCATTCGGGCGGCAAGACGCTGGATTTTCTGCCCTTCGCCGCCTGTCACACGCTCGAGGATGCGGACCAACAGGCCCGCTGCCGCGCCGCGCGCGATGCGTTCAACGCGCCTTTCAGTGTCGAGATGCGCGAGATCGACGCGCTTGGCATGTACGACGACGCGGCTGAGACGATGGGCAAGACATTCGTCACCACCGAATTGGGCGGCGGCGGCACTGCCACGCCTGAAACCGCGCAGATCGCCCGCAAAGGCGTGCGCAATCTGCTGATCCACGCCGGTATCCTGCAAGGCCAGCCCGTCACCGCGCCATCGCGCATGCTGTCGCAAGACGACGACCGTTGTTTTCACGTCACCAACCACGGTGGGCTGGTCGATTTCAACGTCACCCTTGGCGACACAGTGGCCGAAGGCGACCTGATTGCGCGTCTCTGGGACAGCCAGCATACGGGCCTGCCTCCGCGTGAAATCCGCGCCCAGATGGGGGGCATCGTGATCGCCCGCCACCACCCCGGACTGGCACAGCCGGGCGATTGCCTTGCCGTGCTGGCCACCGAACTCACCTGAAACTCTCCTAAACAGAAAGCCTGACCTATGCTTCGCAATGATGATCAACTCGCCACATGGGACCGCGAAAACTTTTTCCATCCCTCTACGCATTTAGCACAGCATGCGCGGGGTGAATCCGCGACGCGGGTGATCACAGGGGCGTCGGGCGTCCATATCGAGGACCGCGATGGCAACCGGATGCTGGACGCCTTTGCCGGGCTCTATTGCGTGAACGCAGGCTATGGCCGGACCGAAGTCGCCGACGCCATCGCCGAACAGGCGCATCAACTGGCCTATTACCATTCCTATGTGGGCCACGGCACAGAAACGTCTATCACGCTGGCAAAGATGATCATGGACCGCGCACCGGCGCATATGTCCAAGGTCTATTTCGGTCTGTCCGGCTCGGACGCGAACGAAACGAACATCAAGCTCGTCTGGTACTACAACAACATCCTTGGTCGCCCGCAGAAAAAGAAAATCATCTCGCGCTGGCGCGGCTACCACGGGTCGGGGCTGATGACCGGATCGCTGACCGGCCTGTCGCTGTTCCACGACAAATTCGACCTGCCGATGAACCCCGTGATCCACACGGACGCGCCCTATTACTACCGTCGCAAGGACCGCACCCAGTCCGAAGCCGAATTCACCGCGCAATGCGCCAACGCGCTTGAGGCGCTGATCCAAGCCGAAGGGCCGGACACCATCGCGGCCTTTATCGGGGAACCCGTATTGGGGACCGGCGGCATCGTGCCCCCGCCCGCCGGATATTGGGAGGCGATCCAAGAGGTGTTGAACCGCCACGACATCTTGCTGATCGCGGATGAGGTCGTGACCGGCTTTGGCCGTCTGGGGACGATGTTCGGGTCGGATCACTATGGGCTGAAACCCGATCTGATCACCATCGCCAAGGGGCTGACCTCGGCCTATGCGCCGTTGTCGGGGTCGATCGTTTCGGACCGGATGTGGAAGGTGCTGGAACAGGGCACGGACGAGAACGGCCCCATCGGTCACGGCTGGACCTATTCGGCGCATCCGATCTGTGCCGCGGCGGGTGTCGCGAACCTCAAGCTCATCGACGACCTGAACCTTGTACGCAACGCGGCCGAGGTGGGCGGATATCTGAACGCCTCGATGAAAGAGGCGCTTGGCGATCATCCGAATGTGGGGGACATCCGTGGCGAAGGGCTGCTGTGCGCGGTTGAGTATGTGGCCGACAAGGCAGATGCCACCCCGCTTGATCCTGCTGCCAAGGTGGGGGCCGCGATCTCTGCCGCGATGCTGGAACGCGGCGTGATCGCCCGTGCCATGCCCCAAGGCGACATCACCGGCTTTGCCCCGCCCTTCTGCATCACCCGCGCAGAGGTCGATACCGTCGTCGCCGCGACCGCGGATGCGGTAAAAACCGTGCTGGGATAAACGCCTCGGTTCGCCTTGTTTCGCAGGGCGAACCGGCCCCCACAGGTGGGGCATAATGCGGGCGCTAACACAACGCTTGGCCGTTGCAGCCCCTGATTGTTTGCGCAATGACTACCCCAAGCTACGGGAGGAGCGCAGATGCCACATTGGTCACAGGCGATCACGGATCGCATACAAACAGAAACCCATTTTGACGGTCGCGAGATCAAATGCTTCAAGGATCGCCCCGCCGACCTGAACGCCATGCTCGCCGCCGCCCTTGCCCGCGCCCCCGATCAAGAGGCCGTGGTCAGCGGCGAGACCAGACTGACCTATACCGAGCTTGACCAGCACGTGGGCCGCATCGCCGCAGGGCTGCGCGCGCGTGGGGTCGAAAAGGGCGACCGCGTCGCACTGCTGCTGTCGAACCGCTGGGAATTCATCGCGACCATGATGGGCTGTCTGCGACTTGGCGCGATTGCCGTGCCGATCAACATCCGCGAAGGCACGCCAGAGCTGGCGTTTATCCTGCGTCAATGCGGGGCCAAGATCGCCGTGCATGGCATGGATGTCGCGGACCGCCTGCCCGCACCCGCCGATCTGCCCGGGCTGACCCACCGCTTTTGCGTTGGCGGCACAGTGGCGGGGTCCGACGCGTTTGACACGCTGCCCGCGCAGACCCCGCTGACCGACGCCGTGCCGCTGCACGCGGATGACATCGCGGTGATCCTCTATACCTCCGGCACCACAGGCCAGCCCAAAGGGGCGACGCTGACCCATCTGAACATCGTCCATTCCGCGATGCATTTCGAGCTTTGCATGGAGCTGGGGGCCGGTGAACGGTCGCTGCTGTGCGTGCCCGCAAGCCATGTGACCGGGCTGGTCGCCACCGTCTTTACTATGCTGCAAACCGCAGGCTGCACCGTGATGATGGAGGTCTTCGGTGCCCATGAATTCCTATCGCTGACCGCCGACGAGAAAGTCACGCAGACGCTGATGGTGCCAGCAATGTACAACCTGTTCCTGCTGCGCTGCAATGTCGAGGACTACGACCTGCAACACTGGCGGATCGGGGGCTACGGCGGCGCACCTATGCCGCAATCCACCATCACCGAACTGTCGGAAAAGCTGCCGAACCTCTGCCTGATGAACGCCTATGGCGCGACGGAGCTTACCTCTGCCGTGACGATCCTGCCGATGGGGTTCGGCACCAAACGCGCGGATAGCATCGGCATCGCCGTGCCCTGCGCCGACATCCGCATTGTCGATCCTCAGGGCAACGACGTGCCCGACGGCACCCATGGGGAGCTTTGGATCAAGGGCGCGATGACCGTGCCCGGCTATTGGGACAACCCAGACCGCACCGCCTCCGAGTTTCACGACGGCTACTGGAAAAGCGGCGACATGGGGTCACGCGATGCCGAGGGGTTCATCTGTCTGCACGACCGGCGCAAGGATATGATCATTCGCGGCGGCTATAACATCTACAGCGCCGAGGTCGAAAACGCCCTGACCGCCCACCCCTCCGTGATCGAATGTGCCGCCATCGGCTGCCCTGATCCGGTGCTGGGGGAGAAGATGCATGTGTTCATCCACACCACGGATACCGCGCTGGATCTTGACGCGATCAAGGCCTTCGCGCGCACGAAGATGGCGGACTACAAAGCGCCGGATTTCGCGACGTTCGACCCCGATCCCCTGCCGCGCAACGCCAATGGCAAGATCGTCAAGAACACGCTTCGCGACAGGCTGAAGGCGCAGGCCTGAGGGCATGAAAAAAGCCGCAGCGCTCATAGGCGCTGCGGCTTTCATCTGTGTCGGTTCAGGCGCGATCAGGTCGCGGCCGGTTGCGCGTAGGCCAGTTCATGGTCGCCAAGGTCCATGATGTCTTCGCCGGATTTGTCCCATTCGGCGCGATCTTCGTCCGTCGCTTTGGGCGAGAACAGACCGGTCACCGCATAGAACACACCGATCAGCGGTGCCGTCCAGCAGGCAAAGGCCAGCGGGATGTACAACAGGTTGGTCAGGTTACCGTCCATCACCCCCAGCCCCAGCGCCGAGATCACAAAGGCACCACCGGCGTTCCACGGGATCAGCGGGCTCATCAGCGTGCCGCCCTCTTCCACCGCGCGGCTGAGGTTCAGGGTCGAATAGCCCATCCCGCGGTACAAGGGCGCGTACATACGGCCCGGCAGCGCGATAGAGATATAAGGATCACCCGCAACCATATTGGTCGCAAAGGCCGTCCCGATGGCCGAGCTTTGTACCGCGCCAAAGCTTTTCACGCGGCTGACGATCGCCAGAATGATCGCCTCCAGACAGCCGGTGCGCTCTAGCGCGCCGCCAAAGCCCAAGGCAATCAACATCAGCGAAATGGTCCACATCATCGACTGGATGCCGCCCGCGTTCAGCAGGCTGTCGATGTCGGCGATGCCCGTGTCGATGGAATAGCCCGACTGCGCAAAGGCGAACACGTCATGCAGCCCCGCACCCTGCCAGAAGATCGCCACCAGTCCACCGGCCAGCACACCGGCAAACAGCGACGGCAGCGGCGGCTTTTTCATCAGCGCCAGCACAATCACGATCAAGGCAGGCGTAAGCGGGATGATCCCGAGGCTAAAGCGTTCCTCCAGACCGGTTGTGATCTGATTGATGCTGCTGACATCGCCTGCACCCTCTTCGATCAGCATAAAGCCGACGACGACATAGATCACCAGCGCGATGATCATCGCAGGGACGGTCGTGGGCAGCATGTTCTTGATGTGGTCGAATACATTCGTGCCCGTCACCGCAGGCGCGAGGTTCGTGGTGTCCGATAGCGGCGATACCTTATCGCCGAAGAATGCGCCCGACACGACCGCACCGGCGGTCCAATAGGCCGGGATACCGAAACCCGCACCGATCCCCATCAGCGCCAGACCGATGGTGCCGACTGTGCCCCAGCTGGTCCCCAACGACAGGGAAACCACTGCACAGAGGATCATCGCGGCTGCCAGAAAAATTGACGGGGTCAGCAAGGTCAGCCCGTAATAGATCAGCGTAGGCACCGTGCCCGACGCGATCCAGACGCCGACGATCATGCCGACCACGATCAACACCGCCAGTGACGGCATCGACACGTGGATCACGTGGAATACGCCTTCGCGGATGTCCATCCACGTCTGACCGCGAAACACACCCAGCAGGGACGTGATGGCCAATCCGAGGATGAGGGGAATATGCGGCGTGAAGTCGCCATAGTAGAAAAGTTGCAGCGCCAGAAGGCCAAGCGTCAGAACGACGGGCAGCAGCGCCAGCGGGAGCGATGGAAGGTCTTTATTGTCCATTTTGTCCTCGTTTTTGTATTCTTGTTTACTGATACACACACAGATTCCCTTTAGGGTGGCATTGCGGGCCTGTGATGCCAACCAATCTTATTCTAGGGCGATTGAACGTAATTTCCGGCAATTTTCCGCTGTATTTCAAAGAGGCTAGACAAAACCTGCACTCAGGGGCGCTATGTCTTTGCAAATATTGCCGGATGATGCCGCGCTGATTTCGCAATTTTCGCGTAAACCCCGCAGTGTGCAGCAAAATTTTGCGCATCATGCTTCATGTTATTGAACTTCCCGCGTAATTATATGAATTCTGCAATGCAGCAACGAACAGGAATCATTTTTGATGCATCATTTGTCTCGCTCCCGCCCGATGTCTCGCCGGTCAGTATTGCGCGCAGGGGGGGCCGCTTTGGCTTTCGCCGCTGCAACCGGTTTGCAAGACACTGCTGCCTGGGCGCAGGCCAGTGATACGGCGGAGCCTTTTTCCTTTGATATTCTGATCGAACGGGCGCGCAGCCTTGCGGGTGAAGAGTACACCGCGCCGACGCAACTGGGCGAGCCTTTTACCACGCTGGACTATGACGATTACCGCAACATCCGCTTCCGCGAGGACAGCGCGATCTGGAAAGGCCCTGCGGCGCAGGCGGTGGTACATGCCTATCACCCCGGCTGGCTGTTTGACGGCACCGTGTCGCTTTACGAGATCGTCAATGACAAGGCACAGCCGCTTGGCTTTACCTCGGATGATTTCATCTACCAGTCCAAAGCGCTTGAAAAGATCCCGACCGGTACCGAACTGCCCGGCGTCGCGGGCTTCCGCATGAATGCGCCGCTGAACGATCCGCAGCAGTTCGACGAGATCGTGTCTTTCCTCGGGGCGAGCTACTTCCGTGCCTTGGGGGCGGGCAACCGCTATGGCCTGAGCGCGCGCGGGCTTGCGGTGAACACTGCCACCTCCGAACCCGAGGAATTCCCCCGCTTTAGCGCCTTCTGGCTGCAGCGTCCCGCACCCGGCGAGACGAAGATGACCTTTTACGCCCTGCTGGAAAGCCAGTCGGTCGTGGGGGCCTACAAGTTCACTGTGACCCCCGGTGCCACCACCACGATGGATGTGACCACCGAACTGTTCTTCCGCCAGGACGTGCAGCAACTGGGCGTCGCGCCGCTAACATCGATGTATCTGTTCGGCCTGAACGATCAGGGTGGCTTTGACGATTACCGTGCCCGCGTCCACGACAGCGAGGCGCTGGTGGTCAACACCGGCCAAGACACGCTGTTCCGCGTGCTGAACAACCCGCCCAAGCTCGCCAATTCATACTTTGGGGCGCAATCGCCGAAATCCTTTGGCCTTGTGCAGCGCCACCGTGCCTTTGACGACTATCTGGACGCCGAAGCCCACTACGAGCTGCGCCCGACGCTGATGGTCGAACCAAAAGGGGACTGGGGCGAAGGCATGGTCCGCTTGATCGAGATCCCGTCGGATCTGGAGGGGAACGACAATATCGTCGCCTTCTGGACCTACAAGAACGGGTTCGCGGCGGGGGATAGCAAATGCATTTCCTACCGTCTGAACTGGGGGATGAACCCGCCCGGCGCGTCTTCGACACTTGCCCAAGTATCGCGCACTCTTGCCGGAAATGGGGGCATCGCGGGCGTAAAACCGCGCAATGATCGCCGAAAGTTTGTCATCGACTTCGAAGGTGCAACTTTAGGGGAACCAAACGCCGAGAACGTTGTTGAAGCCAATGTAAACATCGCCGGCGGCACAGTTGCAGGACAAGTACTGCAGCAGATCGACGGCCACGATCACATGTGGCGACTGGTTCTAGAGGTCGTCGCCGAAACTGATGCAACGGTTGAACTGCGCGCCAATCTGGTCGCGGGCGACCGTAGCCTGACCGAGACTTGGGTATACCAATGGCTGAAAGAATGAATACGTCTGTGACATCACCTGCGACCACCGAACAAATGACCGACTTTGACCGTTATGCGCCTCGCCCTGCCCCGCTGGATATGCCGCGGCAGGTGCTAGAGCATGATGCCCGCCCCTCCCTGTTCGAGGTGGTGAGCCGCATCTTCATGCGTAATGCCTGACATGCCCTCTTATTTACGCGATGGTGCCACGCGGGTCAGCCGCGTTGGTGCCATTT
>Ga0208318_100378_pt1 | contig 10697 bp, 11 predicted proteins | sample Virmet3747_4435_FD_185739 | JGI IMG/M metagenome (GOLD analysis project Ga0208318, IMG submission 185739) | Marine viral communities from the Southern Atlantic ocean transect to study dissolved organic matter and carbon cycling - metaG... | ecosystem: Environmental > Aquatic > Marine > Oceanic ... | reverse complement strand
ATGGACTACCTTGTCGAAGGCGTGATCGGGTCCACAAGCTAAGATGACTTTGGTTGCTCAAGCTGAAAAGCCCGCGGCCACTGCGGCGCGGTCCTTTATCGGGATCGCGCCGCGGGCCGAGGCTGTGTTGATCCCGATCTGTGCTTTGCTGGCGGGTTTCGCGTTATTTAGTGTCTTTTTGCTGATGGTCGGGAAATCCCCGGTCACGTTTTACCAACTGGTCTGGAAGGCGGGATTCTCGTCTGCTTTCTCGTGGCAGAACACGCTGTCGCGCGTGGCACCTCTGGTGCTGGCGGCATTGTGCGTCGCACTTCCCGCACGACTGGGGCTTGTTGTTATTGGCGGCGAAGGTGCGATCGTCCTGGGCGGTCTTGCCGCTGCCGTTGCAGGCACCGCCGTTGCCGGGATGCCCGCCGCTTTTGGCATGGTCACAATGGCGATTGCCGCGATGATCGTCGGCGGTGTCTGGATCGGTGCCGCGGGCGCACTGCGGATCAAACGGGGCGTGAACGAAACAATCGCTTCCCTGCTGATGGCCTATATTGCGATTGCGCTGTTGAACCACTTTGTCGAGGGTCCGTTCCGCGATCCGGCGTCGCTCAACAAACCCTCCACCGTGCCACTGACAGAGAGTTTGCGCGTCGGGGATATGCCGTTTCTGCCGTCGCATTGGGGCATTCTTGCGGGCGTGCTTGCCTGCCTCTTTGCATGGGTCTTGATCGAACGCACAACGCTGGGGTTTGCCGCGCGTATTGCGGGCGACAATGTGCGTGCCGCGCAGGTGCAAGGGCTACCCGTAGGGCGTCTGGTGATCGGTTTTACCGCACTTGGCGGTGCCTTTGCAGGGCTGGCGGGTTATTTCGAAGTGGCGGCGGTGCACGGCTCTGCAAACGCTTCGCTGATCGCGGGCTATGGTTATACCGGCATCTTGATCGCCTTTCTCGCGCGGCATAACCCGTTGGCGATCCTGCCGGTTGCGGTTCTGTTCGGCGGGTTCGAAGCCTCTAGCGGGTTGATCCAGCGGCGTATGGAGCTGCCCGATGCGACGATCCTTGTCTTTGAAGGCATCGTGTTTCTGGTGATCTTGCTGAGCGAGGCGCTGTACGGGCGGGTGCCAATCTTTACCGCTGCATATTGGGAGAAACGCTGATGGAACAGGTAGATGTCGGCCTTTGGGGCGTTCTCATCGCCATACTGGGCGGTGCCATCCGCGTCTCGACTCCGTTCATATTTGTCTCGCTGGGGGAACTGCTGACCGAACGTTCCGGTCGGTTCAACCTTGGGCTGGAAGGGACATTGGTCTTCGGCGCGATGAGCGGCTACGCCGTCGCTTACGAAACAAACAGTGCGTTTGTCGGCGTTTTGGCGGCGGCTGCGGCGGGGGCCTGCTTTGGGTTACTGCACGGGTGGATCTGCAAGTTCAAAGGGGTTAACGACATTGCTGTGGGCATCGCCATGATGCTGCTTGGCATGGGGCTCGCCTTCTTTTTTGGCAAACCCTACATCCAGCCGCAGGCACCTGATCTGCCTGCGATCAGCTTGGGCTGGTGGTCGGATATCCCGCAGCTTCGGGCGGCACTTGAGGTAAATGTGTTGTTCATCGTCGGCGGGCTGCTGGCGCTTGCCATTGCATGGATGCTGCGTACCACCCGCATGGGGCTGCGCTTGCGCGTGGTCGGGGACAGTACCGATGCGGCGCGTGCCATGGGGTTAAGTCCCGATCGCATCCGGCTGCTGGCAACCGGCGCCGGCGGGGCAATGGCGGGCGTCGGCGGTGCCTATCTGTCGCTTTATTATCCCGGCAGCTGGACGGAAGGCATTTCTTCGGGCCAAGGCCTGATGGCCATTGCGCTGGTGATCTTTGCCCGTTGGAACCCGATCAACTGCTTTTGGGCGGCATTGCTCTTTGGCGGGGCGGGCGCACTTGGCCCGGCCTTGCAATCGGTGGGCATCACCGAAGGCTATTACCTTTTTGGTGCTGCACCCTACGCCCTGACACTGGGCCTTTTAATCCTCACCAGCGCGCCCGATCGCGCGGTACAAGGCGCACCGCTTGCGCTGACACTGACGAAATAAGGATAGAGATTATGAATGGTTTAGGTGGACTGAACAAATCTGACCAAGGTGTTGTGATTGGCATGGTTCAGTTGCAATTGCCGACTGTCGCGACCAAAGCCGAGCTGACAGCACAAACCGCCCGCGTGGTCGAGTTGGTGGGCAAGGCGCGCCGCAATATGGCGACGATGGATCTCGTGGTATTCCCTGAATACATGTTGCACGGGCTGTCGATGAACACTGACCCTGAGATCATGTGCACGATGGATGGCCCCGAAGTCGCAGCGCTCAAGCAGGCCTGCGTCGACAATGACATCTGGGGCTGCTTTTCGATTATGGAGCTGAACCCCGGCGGCTACCCTTACAATACGGGCCTGATTATTGACCCGCAGGGCGAGGTGCAGCTGTACTACCGCAAGATGCATCCTTGGGTCCCGGTAGAACCGTGGGAGCCGGGCAATGGCGGCATTCCGGTCTGCACCGGCCCCAAAGGGGCCAAAATCGGGCTGATCATCTGCCACGACGGGATGTTCCCAGAAATGTCCCGTGAAGCGGCGTATAAAGGGGCCGAAATCATGATCCGCACTGCGGGCTATACCGCCCCGATGCGCGAAGCGTGGCGGTTTACCAATCAATCCAACAGCTTCTGCAACCTGATGATCACCGCGAACGTGTGCATGTGCGGCTCTGACGGGACGTTCGACAGCATGGGCGAGGCAATGATCATCGACCACGAAGGCACCGTCATTGCGCATGGCAAAACAGGGCGAGTGGACGAGATCATTACCGCCGAGGTCCGCCCCGATATCGTCCGCGAGGCACGCATTGGCTGGGGCGTGGAAAACAACCCCTATCAGTTTGGGCATCGCGGATATGTTGCCGTGAAGGGTGGGGCGCAGGATTGCCCCTATACCTATATGACCGATCTCGCCAAGGGGGCCTATCGCCTGCCATGGGAGGATGAGGTCAAGGTCACTGACGGCACAAGCTGTGGCTTCCCGCTGCCCAACCGTAGATTCAACGAGCAGGAGCCGCAGTCGTGACCACCGTTCAAAGCCACCCCTACGCCTGGCCCTATAACGGCGATCTGCGCCCAGAGAATACGGCGCTGGTCATTATCGATATGCAGACCGATTTCTGCGGGGTCGGCGGGTATGTCGATCACATGGGCTACGATCTGTCCCTGACCCAGGCACCGATCGCTCCAATCAAGTCGCTGCTGGCGGACATGCGGGCCAAAGGCTACCACATCATCCATACCCGCGAAGGGCATCGCCCCGATATGGCGGATCTGCCCGCGAACAAGCGCTGGCGCAGTCAGCAGATCGGGGCAGGGATCGGCGACAGCGGCCCCTGCGGCAAGATCCTGATCCGTGGCGAGGCTGGGTGGGACATCATTCCGGAGCTCGCCCCGCTGGAGGGAGAGACAATCATCGACAAACCCGGTAAGGGCAGCTTCTATGCCACTGATCTGGAGCTGATCCTGCGCACAAGGCAGATCGACAATCTGATCCTTACCGGCATCACAACTGATGTCTGCGTTTCCACCACCATGAGAGAGGCGAATGATCGCGGGTTCGAATGTGTGGTCGTCGAGGATTGCTGCGGCGCAACCGACCCCGCAAACCATGCTGCGGCCATCAAGATGGTCACAATGCAAGGCGGCGTGTTTGGGGCCGTGACCACCAGCGCGGATCTGATTTCGGGGCTACCGGCATGACGGCTGCCACGCGTACGTCTGGCGATGCCATCAGCGTCGAAGCCATCGGCATGACCATGCGCTTTGGCGACTTCACAGCGCTCGACGATGTCTCGCTCAAAATACCGGCGGGCAGCTTCCATGTGTTGCTGGGCGAAAACGGTGCTGGGAAATCGACGTTGGTGAAATGCCTCATGGGGTTTAACCGCGCGACACGGGGCGAGATGATCGTGGACGGGGCGCAGGCCTTCATGACCGATCCGAAGGTCGCGCAATCGCTGGGGCTGGGAATGGTCTATCAGCACTTTACCCTCGTGCCCGCGCTGACCGGTGCAGAAAACCTCGTGATAAGCCGCACCGACACCCCAAGCGTTATCGACTGGGCACAAGAACATCAGTCGCTTCGGTCCTTCATGGCGACGATGCCGTTTAACGTGCCGCTCGACCGACCGGTGAGCCAGCTTGCCGCAGGCGAAAAGCAAAAGCTCGAGATCATCAAACAGCTCTACCTTGGCAATCGCTTTCTGATCCTAGACGAGCCGACATCCGTGCTGACCCCTGCCGAGGCAGATGAGGTTCTTGGCCATATCCGTGCGATGACGGACGCGGGCGCGTTGACTGTGCTTATGATCTCGCACAAGTTCCGCGAGGTGACGGCATTTGCCGATCACGTCACGATCTTGCGCCACGGTAAATACGTTGCCGGCGGCGCAGTTTCCGAGATGAGCGTGGAAGACATGAGCGCCGCCATGATGGGCAAAGCGCCTGTACACAATCCGCGTGTTCGCGTTGATACGGTACGCAAACCTGTGCTGCACCTAAACGGCATTCGGGCACAAGACCGCAGCGGGCTAAATAGCATCCAGATCGACGACGTTACCCTGTATTCCGGCGAGGTTCTGGGTATCGCTGGTATCTCGGGTAACGGCCAGATGGAGCTGATGGAAATCCTGACAGGTCAGCGTCGTCTTCAAGCCGGAGAGATACGGGCTAACGGCACCCGCTACACCGCCACACGGGCAGAGGCGCGGCAGCATAAAATCCGCTACCTGCCCGAAGAACCCCTGCGCAATGCCTGTGCCCCCAAGATGAGCGTCGCCGATAATCTTGCGTTCAAGATGTTCGATGTCAGGCGCAACGGCCGGCCTGCCTTCTGGTGCAATCGCAAAGATATGGCGCGCAATGCCGATCGGCTGATTGCCGAGTTCAACGTCAAGACAACCTCGCCCGATGCCCGTATCGCTTCGCTGTCGGGCGGGAACGTTCAGCGGGCTGTTCTGGGGCGCGAGCTGACCGGCGAGGTGAATGCGCTGATCATATCAAACCCCTGTTTCGGGCTGGATTTTGGTGCGGTCTCCGCCATTCGCGATCGCATCATCGAAGCCCGCAACAACGGCACGGCAGTGCTGCTGATCAACGAGGACCTTGACGAGATCATGGAGCTTTCTGACCGCATATTGGTCATGTCAGAAGGGCGCATTGCCTTTGAAACCACCGCCGCCGCGGCAGATCTGACAGAGATCGGGCAGCATATGGCAGGGCATGCCGCATGACACAGATCCCCGCCCGACCTTTCGGTTTTCCGCTTGCCCGTGATCGGGTTGCGCTGGTCATTATCGACATGCAGCGCGATTTTGTCGAACCGGGTGGCTTTGGTGCAAGCCTCGGCAACGATGTCCGCCCGCTGCAGGCAATCGTGCCCACGGTTGCGCGGTTGCTTGCAGGCTTTCGCGCCGCTGGCTTGCCGATCTTCCACACCCGCGAAGCGCACCGCCCCGATCTGTCCGATTGCCCACCCGCCAAACGTCTACGCGGTGCGCCTGCGCTACGTATTGGGGACCCCGGTCCAATGGGCCGTGTGTTGATCAAAGGCGCGCCCGGTTGCGAGATCATCCCCGTGCTGACCCCGCTGCCCGATGAACCCGTCATCGACAAACCCGGCAAGGGTGCCTTCTACGCCACAGACCTCGGCGATCAGCTTGCCGCACGGGGGATCACCCAGCTTGTCTGCGCAGGTGTCACGACCGAGGTTTGCGTACAAACCACGATGCGCGAGGCCAATGATCGCGGGTTTGAATGCCTCTTGGCTACCGATGCCACCGAAAGCTATTTCCCAAGCTTCAAAGCTGCCGCGATAGAGATGATCGTCGCCCAAGGGGGCATCGTCGGCTGGGCAACCGATACGGATGCAATTCTAGGAGCGATCAATGGCTGAGGGTCTGCCATCACCAAACGTTTTTCGGGGGCTCGTGCCCGACGGTTGGCAAAACATGACGTTCGAGCCCTTCCGCGACGGGGTCGAGATTTGCCACCTTGGCCGCGGTGGTCCGGACGTCGCCTTGCTGCGCTACGCCCCCGGTGCCTCTGTTCCCCGTCATCGCCATCAGGGGCTGGAGGTGATCATCGTCCTGTCCGGCAGCCAAAGCGATGACCATGGGCGGTATCGCGCCGGGGATGTCGTGCTGAACCCGAAAGGAAGCGAACATGAGGTCTGGTCCGTGGATGGATGTACCGTCCTGATCCAGTGGGAACGCCCGGTGACGTTTGTCGACTGAGCGACAAAGCTTATCCAGATCGCCTTGCTGTTCGCGGAACTGCTGCTTTTGCAAAGTTGTCGGGTCAATTTTCATACGTGTCTTGGATTTAAATTTGGCCGTAAGCCGTGTCGTTGCAAAGCCGAGGGATTAGCCACAAATGTCTTCGGGCTTGATCGTGATCCCATTCGTTCGGACAGATGTATGCCCAGTTTAACGTGTATCTTCTAGGCCAGCAGCAACTACAATAAATCTGTCAAAACCAGAGGCCTGAGAATACAACTATCAGCCCCCCCGCGCAGAGCGCGATCGTCGGTATGGGTCGGCGCGCTCCGATCAGACCGGACGAGAGTAACGTCAGACCCAAGGCCACGCGCGCCGCCGCCAAGAGAGCGGCCGGTGGAGCGTCCGGGAGCCGCAGCATGTCTGGATTAACGACCATGTCCAACGGAATGATATAAAGCCCGATGCCAAGTGCCATTGCGGTCAGCGCGACCTTCAACCAGTTCTCGCCGGGCATAGGCGTTGATGCCCACCCAAACCGCGACGAAATACAGCAGCGCCGGCAGGGCTGCGGCGGGCATAATGCCGGTGTAGGGAACGCCGGTAAGCTCGACCACGACAAAGGCTCCGGCACCCATCCGGGGTGGCATGATCCGCCCGCCGGAGGAGGCTACGGCCTCGACCGCGGCGGCAAGGCATTTGGGATAGCCAATCTTCGTCATCGCGGGCAGGGTGATCGCGCCGGTGGAGGCGACATTCGCCGAGGCAGAGCCCGAGATGGAGCCGAACAGGGCTGACGACAACACCGAAACCTTGGCGGCACCGCCCTTCAGCCGACCCGCTGCTGCTGCCGCAACGTTCATGAAACCCTGACCCGCTTCACCGACGTTAAGGACCGCGCCAAAGATTACAAAGATCGCCACGACCGACATCGAAGCCCCGGTCAGAGTGCCCCCGATGCCGCCCTCGGCAATGGCCAGCGTCCCGAAGAAACTTTCAACCGGCGTGCCGGAATGCCCGAACTCACCCGGAATATACTGTCCAAACAACCCGTAGAGCAGGGCGAGTGCCGCCACCAGCGGCAGCGGCCAGCCGACCCCGCGCCGGGCCGTTTCGAGCACCACCAAGAGCAGCGTCACCGCGACCGCGAGCTGAAAGTCGCTTTCAATGAAGCCATATTGGTCCCCGAGCACATCGCTGTTGAATGCTACCCAAAGTGCGGCGGCAACGCCGAGCGCCGCAAGGATACTGCCAGTGATCCGCCGCAGGGTCGTGTCCGCATCAAAGACCAGGACAAAGGGCAGGGCGGCATAGCTATGGCGGGCATTTCGGACGCTGTCGCCGAAGCTGCGATTAGACTGGCAGGGGTTTAATGATACCCTTGTCGGTATCACGGGGATAGCCGAAGCATTACTTTCATAAAGGATTAGCCGCAGAAATGCGTCGGAAAATCGGCCATCAAAGCCGGCTTTTACGATACCCATGTCCTACATCGCATGGGCTTCAAATTCTTTCCAGAGCAATGCTGCTACCGCGCGGATGATTGGCTTGGACTGGCGAAACGCATAGATGGTTACGTCGAACGCAAGATGCGTGTGTGGCAAGTCTATCTCGCACAGCCGCCCTTGTTTCAACTCTTCCGCAATCATGTGCTCTGGCAGGCGGCCCCAACCGAGGCCTCCGATCAAAAGGTGCTTTTTTGTCTGAAGGTCGCTGACGTACCAACGGCGCTGGCCTTTCTGGACGCCGATTTCGCGGTCGAACAGTCCTCCGGCTTGCCCGCTGTCGCTTGCGATGACCTGATGGAAGCGCCGCAAGTCCGCGAGCCGCTTGGGATTGTCCATCTCAGCCCAAAGGAAGGGTGACGTAACATTGCGCAACGTCGATGTACCGAGGGGGATATAGTCGAAACCCTCTTCCTCGAGCATGACCGAGGACATTGGTGAAATTGCGATTGCCGCGGTTTCCGTTTTCACGGCCTCAATAGCACCGGACAGAACCTCGGGGCGCAAGACCACGCGGGTCTCGGGAAAACCTGTTTGCAGTTTGCATAAGACGGGGGTCAGCGCGTTGAGGTTAGTGGTGGCATCCACCGCGATCGTTATCGTCTCTTCCTGCCCTTTTTCGAAATGATGGATCAGTTGACCCAGATCCTCTGCCTCCGTCAAAACGCGCAAGGATTGAAGATAGACCCGTTTGCCGACGGGTGTGAGTTCAAGCCGATACCCTGACCGGTCAAATAATTCGGTCCCAGTCTGGAATTCCAGAGCCTTCAATGCCTGGCTGATCGCGGGCTGCGTCCGGTTGAGGCGCTCGGCGGCCGCTTTGACCGAGCCCGTTTCAACAACAGCGCGCAAAACATTCAGTTGATCGAGTTTCATCAGGCACCAGAAGTTAAGATTCGATTATATAGATGCGAAATAAGTATAAATATCAATCAAGTTCCGTTTCGCTTATCATCGGATCAACAAACGGAGCAACTCAATGAAACAAGTTTCTTTTCAAGAGCCAGCGCAGCCCGATCAGGTCGGTACATTTACCATCGGACGTGCTCTTCCGAACCAGGCTGTGAATGCGGTCGGCCCTTTCCTGCTTCTTGATCACCTTCCCAAGCGCGAAATTTCTGCCGGTGAGTTACCCGAGCCGGACGGCAGCTTTGCCCATCCCCATGCGGGTATCGTAACCTTCACCTATGTCATGGAAGGTGCCATGACCCATTTCGACAGCTTGGGAAACAACAGCTCCGTCTCGGCGGGAGGCGTGCAATGGATGAAGGCGGGCAATGGCATTGTCCACGACGAAATGCTCGCGACGCCCCTGCGCCGTGATGGCGGAGTGCTGCATTCCTTTCAATTCTGGATCAACCTGCCCGCGCCGAACAAGATCGAGCCTGCGCAATACATGCCCGTCTCATCCCCGGACCTGCCCGTAGCAATGCTCGCGGGTGGGCGCGGGGAGGTCAAAGTTCTGCTTGGCGGGTATGATGGACAATCCTCGCCCATCCCCACCTATGCGGGAGAATTTATCTGGCACGTCAGGATCGAGCCGCTTGCGACGGTCGATATCGCCTTGCACGCCGGTCTGCCAGTCGCGGGATTCCTGCCGACGCATGGGGCCGTGGTTGGTGATGCCAGGATCGACGCTCATACCATCATCGGATTGGACGCCCCGGATGGGACGTTGGAGATCACCAACCCGGCTGTTGAACCGCTTGATCTGCTACTGTTTGGCGGTGAAGCGATCACCGACCCCATCGCCATGCGCGGCCCGTTTGTCATGAACAGCGACTGCGAGCTGACCGAGGCGTTCCGCGCGTATCGCGCCGGGAAATTCGGAGAGATCACCTATCCTGCCGATCACGCCGCCCACAAATCATAGAGTAACGCCACAAGGCGACCAAGAAGGTAAGAAATCATGTCACAGAAAATTGCCATTGTCGGCGGCGGCTACATAGGCGCCGAACTCGCAAAGTCTCTCGACGACACCGCGGAAGTCACATTGATCGAGCCGCGCAGTCACTTCGTTCACGCGCCGGCCATGATCCGCGCGGTTGTCGACCCTTCGCTGCTAGATCGCGCTCTCATCCCCTATGATCGGCTGCTCACAAACGGCAGGGTCATCGCGTCCAAGGCAAAAGCCATAGACGCGAAGGGTGTCACGTTGGAGGACGGCACTCGGGTAGAGGCGGATCAAATCGTTGTTGCCACCGGGTCCAGCAATGCGATGCCCTTCAAGCCTCAAGGTGCTGATATTGCGGGCCTCAAGGCGGACAACCAGCGCATTCACCAGCAACTCAAAGCGGCGCGGCGCATCGGGATTGTCGGGGCTGGTGCTGTTGGCACCGAGCTTGCGGGCGAAATCTCCTATGCCATGCCGGACAAGAAGGTGACGCTGATCTCAAGCGACGAGGCGTTATTCCCGACGATGCCGTCAAAACTGGGCAGCTCTCTCGCGGCAAAATTGCGAAAGGCTGGTGTCACGCTCATTCTCGGTCAGCGGGCAGAGAACTTGGAAAGCATGACCGAGCCCTACGCGGGCAGCCTGCAACTCGCCGATGGGTCACAGCACGACTTCGACCTGATCTTTCCGGTTATCGGATCGCGCGCGAATTCCGAGGTGCTTGAAACGCTTGCCGGTGTTCAGAAGACGACGGCAAACCGGATTAAGGTCGACCCATGGATGCGCCCATCCTCACTGCCGAACGTGTTTGCGGCGGGCGATGTTGCGGATGTCGGCGACGCCATGACAATCGTGGCCACAAGCCGCCAACTGCCTTGGCTGTCAACGGCGGAGTAAAATTCGGCCATTGTGGCGGAGCAAAAGTCGGCCAGTTTGGGGCAAGCGCCTTGGAGCGTGCGGCCCTCATATAGCAAGCCCGGTCCAAGGCGCATTGGCCGTCAGGCCAA
>Ga0208318_100365_pt1 | contig 11090 bp, 15 predicted proteins | sample Virmet3747_4435_FD_185739 | JGI IMG/M metagenome (GOLD analysis project Ga0208318, IMG submission 185739) | Marine viral communities from the Southern Atlantic ocean transect to study dissolved organic matter and carbon cycling - metaG... | ecosystem: Environmental > Aquatic > Marine > Oceanic ... | reverse complement strand
CTTATGATCTTCAGGATAATGCTTCACTAATATCTAACTTACCGCTCCCTGTTATATTTTTATGAAAAACTGAGGCGACAACTATCCTGACACAGGGGGGTTCTGATAATACTTTTGTTACTTTATCCGTTAGTTTCTTCTGATCTTTATTTTTACCACTAAACATTTTAAGCATAAAAACTCCTTGATTTTTTTACAATGCTGAACTATTCAGCTTTATAATAGTTGATCAAATTGTTTATTTATTCAAGCTCGTCAGTAGGTTAGTTTTTATGAATTTTTTTTTACATAAGGAGCTGTTAAGATCATGAATCGCGAATTCAATTCCGAAGTGCACCACTCGCTAAATTAAGTTGCCTTTCGTAATTCATTGATTACTGCAATGGTCTGCTTATAGCCAAGACATTTTTTTGGCCTTAGGAAGATGGGGTTCTAACCCGTTTTCACGGACGGTTTAGTAAAGACGTAAACTTGTTGTTTTCATTAGCAAGTCTACGCCGCATTCTTGGATTATGGGACCGTTCTACATAATCAAATATATCTGCTCTTGCTTCATCTCTTGTTCGGTATTGCCGATAGTTAATGCGCTCCCGCTTCAACACATCGAAGAACCCTTCACAGGTAGCATTATCTGCACAATGGCCAACCTTACTCATGCTACTGGTTAAATTCTTCTGCTTTAGCAGCCGTTGGTAGTCTCCACCGGTGAATCGAGTACCGCGATCTGAGTGCAAGATCACGTTATGCTGTTCCTGGCGCTGCCAGACTCCCATCTCAACCGCACGCATCACCATATGGCGTTCCTGTCGATGATGCATCGACAATTTAACAATGAGTTTGCTGAACAGATCCAGCACGACACACAAATAGAGTTTTCCTTCCAGCGTCACGACCTTTGTGATAGCAGTCATCCATTTGGTTTCTGGCTCACGGGCGTAAAAGTCACGTTTTAAATGGTTGGATAGTCCGGCTGCGCGCACTGATTTTCGCTTTGCACCTCGGCCCTTTTTACGTGACCAGCCAAAAAGTCCATTCAGAGACACCAATCTGGCCACACGGTTTAAACTCGCTTGCTTGCCTTCAGCTTGCAGATCCTCGTACATCCGAGGTGCACCGATAATCCCGCCACTGTCATCATGGATCTCATGCATTCGCTCTACCAACCTGGCATTAGCAAGGTCTCTTTTACTTGGTTGACGCTCCACCCAAGCGTAATAGCTGCTGGGAGAAACGTTCAAACAACGACACATGAGGCCAACTGAGAATGTTGCGCGGCAACCCGATATATCCAGATACCTTACGGTAACTCTTTGGCGAAGAACGTTGCCGCTTCGCGCTTCCAGCGACTCAGGAGGTTAGGAATGATACCAATATCCAATGCAATCTGCTCACAAATGGCATCACGCTGCTGGGCAAGTAATACCGCTTTGCGTTTGAACTCTGGGGAATACTTTCTTCGTTTGGTCTTAGACACTCCTTTCTGGCACAGTATGCCTTTTTATGGATGTGTCCGTAAAATCTGGGTAGAACACGAAAACGCATACCTGATATTTGTGCTCCTCATGCGGCGAGGATTAGGCATTCTTCCTATGCAAAAAGTGTGTTTGAGCGAATTTATACTGACTCCATTCATGGCAATGGTCGATGAGCATATACAACAGCACTATCTTAAAGCGTTCCCCCCCGTTAGCGAAGATTGCGAATGGCTGATAGAAGCTACAAAGATAAACGCAGAAGGAGGTTTACTCGCGAGTGGAATTAAACAAATCTCGCCACGAACTCAAACAAAGCGCTTTAAATGCTGTCAATTGCGCTAATTCAGATTTCGAGGGGATGGGCGCAACACCCCAATTAGTGTTGATTTGCTATCGGGTGATGAGCTTTCAAACCATATGTTGCATGCTTCATTTAGTTTGTTGAGTAGCTTGTATTCGTCTGTTGGATAGTGCCACTTGAACTTTGCACCAGAACCAGAAAAGCTGTTTACCCAATCAATATCTACTGGGTTTTTCTGCTCAATTAGATCCATAAGTATCGCTTTCGGAGAGCTATTTTCAGAAGCACATCCTCCTATTAATAAGGGGATAACAAGTAACATGTTCTTCATAATCATTCCTTGATACTACATTTTCAATATTTATAAGAGACCAGAACAATCTTTTTCGCAGTCATAGTCTAAGATCCAACTGATGAAAGCGTCCGAAATTGATATTAAAATTGGCTGGCAATTTTGTACTCTACGCCAATATATTGATGTTCCTTTGAAGTATCTCTTTACCCCTAACCCAGATTAGGGCCATCAGTTAATTGTTGTCGCTCTGCCAGTTCATGCTTTATTTTCACTATCCACTCCCCTGCGCTTTGGTGTAGGTTTTCTAGTGTTGCTTCGTCAGTTATATCGAGCTTCGCTGCAGCGGATAGTATTGGCCCGGGATTAGCCAAGAACGTGTCTAATTGCTTGTGAAGTGTTTTAAATGGGGCTTCGCCATAATGCCGCTTTACCTCAGCCCATGCTTTTTGGCTAGGAGCGCCCCACTTTCTTTGCATGGTCAATAAGTCGATGAAGTCTTTTTTGTCAGGGAAAGCATACCTGTCAGCCAGTGCGAGAAGTTTAGTAATGTAACAGCTGTCTTGGTCTAGTGCCGGCACAGGTAAGCTGGTGGTTTCAGCCATACTTAGTCGGTAGTCGCTAAAAGAAATAAATTCTAGCTTTATTGGTGTATCGTTGACCTTTATCGCGGTTCTAACACCGTATCGGTCTGCACGTATTTCTCTAATTAACTCCAGCTCACCGCTAACCAGGTCACCAAAACTAGATGAAGATACCTCAGAGCGAACCGCACGGTATGATTCGATAGAAGGACAGACAAAATCAATGTCTACAGACTCACGAAATTCATCAAGCTCCATGGCAATGCGTGTGCCACCACCAAAGAGCACCTTGTTGTCCAACAAGAATGCTTTGTCAAACTGAAGTAGCGCCTCATGAATGGCGTTATGTCGTGCTCTTCTATACATCATCACTTATCCATTGGGCATAAATACGCCCTTTCCTTCTGTCTCAATCAATTCCTGTAAAAATGCATGTTCAGCTTGGGTCATTTCAGCTTCATCAACAAATCGCCACCTGCTCTCGTAATACAGGTATGCATCAGCCTCTGATAATTCAGAAACATTTTGCATATCCCATAAAAGAGACTTTAAAACTGGGTATTGGTCAACGTTTATCATAAGGGGGAAACTACCTTAACTGTAACACTAGCGATACTAGCGTTTTTGAAGTGAATTTTCAGCTAAATAAGTCGGGTTTACTGGGTAGTGACTATTATCCAATGGTTTTTGTCTTGTGGCGCTCGTGCAAGTGATAGATGAGTGAATTACGCGATTGCTTTTAGCTAGTTATAAACAGTGTTTGAATTGTAATTTGACCTAATCGCCGCGTTAAAATTACAATTAACTGTATATTTGTACAGTTAAGCGTTTTTATGAAAGTAATCCCTATTAAAGCACAAGCCGGTCTCATTGGTTTTGAATCCGCAGCAGCTGAATATACCGAAATGGAGCTCAGTTTAGACGAACTTTTGATTGAAAAACCTTCCGCAACGTGGATTGGTCTTGCTCAGGGCCACTCAATGGAATTGGACGGTATCTTTGACGGCGATATCCTCATCGTTTCTCGTGCTGAAGAGATTAAGCACATGTCGGTCATTGTCGCAGTGCTAAATGGCGTATTTTGTTGTAAGCGATTAGATCTCCACCAGCGCGCACTCATATCGGCTCAGCGAAATGCTCGACCTTATTTTCTTCGTGACGGTGACGACTTTTCTGTTGAAGGGGTAGTAACCAGGTCGGTTCGCATACATAAGCCACTAAATCGAAAAATAGGCGCGTAATGTACTTTCTAATTGATTCTACGAGCTTCTATTGTTCAGCTGAAAAGGTGTTCGCTCCCCATCTGCGTAAGCGCCCTACCATCACCCTAAGCAAATGACGGCGCAATTGTGGCAGTTTGCCCTATTGCAAAGCGCCTCGGAATTAAGAAATTTGTCCCCTTTTTTCAGGTTAGGGATCTTGTTAATAAACACAACGTGGTTGTGACCAGCTCAAACTACGAACTCTATCAGTCACTGAGTAATAAAATGATGGATACGATTGCTCGGTTTGCAGATGACGTTCATATCTACTCGATTGACGAACTGTTCGCACGTTTTGATAAACCACTAAATCATGAAAGCTGGCTTTCCCTAGGCCTCGAGATAAGAAAGACCGTTTGGAAAGAAGTGCGCCTACCCGTAGGCGCCGGTGGAGGACCAACACCAACATTAGCGAAAGCAGCCAGTCATGCAGCAAAGCGCATTGAGGGATACCGCGGCGTTGCCGTTATCGCTTCAGATGAAGAGCGGGTGGCCATACTTAAACAAATGGCAGTGACGGACGTCTGGGGCATTGGAAGCCGATTGGGGAAAAAACTTGAATTTATGGGTATCCACAGTGCTTATGAACTCTCTAAAAAATCGCCGACGTATATGCGCAAACAGTTTTCTATTCTGGTGGAAAATACTATCAGAGAGCTTAATGGTGAAGTTCGAATAGCGTGGGACGATGTAAGGCCAGACAAGCAGCAAATATACAGCACCAGAACGTTTGGGGAGCGCGTGACCAGCAGCAATGAGTTACATAGAGCGCTTGTAGGCCATTGTGAAGCGGCAATGGCTAAATTACGAAAGCAAAATAGTTTAGCCGGTGCGATGACCGTCTTTGCTTCAAACTCACCGCATGATGATACCGCGTTCTACCGGAAATCAGCGTATCACCAGTTCGCGGTACCCACACTTGATACGCGTGTTGCATCTAACGCGATAAAAGCGTTGATTGATAAAATATTCAAACCAGGCGTGTGTTTTTACAAATGCGGTGTAGGGTTATTGGATATACGGCCGCAAACCCATTATCAAGGAAACTTGTTTGAACCCTCTCAAGTTAATGCCGGGCTGATGCACGTTGTTGATGCAATCAACGGTCGCTACGGCAAAAGTAGCATGCAAATAGCATCTAAGGGCTTCGGTAAAAAGCACGCGATGCGCAGAGATTACCTATCAAAGCGTGCAACAACAAGGTGGAGTGATATACCTACAATCGTTTGTTAGACATAAGGCATCGACTTACTGGATAGTGCCAGATAAACGTACCAATTCACGGTAGGAACCCCTAATACCTTTGGCTTAGGTGACTTGAGAAAGTTAACGATTTGCTCTTCTACTCTTTTTCTGCTCATTTAAAATTCCTGTTGTTTTTCAACTCCTGAATAATACTAGTTAGGTTACTGTTTTTTGAGCTCACCACAAGTGATGCTGCGTATTGTTACACTTTTGACTTTTAGATATTTAAATCAAAAAGAGCATGTTTTCCCTGCGAACAAATCAAAAATATTGGTACCATAATCAAAAGAGCAGCGTGAAAACTCTATTTTCCCCTATTGACGTGGATTTATTAAGAAACCGGAAATAGTTGTATGTCTGGAAGGCTAACAAAAAGTGAAATTGCGGATATTATTAGCGAATACTCGTTTATTAGATGTAATGAACAAAGCATAAATCGTGGCGGTTACGTAGCGCTACATAACGTCAATCATTGCGTTTCCCACTTAATGACTGAAATAAACTGCGAAGATGTTGATGAGACAACGCTAAGGCATAAAATTGAGGGTTTACGCCTTACAGAAGACAGGCTTAAATCCTTGCTTTCTGAAGAAAATGAAGAGATAAGTTGGTTTACTAGGGAGCTGTTTAAAGGGACAGACATCGACCCTGAATCTGCTGGCACCCTAATAAAAACGATTGCCGAAAATATAGTTGAGATATCTCGACAGGAATATGCACACTACGTCACGGACGGGTTATCTGCTGTTTCAACGCTCGATAATGTTGCAAATATACAGGCGCTCATTGATAGCCGACAATTTGACTGACTTTTAGCATTTTCAGGGAGGGAAAATATGGTTGAACTAATCTCACTGTTTGAGCGCAATGACCAAGAATGGAAACTAGTACCGACGAAGTTTACGCAACCGCAAGACATCGCCGAATTACTCGAATTTGATGTGCCGGCGCCTCTAACAAAAGAAGGCCTGAAAAAGCATCTTGAAGCCCATATAAAGAACCTGTTAGCGAGCGAAGCATTACCAGCAAACGATTTTGATACCATACAAAGTCATATCGCTTTGAGATATTTTATCGCTGATGAAAAACAACATGGCCATGCCCACACTTTTTTGCGATTACTGCGGTATTACATTGGCGTAACAGAACACTATCCATCATCACCACAGCAATGGAGAAAGATAAAATCACTGCTAGAGGCATATGCCTTTCTATGTGATTACGACAGCGATAAGAGCATGGCTTTAAGTAATAATAATCAAAACATCATCATTGCAAACGCTGCCAAGACGCTCATCGCCAAGGGGTATAATATTAGTATTAAACTCGGCCGCGTAGAGTTTGATAAGGACAGTGAAGAGCGTTTGTTTGAAGCCTTGAGCTATCGATTTAACAAAATGGGGTATTTTGCGTTAGAAAACACGCTTCACTTAATGGGGAGCTTTTATAACAGGCAAACTAAGCGCTACTATTTTCGACGTTCACCTTCACCAAATAGAAAACTTGAACCCAGCATCCCATGGGGTTATCTGTTTAATTTGAGCCTGGCCAATCTACATGAGCCTGTAAAATCTAAAAAACTAAAAAATTGGTACAATGAATGCGTAGAGTTGGCGCAGTTGTACTTCTGTATTCATGATTTACAGACGTTCAACGTTTATCAAGATATGTTCCATACTCACAACACCATACTGCCGGCGATACAGAAGCAAATATTGTATGACCAGCATTACGCGCTTGACCAAATTAATGCTGAGCACATGATAGCAATGGTTGAAGGTCAGTTTGCATCACCGCTAGTGACAACTAAGGGCTTCAACGCAACTATCCATATTGATTTACTTAAATGGGCATCAAAACAGGCTACGCATGATTCGCCGTTGTTCTTTACCCCCCAACAACTACTGCATCCGCTAGGTTTGAAGTACACCTTAGATGAAATCGAAGCTGTGCTCACCGAATTATCCCAGGATGCAAAAAAACTTAACCGAGGATACCTTCAGCCGGAAGATATTAGTCAGCGAAATTACTTTATGAAGCCGTTTATAAAAACAGGCGAAAAATATTGCTATGTTAACCCTACACTTTGCAATTTTGGGTTCTACTTCTCGCTTGAGCAGAAACTCAATCCAAATCGAAAAAACGGAAATATAGTCGGCGATATTGCAGAAGAGCTTGTCAGCAGTTTGCTCACGAAGCATGGTGTTACGTTCTATGCTGGAAAAAAATACAAAGTTAGCGATGCTATACGCAAAGACCTGAAGGTTGAAAGTAAAGAACGTGAATGTGATTTTATTATTGAAACAGACGACACCATTATTTTTCTTGAGCTAAAAAGAAAGACACTGACATCCTTCTCTCGAGCAGGAAACACAATGAAGTCAATCATTGATGTATCACAGTCACTCTTCCATGCGCTTGCGCAGACAGGAGTTCATGAGTATACCTTGCGAAAGCAAGACAAAATAACCTTTAAGGACGGAACAGAGCTATCTTTGAATGGCCGTAATGTAGAGCGCGTTGCCTTGACATTATTTGGTTACTTCGGGCTACAAGATGGTTCTTTCGTCCATATGATACTAAAAACGTTGATCAACGCCAGGATACAAAGCGGCAATGAGGAAGAAGATAAGAAGGCCAATAAATACTTGGAAGAACTCCGATCTCAGTATAAAACCGATATTTTTCAAGAGTACTATTGTAAAGACAACCACAATTCTTTCTTCAACTGCCGTTTTTTCAGTGTTCCTCAACTACTCACCATGCTAAAGAACGCGAAAGACAACGAAACGTTTCTTACTGAATTTAATCGAACCAGGCACATGACTGATGGCTCAAAGGACTGGTTCAAAGAATACGAGTACTACAGAAAATTGAGGTGATGAATGCTCAAATGCTTAACGTCGTTGTTTTCTAGCAAGAAAACAGCTAACAGCAGTGATGATACTTCACTGAATACAAATAATAACACCGTGGCCAATGCGCCAGTTAATAAGACAGAAAAGACATCAAGGTTTCAACCCAAAATGGAAATATCCCAAGACCTACTGGATGAAATTAAAAACTGGGAAATCATTGAACTGCCACGCCGCATTTATCACGGCTGTCAATCCTCTGACACCAGCGTCGACATACAAAAACTAACACTTATTGGCAATAAATGGTTTTCAACGAGCATGCATTATGCTGGCTCATACGCATGGCATTTCATGAGAAACGCGAATCCACCAGCAAATTCTAGGTACTGTTTAAAGCTCTCTTCATCAAAAGTGTGGCGCGGTATAAAAAGGCCTGATGACTTTAAGGACTTACCAAATTTCCTCAGTAAATGCTTTAAGCTATCGGGCTATAATAACAGTTTTCAATTCCAACATACGTTGCAGCTGCACTTACATGAATTGTTTGGACGTGACTCAGACATCATTGGCTATTACTGGGCGGACGGTGGTGATGGCAATGATGAAATATGTATTCCAGAATGTCAGGAATATTACAAGGTAGAATCAGCGACCCTACTACCGGATGAAAAAGAGGAGTTTGATAAAAAGTTTGGCAATAAATAACCAGATTGGCATGTGGCTGGATTAGTGTGATAACCGAGAATTGGTATCTGAAATCTGTCGAACCATATATGCTTCTCTACCTTCATAAATCGGACGCTCTTCGGTAGCGTTCGTTTCATCTATGAGAGAATAAGACGTCTAATACCAGTAATGCTATCACTGTATAGCTTGTCCGTTGATAAATACTTTAGGTACTGCTTTTCCTGACCCAATGACTATTTGTTACACCAGTAAGAGAACCAATGTCGGTCACACACTCCGAACCTCTCCCCTTTTTTCATAAACACCTAGATATTCACTTAACCAAGATCTATGAAGTTCTGAACCGGCCAGCAATTTTCTTAACCATCGTGGAGCTAACTGTCCACTTCCCCATTAATGAGACAGTGCTGAATTAGAGTTTTCTAATTTTTCTCGGTAAGCTGCCGGAGGCAGGTTACCCAGACTTTCATGTGTTCTTTCTTCGTTATAATCCAGTCGCCAGAACCAGGCCATTTCTCTTACCTGATTGAGGTTTTCAAACAAGTAAGCATCAAGGAACTCTCTGCGGAATGAACCGTTAAAGCGTTCAACAAAGCCATTTTGCTGTGGCTTACCTGGTTGGATATAGACCAGTTCAATATCATTGGTTTCACACCAATCCGTTAGCGTCGCCGAAATTAGCTCTGGGCCATTATCCATACGCAGCTGAGTTGGTAGTCCACGCTCAGCCTTAAGTTGTTCTAACACCCGTACGACACGGCCAGCGGGCAAAGACGTATCGACCTCTATAGCAAGGCACTCCCGCGTGCCTTCGTCCACCACATTCAGTGTTCTGAACCGTTTCCCGCAATATAAGGTGTCATGCATAAAGTCCAACGCCCATTGATGATTAGCCTGATCCAGCACTTCTAATGGCTGGGCTATTCGCTTGGGCAGTACCCGTTTAGTTCTGCGCCTCAGGTTCAATCCCATTTGGCAATAAACTCGATAGACGCGCTTGTGGTTGAAGGGGAAGCCCTTGAACCTCATTCGGCCAAAACACTTCCAGAAGCCTGCTCGTGGCGACTTTTCCAAAACCGCATTGATGGCATCAATGACAGCAGCATCTACTTTGCGCCAGTCCCTCGCTTGACGATAAAAGGTCGCACGGCCAATACCAACGAACAGACAGGCCTTTACGATACTTAATCCTGCATCGACTAAGATGCTGGCGCATTCTCGTTTCTCTGCTGTCACCAACCCTTTTTTGCGACAAGCTCCTTAATGGCGTTATTTTCTAAGCTGACATCTGCAAACATCTTTTTGAGCTTGGCATTTTCTTCTTCAAGCTCTTTCAATCGTTTGACGTCAGACGCTTCCATGCCGCCGTATTTAGACTTCCAATTATAGTAGGTTGCACTGCTGATACCATGTTGACGGCAGACTTCCTCAACCTTCATACCTGCATCAACTTCTTTTAACACCCCGATGATCTGAGATTCTGTGTAGCGTGATTTTTTCATAGTCGTCTCCTGCATTAATCATTGCAGAAAACTCCAATTAAGTCTGTCTCAGTTTAGGGGAAGTGGACATAACCACCGGCTGTAGCCCCAAATGTATGACCAATGCAAAATGTTATTAAGCAGGATATTTCACCACTTATGGTTACACTTACTATGTTATACGAAATTACGAAGGTCAAAATAGCTTAGTCTAATTCGATAAGACGCGATTTTAGGTGGTTTAACAAACTTTCATAAGGGTACAGCGAGTTAAGCTTTGTACTCAATACATTGTTAACACACTTATAGAAATTGGAGCAGCTAATATGAGTACACCTATTATTGAAATTATACGAGACCTTTCAATCGCATCACAAAGCCACGTCATTAAGCGAAATATGGTGGATGAAGAGCCTCTAAAGGTATTGAGCAAGATTTTACCCGTAGTACATATGAAAGAAGCAGTAGAACACATTCCTGTCGGTGCGTTTGGGAATATGAGTCAAACTCGGATAACTGGTATCCCCTCACATGAGCCCACATGGCTTGGGACACTAAAAGAGTATATTCACGGCGAGGGATGGACAGACGAGGTAATTGATTACTTCAAAAGTGAAATAAAGGACCAACCATTCCCCGCCGCTGGCGCTAGAGGTGTATTACAAGTGCACTCTTACAACGGAATATGTTTTGCGAGCAACGGTAGTCACCGGCTAGTGGGGTTAGTGTGTTATTTAGCCGCGAAATACGGTGATAGCGCCATAGCTAAAAGTGTGAACCACCGCGGTACTGTTTTTGATAGTGACGCGCTAGCGCTACTTCAGCGACTGTACGGCCATTCTACCACCGGAATAAAGTTAATGAGTCGTATGGAGTTAGAAGGAAACGTAGAAGTGGGTGTAAGT
>Ga0208318_100352_pt1 | contig 11250 bp, 17 predicted proteins | sample Virmet3747_4435_FD_185739 | JGI IMG/M metagenome (GOLD analysis project Ga0208318, IMG submission 185739) | Marine viral communities from the Southern Atlantic ocean transect to study dissolved organic matter and carbon cycling - metaG... | ecosystem: Environmental > Aquatic > Marine > Oceanic ... | reverse complement strand
TACAATTGGTGTACGCGGTGCATTCAATGATGCTGAATACGGTGATTTCGTTACACCTAATGTGTATCAGTCTGGCGGTGAGACGATAAATGGTGTTGACAATTTAGTTCAGCTCGATGGTTTACAAGTTCAGCTAACGCCAGATTATAGTTTCTCATTTATCGTTTCTTACGAATGGGACTTGGGAGACAATGGCCGTATTGTTTCGCAAAACACGTTGTTCTTGTCAGATGACTATCGTACAAATGATTTACCTTTGTCGTTCGGCGAGCAAGAATCGTATGAGCGCCTAGATCTCAGCCTTAATTGGTTCTCAGCTGACGAAACGTGGAGAGCAAGAGTATATGTCAATAACGCTACAGATGAAGAGATTCTACTTCGCTCTGTGCGGTTTGGCGGAGATATGGCTGTGGGTGATTATGCCAACCCTCGAACGATAGGCGTAACGCTAGCTTATAATTTCTAAGCGGGTATTTTACTTTAAACAAGTATAGAGAAAGAGAGCATGCGCTCTCTTTCTCCACATGATACGCGTGCAACGGTGTTTCAAGGTCTAGGTTTATTAAAACGCCTTAATGAACAGCAGAAGACATTACAAGAATTGATGAAAGTTTAACGTTCTATCACTTCTTGTGCCACGTGAATAAGCCCCTCTTTATTATCGCCTTTTTAATAGTCGTAGAAATAAATACAGTTTAATGCAGTTTATTATCATTTGTGCTGATGGTTCTAGTTTATGGAGCAAAGTCATTAAATACATTAATTTCCGAAACGACATGGGAAAACGCAGTTTGCAGCCGATTAAGCAGTGTCTTAATTCACAAAGGATAACCAATGGCATATAAGCCCGCTCAAAGTACAAAACGGTTATCATTAGGTAACCTTACAGTACAAGTTCGACTAACACGTGTAGTGCAGTGCGCTATTTTACATGCTGAGCAAACTGGGCAATCACAAAGGTGATAAGCCCAGTTTTAGTTCTTAGCGTTAAATATCTACGTTGCGCTCTGTTTTAAAACCCTATTTACGCATTCTTTAAACAGAGCTTTTAACATGCAGTACTCTGCACTTTTTGGGGAGAGATGAGATGAAAGGTTCACGTCCAGAGCAAGGCGTTCTTACAAAAGACAACGACTTATCAAAAACGCAGGAAACCATTGATACCATTGACGCTATGGTCGATGGATTAAACGATCACGATATCGATAATATGGGTCGTTTCTTTAGCGAGAACTTTCGCTGGATGGGCAATGCAGGTTGTGGCTTCAAACAAGGGTTAAAAGAGTTTCAAGACAACTGGCAGCGACCATTTCAGGCTGCGTTTTCTGATAAAGTTTGTATAGATGAAGCACGCGTCACACAAGGTGAGTGGTGCGCTGCATTTGGTCGCCAAGAAGCGGTTCACACGGGAACCTTTATGGGAATAGAGCCTACTGGAAAAAGAGTTGAAATTCGTTATATGGATTTTTGGAAAGTGGTAGACGGTAAAATTGTAGATAACTGGGTTAACGTAGACTTCCCCTACATTATGCAGCAGCTAGGTGTAGATCCGTTCAACGGGCACGGGTGGGAAAACCGTGACTCAGGGAAAATGCCAGTGCAAAACGGCGAATAGAAAATGTATAACAAACAAGCCGGAACATCGAAGCCTCCGGCTTGTTTAATTTTATTACTAGAACTGGTATTTAACGCTTACTGTATAGTTAGTCGGTAAGCCCTGCATGGTCCAAACTCATCAAGCCAGCGTTTTCCTCGCTCTACTAATGCTATACACTTCGCGTTTTTATTACTCTTGCCTGCAGGCTGAACCTAAATTTTTAACTAGGACACTGAATGCGTCACACAATCCTATCTTTGCTCTTTTGTACTTTACCTTTTACCGCCATGGCCGCTGAAAGTGTTGATGCCTCAAGCGCTATCGCTGAAATGAACAGCGATGAAAAAGGCGTAGAAAAAATTACGATTGAAGGGGCGGCGACGGCGAACAACAAGCCCGTAGGGACGTTTAATTCACCTATATCTAACTTAGAGTACGATCCGCGAGTCGATTTGCAATCAAGAAACATGGCAGAAGCGCAGGCCGACGTGACTATTCGCGGCGGTATATTCGAAAACACGGGTTTTCGCATAGGAAGCGCAACGCTTATCGACCCGCAAACGGGGCACTATTTCGCCGAGATTCCTATTGCGCCAGAAATGTTGACGAAGCCGAGTATTTTCACGGGCGTCGATAACGCGCTTTACGGCGTAAATAGCTCTGTAGGTACCGTGTCTTACGGCTGGCGTCCCATCCAAACAGCAGGCAGTGTGTCAGTGGGAGTAGGTAATAACAACTTCAATTTGCAACGTGTACACGGTGCTGTAAAGCACGCGTTTAGTGATTCACCCGGTTGGTCTGTTGGGGTTGAAGGGGAGTATTCTCGCTCTGAAAGTGATGGCACTATCGCTAATGGCGATCATAATTTCGAACGCGCGTCAGGGCGTATTCAGCTGGTAAGTGATGACTCACAAACAGACGTGTTTTATGGCTATCAGCAAAAGTTCTTTGGCTGGCCTAACTTGTACACGCCGTTTAACGTAAACGAAACAGAAGATATTCAAACCCGTTTGGTCATGCTAAATCACAAACAGCGCTACGGCGAAGAGAGCATGAAAAATACCATTGAGGTTTCAGCTTACTACAGAGAGAATGACGACCATTACGTGTTTTCACGTGAAAATCCTGAATCGTTTCAGGCGTTTCACGAGACCCAAGTGAAGTCATTGGCGTTTTCCGGTACTCATAATGTTTCGCAAGAGTTCGGTATCAACTACGCAGCACAGCTTACTGCAGACGATATCACATCAACCACGCTAGAGAACAATTTCACCTCTCGCGACTACTACAAAATAAGCGTGGTGCCCGAGTATCGAACTCAGTTGAACAGCAATGAATCGCTTACCGTTCGCTTAGGTGGGGCGTTTGACGATACGAATCGCGACGACGACCGATTGTCTTTTGTGGGCGATATTAGTTGGCTTACCCAAACAGAGAGCAATGCTTCGCGTACGCTCTACCTTTCGTATGCAGAGGCGACACAGGTGGCTGCTGTAGGCGGCAGTACCACAAGCGGTCTGTTTAGAAGTAACAACCAGTTACAGCGAGAAGTCAGCAAAAATCTAGAGTTTGGAGCATCATTTGATAAAGCCTCTTTCAAAGTTGATACCGCCGTATTCTATCGCTGGGATAACGAACTGACGGATTGGACGTATAGCTTCGACGCTACTTCAGCACGTAGTGCAAACCCCGTTGATATTGAAACTCTTGGTGTTGAGGTAATTGCCATTAAGCGCTTTGATAGCGCAGATGTGGTAGCCAGCTATACCTATTTAGATAAGTCTGAAGACTATCGAATTGATGAGGTTGATGCGAGTTTTTATGCGCTTAACTATCCGCCACATCGCGCCACCCTTGGTGTGGTGTGGTTTGCAACCGATACGGTCGAAGTGCGCATTGACAACGAGTGGCGAAAACAAGAAACCAATGCGCTTAGAAACGGCGACGACTCTGCGTTTTTCTCACATGTCACTTTCACATATTCACCTGCTCAGATTGAAGGGTTAAGCCTGGTATTGGCAGTTGATAACTTGTGGGATGAGCGCTTTGAAGAAATCCCAGGAACGCCGGGTCGCGGCGACCAATATTCTGCCACTGTTACCTATTTTTGGTAAGGACGGCGCAATGACAGTTAACTCTCCTCATACCTTGGACGATTTTGCTGGACGATGGACGCTAACGCGCAAAATCATCCAGCGAAATGGCGATGTATTTACCTTTTCTGGCGAGGCTGAATTCAGCTGGCTTAAAGGCAGCGAACAAAAAGAAAAAAGCGGCTTGGCTTATTACGAAAAAGGCGAGGTTACTGCGCCTAACGAAAGCGTAATGCCCGCAGAACGTCGGTATTTCTGGCAGCAGCCTCAAACTGGTTTATTTGAAGTGTTATTTGACGATAAGCGCTATTTTCATTCTTTCAGTGCGACCAACCCAAACGCTGAGCACTTATGTGGCGACGATAATTACGTGGTGCGCTATGACTTTACAACGTGGCCTGTGTGGCGCTCTACGTGGCAGGTCATTGGGCCGCGCAAAGACTACACCATGGTGAGTGAGTATAGTCCTGCGTAGCGCTTGCTTTTTAAGGTTTATAACTGTTTCTGCTTTTTTGTGTGTTGATGAGACATCCAAAGCGCAATGGCAATGATGGCACCGCCAAGAAGCAGGCGAGAAAAGTTGGTGTCTTTCTGCCAAAGCAGTAAATTAACCAAAAGCCCTGCCGGTATAAGTGCGTTATTCATAATAGCTAACGTACCACCAGAGACCTGTAGCGCGCCTTGGTTCCAAAAGTAATATCCAAGCCCAGACGCCACAATACCCAGCCACAATAGTACTCCCCATTGCTCGGTATTCTGCGGTAGTTGGTTTGGGTTGCCGAATAGGAAGAACGCGGGCAAGGCTATAGCTAACGCGCCTAAATAAAACCATGCGAATACGTTGTGATAGTGGACTTGGGTTTTAAACGTCGAGGTCAGCTTTTTGTAACCCACTTGACCAAGCGCAAAGCAAAGGTTTGCACCTTGAACAATGGCAAAGCCAAACCAGTAGTTATCAGTCACGCCGTCAAAGCGAATTATGGCTGCACCTGCGGTGGCAATAAGTGCGCACAATAAATAAAACGGGGTGAACCGCTTAAACAAGGCATCGTTTAAAATGGCGACATAAAGCGGCGTAAAAATAGTGAAAAGCAACACTTCCGGTACGCTTAAAAATAAAAATGCGTGATAGAAGAAGATGTACATTAGCCCTAATTGAAAAGCACCTAAACTGGCCAGAATAGCCTTTTGTCTAAGGTTCAATAATGCCGGCTTAAGAAAAGGAAGGAAGACCAGTGTGGCGAGCACAATGCGTGTCAAAACAGCAAAGTAACTGTCTACGGAGCCAGCCAAAAACTCGCCTATGAGCGAAAAGGAAAATGCCCACAGGGCAGTTACTGCAACAAGGTATAGCACGCTATTATCTTCTTCAATTTTTGTCAAAATAATCTGCGCGCTAAAGTATTTCAAAGCACCGTGTTTATCAACCTTTGGTTAGTAACCTTGTTTCGATGTATTTAGTGAACAGTGCTGGATACTGCTGGTGACGCTACAGGTTGCGCCTTTTTATCGCTTTTATTGGTGTCCTTAAATTCGCCGGCTTCTTCGACCAGTGCCGTCATAGCGTCAATAATATCTAAAAAGCTCGATAGCTGTTCCGGTGTCAAGCCATTAGACAAACTTTCGATTTTATTGATAAGTTGTTTGGTAGGTAGGCGCATAGTGTCAAAATCTCGTTGTTATAACCTTAATGTTTACCTTACTTATCAATTATCTTGCCAAGTTTTGCCTCTCCTGGAGCCTTTACGAAGCGTGTTCTCACAGTAACCTCTGTCTGCACAAACGCACAAACGCACAAACGCACAAACCTAGCGTGTACACACGTACCAATGGAGTGATTATTTCGATTCAAGAAGCTTTATCCAATGGTTAAATACGCCTAGATTTTCGAGGGTAATCTTAATACACATCAAAATAGGCACTGCTAGTAAAACGCCAACTACGCCCCATAGCCAGCCTGTAATGGCTATCCAAATCATAATAATTAGAGGGTTTAGCTGCATACTGCGTCCTAATACTGCAGGGGTGATTAGCTGAGACTCAATAATATTTAAAACCAGAAAGACAGCTGCTGGTAAAAATGCACTACTTGCAAGTCCAAACTGGACGAGCCCCACAATTAGCAGAACGACACAGCTAGCAATTCCACCTAAATAGGGCACAAAATTCATTAAAGCAACAAGGGCCCCCCACAGAAGAGCGTCTTCAATCTTAAGATAGTGAAATGCGCCTGCTGTAGCTAGTCCTAAACAGGTGTTGATAATACTGATCGTCACAATATATGAAGAAAGCTCTTGCTGAATTTGCTCGACCAATACCAGGGCGCGCCTTTTATCGGTAACTATCGGGAAGTCTCTTATGAAAACGTGAAATAGACTAGGGCCGAAGACTAATAGGAAAAAGATTAATACTATACAGCCAAGCAGCTGTGCTAGCAGAAAGGGAGCGCTGCTAAAAAGTGTTAACCCCATATCAATGCTGCTTTGCTTAATTTTATCTTTTACCGAATTTGCCGTTTCAGGCTTAGCACTGGGCGTCTCAGGCTCTTTATCATCGCTGAACCAGTCGAAGAAAGACGACTCTTTTTTGACGGGGTCAGCTAAAGGAGGCGTCGTATAAGCATCAATGTTGCTGCTAATTTCTTCTATTTCTTCAGTGATATCAGCAGCTATTTTAGGTAGTGAATGCATCCATCGTTCTGCAGGTTCAGCAAGCTGAACGGTTAGCAAAGTAAAAGGGGCCACCAATAATGTAATTAGTGCGCTAGCCGAAATCGCACGCGGTACATATACTTTTCGAGCAATGGCAACAAGCGGGCTTAAGAGCAAGGCTATAAACGCAGAAAAAAATAGTGGAATGAGTAGCGATTTGGCTAAATACAAGGTGTAAATAAAGGCGAAGATTACTAGAGCGTGTTGATCTTTGCTGTACATATTCTAATCAACCCACATGGGTAACCACATTAGTGTAAAAGCCAATGCCACCACACTGTGGTAGTTTCTGGCTAACTTGTCGTATCGAGTCGCTACGGCTCGATATTTCTTAATTTTTAAAAATGCATTCTCGACTAAATGACGATAACGATACATCGCCCAATCAATATCTTCATTACCCGTTCTACTATTCCCTTTTCTCGGGATGACATGTTTAGCATTGCGGCTGCTCACTAGCTCCCGTAGAGCTTGACTATCATAGCCTTTGTCGGCAACCACCACTTCAGAGTAAGGTGATGACTCAACCAAAGATTGACCATGACTGACGTCATGGGCCTGTCCTCCTGACAGCTCGAAGTAGACAGGTAAACCGCCGCTATCAACGGCTAAATGTATTTTCGTTGATTTACCTCCACGACTTGTCCCAATAGCTTGTTGTGCTTGAGCACTGACGTTAGTTCCGTCCTGATGAGCCTTAATAATACTGCCATCAATAAACAACCATTGTGGGTCACTGAGCCGAGATAAAAATTGGAAAATCTCAGTCAAAACACCTTTCTTGGACCATAAATTAAAACGTCTGAATACCGCGCTCCACTCGCCAAACTCTCTGGGTAAATCACGCCACGGAATGCCCGTTCGCATCCTGTACAAAATACCTTCAAGTGTCATTCGGTGTTCAGGTTTATTGTAAATTCGACCTGTTAAATACATGATTCTTGATAGCAGTTTCCAGCTATCATCTGTTAGCATAAGTCTCGGCATTAGGGTTAGTTAGATTGTTTTTTGGCGAAATCATTATAACCGACCCTATTGCTGATTACTTTTCATACCGCAAAGATCAACACGCTCTAGGCTCCTCACTATTAATATCAGCGTACACAAGCACCCTCAGCTTGCCGTCGTATTTTTCTACATACAACGGTGTACCAACATTATCTGCGCTGCAACAATCGCTGTGGCCATCGAATGAGAAAGCCAAACCCAAATTAGATGTTGTATTGAGGGTGACAGAAATATCGTCACCTTTAACTTCGTCTGTGATGGACACCGCTATCTCATTGTCAGGCGAAGAAACCATATAGCCCTCACCAAGTAAAAGCTTCTTTGCGGCTGCAATCTTTTCGGCTTTGATATTTTTCTCCAGTGTAAACCACTCATCGCTCCCATCTTGGTTAATCGCATCTACAATCTCGCTGATATCGCAATGCACCAAGTGTTGGTGTGGCTTAATGTCGTCCCGCATGGACACCTCGGAGATTTCTATATAGCAATGGTCTCCCTCATACGTCGGCTCATCAGGATGTAGCGTAGGCGCTAAATCACAAGGTAAGCCGTACTGATAGGGGATGACGTCTTTATTCCCTATCTTGTCAAATGCCGCACAAATGCTGTCTTCGGTCAGTCCTTTGGTGTTGGTAAATTCGTAAGCTTTGCACTCACGGTGGTTAGAGTGGTCGCGGTATACTAAATCGAGTCGAATCGCTGTCGGTATCATGTCGTTGCTCATGCGAACGCTCCTTCTACCACGTTGCTTTCAGTCGTGTCGTGGTTATCCAAGGTTTCGGTATAAGACCACTTCTCCTTTTTATCAAACTCAAATGTTACTTTATCTTGGTACTGGCCAAGAAGGTTTTTAAGAAAGTCGCAGGTGTGTTCAAATTCACCACTAAAATGCACATCAAGAATGCTGCGAGCATCGCCCCACTCTTCGGAGTCAAGTGCGTTTTGTAGCTGGGCATAACGATTGTTAGGCTTAATGACCTCGATAGGCACGTTCATCGTTTCAATTTTGCAATCGTCACCTAGATGCTTCGGCAGCGCTTCAAAACGAAATGTTTGACCACTCACCACCAACATTTGGCAGTCAACACGGCATATATCGTACTCATTTTCAGCAAGCTGCTTGTCAATAGCATCCTCTGTGACCTTATTCATGCCGCCATTAGCCTCAGCACAATCATAAAGAGCTTCTTCATCGCAATACGTACCGTTACTCATGTAGTCTGCAATTGTACCAGCGTTGACCGATGTGACAGCTGCACTAAGCGCACTGATACGAGCGTTAAGCCAATCGTTTAGAGTAATAACAAAGTAGCTTGGCGAGTCCGAAAAGTGCTCGTTGACGTTGTTACAGTTTAGGATAATAGTGTTCATCAATAACTCCTTTAAGAGATAGCCATATCATCGTTGAAATTGAAGACATGGCTATGAGATTGGCAATAGGTAATCTGTCTTAAACCGCAGTGGCTAAACGGTCTTCGTATTCGTCGTTCGCTACATTTTTAAAGGCGCAGGCGTTTAGAAAAAAGGCGCGTTGATCTAAGAGAAACTCTTGCATCGGTCTATCATTGGTTTGGTTATAGGCCGCTGTATAGCGATTATATTCATCAACAATAGACTGACTGAAAAGCGCACCCGTGAAGGGACATTTCAAATCGCCATGAGAGACCATGCGCTGATTTGGAAGTTTTGGCTTGTTGTAGAATTTTGTTCCGTAGTTCATAGTGTTACCCCTCTTTCAAGCATGGGTTTACTATATGAAAACTAGGGGATACGACTATGAAATTGGCAGTGTGACGTCCGCTTTTTTACACGGTTTGATTTGATTGCCATAGGCATATATATCGCTGTCCTTGAGGTACGCGAAATCAGGTATTACTTTGATAGCCTCCAGCTTCGCAACAGTGAGCCTACGCACGTTGTTATGGTCAGCACACTTAATGGGGTTAGCATCACTCATGGTGTACGTTATCGGATGCGAGAACTTGGCGTGAATAAGCTCGTGAGCGAGCACAACCGTCAACATGCTCTCATCTTCTAGCAGCGTGGAAGGCAAATTAATCGTATGTACGTCCTTCCCATACTTTATATAACCACCGTGCGCTAGATGAGCAAAGGCGGGAATGCGAGACAAGAAATATGGAGCAAAGAGCTTGTATTGGACAGACAAACGCCCGTCGCCACAAAAGTAATTGTCGGCATCGCATAGTGCCTGCGCAACCTCGGTTATCTGACGTAATTGCGCGTCACTCATGGACAGGAAAGACCTGTTATCCTGTGAATACTTATAGCTAACTACCAAAGCGATAGAGAGAAAAGCAAAAAGGAAAGTAGAGAAAAAAACGCCCTTAATCAGTCGCCCAATAACATTCATAATCGGTCTTAGTATGTGATTTTAAAGTGATGTTCATCACCATGCTGTGCATGGGTAAAAGTAAAGTTTTCAGAGCTGCAAATCAACGCAATACGACTTTTCGCTCTTGGCTCTTTAGTGATCACGTTCACATGGTTGCACTGACCTAACGTTTTGCGAATAAACATCCAGACAACACGATGTAAGTCTGGGCATGACACAGTTTTTGCGTCCAATAGTGGAACATTATCCATAATCAATCCTCAAGCGAGTAACGTTGCAATTTGTTTGGGTATGCGTTTGACCACGCCACGAGTGCAGGCGTAGTCGTAAAGCGCTTTTATGAACGCTTTATTGGAGACGTGAATGGTATCTTCAAACCAGACCTTCCTTGCCTTGTCAAAGCACCTAGAAGGCATTCTAACTACGCCGTCTTTTACGTTAACCGATGACTCATCCACCAAAATAGAGTGGCGCTTAAAGTAAATAGCTGAGCGGCCAAAGTGCTCGCGATTAATAGAGAATGAAAATTTTGATGTCTGCATAAACCCACCTCTAGTTGAGATGGGTTTATCATGACAAATAGCGGATACACGACTACGAAATGGTCAGGCTTAAAGTGTTATTTCTGAGTTCACCACAGACGTAACATTGACTCAACTGAGAAATTGCTCTCCCCTACTCATAGAGCCAGAAGCGGAAAGAGTCTGAGAAGGACAGCGTTGTAATGCAGCATCAAAGAAGCCACGTTCAAAATCATCTTGTAGCTGCAAGACAGAAATGAACTCATAATTTTGAAGATAACGAGTGGTTGTGACTTTGCGCAAACCAAACGCTTCTACGCAAAACTCCCCGAAGCCGTCATACCGGCCATTTTCAAAAATCACTGATAAACCTGGAGTGCCACCGATAGTGTAGTGCTCAAACACTACCCCCTTGGCGCCAACTGGATTGCCAACACACTCAGCGCCAATAGTAATTACAGTGCCTATTGGATAACGTACATGCAAAGTTTGATTATATTTCACAACCCACCTCCAAAATCACGTTAATGTTTGACGAGGCTTATAGCAGGACGCCCCTGCACTATCGCATCTTCAATATCAAAAACGGAACGGCGCATTTTGCGCAGTACACGCTCCGCATCTTTAATTTGCTAACCGATATCTATTTTTTCTTTCAACGTTTCAGCTGCTTTAGCATTTCGCTTTAGTCGCATGACATAAGCTTTTGCGCGGTGCATTTGCACCTCTATATCATCGAGTGTTTTTATTTTTGTCAGACGCTCTTCAAATGTCACCATGTCACATACCCCCTTGTTTAGTTGGTACGTATCGTCGCAAATTCGTAATTTATGACTATGAAAGTGACACGCTTTCGTCGGCTGCATATCACCCTACCTCTTTCATTTTTTCTACACTGAACTTTTTAATTAGAATCGCGTTGTGTATACGAGATATATCGGTACAGAAAATTACATGGGTATAAAAG
>Ga0208318_100349_pt1 | contig 11309 bp, 10 predicted proteins | sample Virmet3747_4435_FD_185739 | JGI IMG/M metagenome (GOLD analysis project Ga0208318, IMG submission 185739) | Marine viral communities from the Southern Atlantic ocean transect to study dissolved organic matter and carbon cycling - metaG... | ecosystem: Environmental > Aquatic > Marine > Oceanic ... | reverse complement strand
ATTTATATCTATAGTGAACAAGGTAAAACACAACAGGCTTATGCTACTGCACAAAAGTTACTTAAAGTAAATCCAAAGGCAGATGAGGTGCATTTGGCGCTGTACAAATTTCATTTAGAGCAGAATGATGTAGCGCGCGCTTTTCAATCTTTAGAACGCGTGATGAAAAGTTCAAAAGTTGAAGCTAAAGCAAAACATAGCGTCCTTAATGATTTTTTAATCTTTGTAGATCGCAATCCGGAGTTTGAGCCAGAATTAGAACAAGCGATCGCTTTATTTTCTGAGGAAGAGGCGACTGATGTTAATGAAGAATTAGGAGCTTATTACCTAAAGAATAATGATAAAACAAAGGCGTTATCTTATTATGAGGCTGCTTATAAGAAAAATCCCGATGATGTAAATGTGCTGCGTAATTTGGTACTCTTGCAATTACAGGCACAGCAGTTTGAGAATGCTGCTGCGTTAAGTGAAGAAGCGCTGGCATTTTATCCGGCGCAGGCGGTATTTTATTTAGTTTATGGGGTAGCGCAAAACGCTTTAGGAAAAGCGCAGAACGCGGTAGGTTATTTAGAGATGGGGATTGATTACGTAATTGAAAATCCTCAAATGCAAGCCGATTTTTATAGCGAACTTGCGCGCGCTTACGAAACGCTGGGAAATGCCGAAAAGGCCGCAGTGTATCGCAAGCGATTAACAAATTTGACACAATAGTATGCAATTGATATATCGAGGAATTTTAGTGCTAACGCTTATAGGTCTTGTGGGATGTAAGGCGACCAAAAACGCAGCATCTACAGAAGATTTAGCTTCGGCAAAGATCATTAAAGCGCATTATGACACGCATCCTGAATTTGAGACGTTGGCAGCACGGCTTAAAATTCGTTACTCAGATCCTGAGACCACACAAAACGTAACGGTAAGTCTAAGAATGAAACAAGGAGAAACCATCTGGATGAGTGCTTCGGTGTTAGGAATTTCTTTAGCGAAAGCAATGATCACTAAAGACCGCGTTCAATTCTACGAGAAAATAGACGGTACTTACTTTGACGGCGACTTTGAATTATTGAGTGATTTATTAGGCACAGAGCTAGATTATGACCAAGTGGAAGCTTTACTGCTGGGGCAACCTATTTACGATTTAAGAAGTGGGGGCTTTAGCGCGGGCGCGACTTCTTCGCGCTATTTGGTAGCGCCGCGCAAGCAATCTGCTTTGTTTGATCTGTTTTTCTATCTTAACAGCGAGGCGTTTACGCTGCAAGAACAGCGACTGGCGCAGCGGGAAGCTCAGCGCGACCTCACTATTTCCTACGGAGATTATATCGAGGAGCAACAAGGCTTTTTTCCTTCAGAAATCCACGTGAAAGCACAAGAGGCAGAAAAAACCACAACTATTGACATCACATACCGCGGTTTAGATTTTAATTCTGAAGTGAGTTTTCCGTTTAATATTCCCGGTGGTTTAAAAGAAATCCAACTTTAATGCAGTTGAAGCTGAAATTGAAATACACCCTATTTTTTGGACTTTTGCTAAGTTCGTTACTCGCTGTTGCCCAAAATGACAAACAAGCTGATCTGGAGCGCCAGCGTCGTGCGCTGATGAGTCAGATTGAAGAGTTGAGCAAGTTGCGACAAAGCAACAAGAAGAAGGAGATTAACGTGCTGAGCCAGGTTGAAGATTTAGCTTCAAAAATTAAAACCCGGGAAAACCTCATAAGGGTAACCAACAGTCAGGCGAATTTACTCACCCAAAAAATCAATCAAAACATCAATAAAATCAGTGAGCTGAGAGCCGAACTATCAAAGCTTAAAGAAGATTATGCTGCGATGGTACAAAAGTCATACAAGAGTAAAAGCAGTCAGAGCCGTATTATGTTTTTGCTGTCTTCAGAGAGTTTTTTACAAGCCTATAAGCGGGTGCAGTATATGAAGCAATACAGCAATTACCGCAAAAAACAAGGCGACCAGATTAAAGAGCGTACGACACTTTTACAAGAAACCAATACCAAGCTCATAGATCAAAAAGAAGAAAAACAGCAATTGATCGCTCAAAACAAAAGAGAGCAAGAAAAGCTTGAAGATGAGAAAAAACAGCAAGATGCTTTGATTGCGACTATACGTGAGAAGGAATCTTCTTATGCTGCGCAGATCAATAAAAAGCAAGCCGAAGCTAATCGCATTGACCGGGAAATAGACCGATTGATTCGGGAAGCGATCGCTGCTTCTAAAAAGGAAAGTGGCGCTACCACTACTTCTGAAACAGAGATCAAAAAGGGAGCGATGCCTACTTTTGCGTTGACTCCGGCGGCAAAAGCACTTGCTAATGATTTCGCATCTAATAAAGGAAGAATGGACTGGCCTGTGGAACGAGGCAGGGTGTATAAAAAATTCGGAACCTCAAAGCATCCTACGCTTCCTAATATTACTACATACAATAGTGGTGTCGAGATTGAGACTGCACCCGGTAGTGTTGCGCGTGCAGCATTTAAAGGCACCGTACAACAAGTGCAATTAATACGAGGCGGTGGTTATACGATTCTCATTCGTCACGGTAATTACCTCACAGTGTATCAAAACTTAAAAAACCTTAAGGTTAAGGTGAACGATCAAGTTTCAACAAAACAAGCCTTAGGAGAAATTGCCGAGAACTCATTTAATGGAAAAACCATTCTGAAATTTTTAGTCTATAAAGATTCAGAGCGCTTGAATCCTGAAGACTGGATTTACAATATGTAGTAGAGTATAGCTCGTAAAATCAGATTGTTGTATTTTAGAAGTGCACAAATTCTTCAAACTGATTTTATATGAAAAAAACTACCTTCCTTTTTACGTGTTTACTCTCCACGATTCTTTTCGCCCAAAACAAACAAGAGCAAGTTTTAGAACAGCTTGATCAAAACACCCAAGCCTACGGCGAGATCGCCCATAAAATATGGTCTTTTGCCGAAATGGGATATCAAGAAGAACAAAGCGTTGCTTTACTTCAGAAAACTTTAAAAGAAGAAAATTTTACCATTGAAGCCGGCGTGGCAGGAATGCCTACGGCTTTTATCGCGAGTTATGGATCGGGAAAACCGGTCATTGCGGTTTTAGGTGAGTACGATGCCTTGCCGGGGTTATCCCAAAAGGCCGTTGCGCATAAAGAATCAAACGGCGGTGTGGCCGGGCACGCGTGCGGGCATCATTTGTTTGGTACAGCATCTGCGGCCGCGGCGATTTCAATAAAACACTATCTGGAAAATACAGGAACATCCGGAACCATTCGTTTTTACGGATGTCCTGCCGAAGAAGGAGGTTCAGGTAAGGTGTATTTAACGCGTGCTGGACTCTTTGACGATGTGGATGCGGTGATCAATTGGCATCCGGGAAATTCCAACGGCGCTGATCCCGGCGCGGCATTAGCAAACAAATCGGCTAAATTTAGATTTCACGGAATTGCCGCACACGCTGCCGGTGCTCCTGAGAAGGGGCGCTCGGCGCTTGATGGTGTAGAGGCGATGAATTATATGGTCAATATGATGCGCGAGCATGTACCCGAAGATACTCGTATTCATTATGTGATCACTGATGGCGGAAAGGCGCCCAATGTTGTTCCTGATTTTGCTGAGGTATATTATTATGCGCGCCACACGACCCGAGATGTGGTGATCGATGTGTTTGACCGTATGGTTAAAGCAGCTGAAGGAGCAGCACTAGGAACCGGTACAACAATGGACTATGAAATGATTGGCGGAACGCACGAATTGCTACCCAATCTTACGCTACAGAAACTTATGTATGACAATTTGAAAAAGGTTGGCGGGTACACCTACACGCCCGAAGAACGTGAGTTTGCCGAAGAAATTGCTACAAGCTTGAATACAGACCTTGATGTAAAAAATGTAGAAGGTATAAGTGAGTACAACCCTATTCCTGAAGCGGGCGGCTCTACAGATGTGGGAGACGTGAGTTTTACCGTACCTACCGTTGGCCTGTATACGGCTACTTGGGTACCGGGAACACCTGCACACAGTTGGCAAGCAGTGGCAGCGGGTGGAACCAGTATAGGCACCAAAGGAATGATGGTAGCAGCAAAAACTATGGCTAAAACAGGTATGGACTTATTTGACCAACCCGAAATTCTTAAAGCAGCCTGGACTGAATTTGAAGAAAAGCGTGGCGAAGATTTTAAGTATATCCCTTTGTTGGGAGATCGAGAACCGGCACTAGATTATAGAAACTAGTATACGTACTAAACTAAACAAAAACGGGAAGCAACTGCTTCCCGTTTTTGTTTTATGATTGAACTGGCTTACTCAAAAAGCGCTTTTAATTCAGTAGCTTCTTTAGCTTCCATTTTTCCGGCAAGAACAAGACTGAGTTGTTTTCTGCGTAAAGCGGCATCATAACGCTGGATTTCTTTTTCGGTTTCCGGTTTAATTTGAGGGATAGGGACAGGCATTCCGGTTTCATCTACGGCAACAAAGGTGTAAATCGCATCGTTTGCTTTTGATTTAAGGCCGTTTTCGCGATCTTCTACCCACACATCAATCACAACTTCCATAGAGGTCTTAAAAGCTCTGGAAATCGAAGCTTCTACAGTCACCACACTCCCCAACGGAATCGCTTTATTAAACGCCACGTGATTTACCGATGCAGTAACTACAATTCGGCGTGAATGTCTTCTGGCGGTAATACTCGCAACACGATCCATACGTGCAAGAAGTTCGCCTCCAAACATATTGTTTAAAGGGTTCGTTTCATTCGGCAAAACCAGATCGGTTTGCGTGGTACGCGATTCAGAAGGCGTTTTTGCTTTCATAGTTTGATTTTCGGCAAAAATAGGAAGAAAAAGCCGGTAGAAAATCAAAAAAGCCTCCTAGTTTGGAGGCTTTTGCATATTAATCGTAAAAATAGACCTTTAATTCAATTCCTGGATCAGCATCCAAGCATTAGGATTATCTGTGTTACGTATGTTGCGTAATTCTTTTAAAGCTTCGGTGCGATCTGTGTAACTTCCGTAAACCACCTGATGCAAGCCGTATTTGTTTTCACCTAAAGTGCGTGCTTTATAACCGGCTTCGCGCAGTTGATTTACACGTGTTTCAGCATTTTCAGGAATTCTAAAAGCTCCTGCTACGATGTGAAAATTTCCTTTTGGTTTAAAGGCATTCAAAGTAACGGCAGGCAACGGATTATCAATCGTGAAGGTCGCGTGCTGAATGGTATTTTCAATCTGACTTTCTGCCTTTTGTTTTTCGGCAAAATTATGATCTGCAATATCCTTGAAATATAAAAAGCCTAATGCTCCAGATAAACCTATGGTAAGCAATCCTACTGCGGCATACTTCATCCAGCCGTTTGAGCGGCGGGCAGGAGTGAGGTGTATAGGCGCCTTCTCTTCAAGAGCTTCGGCTTCTTGCACTAATACCTCGCGTGTCACCGGTTGAGCGGTATACGAGGCAAGACCAAAAGCTTCGGTTAAATAATTGGTAGATTGCTCAGGCTCAAAACTCAAGTTTCCGGCTTCATTTTGAGACAAGGTACCAATTTTATCAAATACAAGCGTTTCTTCAGCATTCAATTTTTGCTGAATATTCACAGCGAATTCTTGCACTTTTAGTAATGCACTTTCATAGCTTAAATGCTCTGCCGAAGCGACATAATTAGCTAATAGTCCATCATTTTCTTTCAATTGTGCATTAAAAGAAATACGTTTTTTAGGTGGGAAAAAGGCCTGTGCGGTTTCGTCGTGATATGCAGAAACGCGGTGTGCTAAAAACGCTCCGAAGCCGGGAACGATCACACACTCGTATCTATAAAGTAAGTCGCTGATGTAGTTTGAAAAATGCATAAAGTAAAATTAAAAAAAAATGCTACCGCCTTTAGAAAGTTGTTCGTGATTTGTTAACAATTTTGCAATACCTTTATTAACAGCAATTTAAAATAATGAAAGAAGACGAACTTCACGCATTTCTGACCTTACAGCGTATTCCTAATTTAGGCGACACATCGATCAAAAGACTTATTGCGCGATTTGAAACTGCACCACAAGTGCTAGATCAAAAGAAAGAAAGCCTTTTAAAACTAGACGGAATCGGCGCTTTTAAGTTGAAAGCTTTTTTTGAAAAGGAACACAGGCTTGCGGCAGAAGAAGAATTAAAATTCATTCAAGAGCATAACATTGATTACTGCAGTTATAAAGATCAAAACTATCCTGAGCGATTAAAGCACTGCATCGACGGGCCAATTTTGCTTTTTAAACGCGGAAGTAAAGATTTTTCTCAGCAGCGAATAATCTCTATTGTAGGAACGCGTAAAGTCACCAATCACGGAGTAGACTTTATAAAGCAGTTTGTAGAGGATCTTGCACCTTTAAATCCGCTTGTGGTTTCGGGGTTTGCTTACGGAGTAGATATTACTGCACATCGCGCAGCGCTAGATCAAGGTTTAGATACGATTGCGGTGTTAGCCCACGGTTTGAACCAGATCTATCCTAAAGTTCATGCTAAGTATGTAAAAGCTATTGAAGCGCAGGGCGCATTCATCACTGATTTTTGGAGTAGTGATGCGTTTGACCGAACGAACTTTTTACGTAGAAATCGCATCATTGCCGGGATGAGTGAAGCTACGGTAGTAATCGAAAGTGCCGAAAAAGGAGGCTCGCTCGTAACGGCAGATATCGCAAATTCTTACAACAGAGATGTTTTTGCAGTCCCCGGAAGACCGGGAGATGCGCAAAGTTTAGGCTGTAATAATTTGATCAAAACGCAGAAAGCACAGTTAATTACCAGCGCAGCAGATTTAATTTATTTGCTCAATTGGCAAATAGAAGAGGAGCTCAAACCTGTGCAAAAGCAACTTTTTGTAGAACTCAATGCAGAAGAAAAAGTGATCTGCAATTTTTTATCAGATGTGGGCAAAGAGCAACTCGATTTGATCGCACTGCATTGCAAAATGCCCACGTTTAAAGTAGCCAGTATTTTGCTTAATATGGAATTAAAAGGAGTAGTAAGACCCTTGCCCGGAAAACAGTTTGAACTGACTTAGTATCCTACTTTCTTACGAACGCGATCTAGAACTTCGTTTGCAATCACTTGAGCTTTTTCTGCTCCAACACTTAGTGCGGCATCCAATTCATCAAGATTGTCCATATAATGGTTGTACAATGCACGCTCTTTTTCAAACTTGTTTATGACAAGTTCGTACAAAGCCTTTTTAGCGTGACCGTAACCATAACCACCGGCTTCATAATTTTTACGCATTTGAGCAACTTCATCTTTTGAAGCTAACAACTTATAAATACCAAAAACATTACAGGTATCAGGATCTTTAGGATCTTCAAGCGGTGTGCTATCAGTCTCGATACTCATAATTTGCTTTTTCAATGCTTTGTCAGATTGAAAAATTATGATGGTGTTGCCTTTGCTTTTACTCATTTTCGCACCATCAGTTCCCGGAATATACATCGTTTCCTCGTGAAGTTTCAGCTCAGGAATTACAAAAGTTTCACCCATTTGCGCGTGAAAACGAGAAGCGACATCGCGCGTCATCTCAAGGTGCTGAGATTGATCTTTACCTACCGGAACAATTTCGGCATCATACAACAAGATATCAGCGGCCATAAGCATCGGGTAGGTGAAAAGTCCGGCATTTACATCTTCCAGTCTATCTGCTTTGTCTTTAAAACTATGTGCTAATGTTAAGCGCTGATACGGAAAAAAACAGCTTAAATACCAAGTAAGCTCTGTGGTTTGTGGGATATCGCTCTGGCGGTAGAAAACCGTTTTTTCAATATCAAGACCACAAGCAAGCCATGTCGCGGCAGTAGAATAGGTGTTGTGTCTTAAGGTTTCGCCATTTTTAATCTGAGTAAGCGAGTGCATATCTGCGATGAATAAAAAGGATTCATTTTCAGGCTGATTAGCCATATTGATCGCAGGGATTATAGCTCCTAATAAGTTACCTAAATGTGGTGTTCCCGTACTTTGAACACCTGTTAAAATTCGTGACATGGTTCATTTAAATTTTGCGTAAAGTTACCCCTTTTCAAGTATTAACTCCTTTTAAAATGTCTATTTTTGAGACGTCGGTTTGTATCTGCAAGTCGGCAGAAATCCTATACTGTTGATGTTAAGACTGCTTCAGAAATTACTGATTTTACTTTGGCGCATATGGTTCTATGTGCTCATCATAGTGCCCATTATCATATTGTTGCCCTTTCTACTTATTTCGGTAGCTAAAGACTCCTGGTACCCTTACTTTTTTAAAATGGCTAGGCTGTGGGCACGCATTATTTTATACGGAATGGGCTTTTGGCCAGAGGTAAAACGTCTTGAAAAAACCGAACAGGGTAAAAGCTATATGTATATCGCTAATCACACTTCAATGACAGATATAATGTTGATGTTGAGTAGTGTACGTAACCCTTTTGTGTTTGTTGGAAAACAAGAGCTGGCAAAATTTCCACTGTTTGGATATTTCTACAAACAAACGTGTATTCTGGTAGACCGCGGGGATCCCAAAAGTAGAAGAGCGGTATTTGAAAGTGCTCAAAACAGACTCAACCAGGGGCTTAGTATTTGTATTTTTCCTGAAGGTGGTGTGCCCGATGACACTAGCATAGTGCTTGATACCTTTAAAGACGGAGCATTCAGGCTAGCGATAGATCATCAAGTGCCCATTGTGCCAATGGTGTTTTATGATAACAAAAAGCGTTTTTCTTATGAATTTTTCACCGGTACGCCGGGATTGATGCGCGTAAAAGTCTTGCCATTTATTCAAACCAAAGGCCTAAAAGCGATAGATCGAAAAACTGTAAAAGAGCAGGCCTTTAAAGCTATTCATGCCGAATTGCTAAAAGACCAAGCCTACGCGGAAACCTAAAAAAGTCGCCCTAACCACAAGGCGACTTTTCTTCATCATTGCATATGCAATAATTAACCTAACCAACTAAAAAACTAACCTAACTTCCTGTGCACTGTTAGTTGGCAGTACACAGTTTCTTTTAAAGTTTGAAGATTAAACCAAAGTCCGGCCGGTTGAAATACAGCCAAACTTTGGTTATCTCATCTTCCCCTTTCATATATTTTAAAACCGAATGCTTAAACCGGTGTAAAGACCTAAATAATAGGGTCTGAAATCGCTCACCGATTTGGTATAGGCATTCAGTTGGTATTTAAACATAGGTTCCAGATTGAATTGAATGTGAGGCGTGAATTTATAATCTAAGCCCAAACCAACGTTGGTACTGAAACTAGTATTATTAAGACTGTTTGACGACCCGATGCGAGAAACCAAATTATTATTTTCTTCAAGTGAAATGGAATTGTCATTTAGGAATAGGGTGCTAAAACCACCAATCACTTGAATACCGAATTTGCGATTGAGCAAAGCATATTCAGCTTCAAAAGGAACCTCAATGTAGCCTAATTCTTGACGCAAAGCATTGTTGATACTCGTACCCGCAACCGAAGCGTTACTTGCAAATTCTGCTGCTGAAGAAGCCAGACTTTTATTAGCATCTGCGACTTGAATCAGCTGCGAATTTTGATTATAATCTATACTGCTAATAGATTGCCCCTGAATGCTGGGGGCAAAGTTTACTTGTTCCGTACGGTAGCCCAAATCAACTTTATTCACTCCGGAGCGCACCGTAAGCCTGTCGTTAATGGCATAACTTACTTGAACCCCATAGCTAAAATTCACATCGCCACTTTTTTTGTTATCGGCAAATTCTGCCGCGATCCCAGAGCCACCAAAACTGTTGTAATACACGGGAGCCACCATAGGCGTAATACCCCAGCGTGATGCATCTTGAGATGCTGTATTTGAAGTTTCAGTATCCGCTAGAGCTTCTTCCTCATTTTGCGCGTTTGCAATTTCTTCCAATGAGGGTAATTCATCTGCCGCAGCATTTTCTTGGGATTCGTTTTCAGTAGCCGCAATAGCGGTTGTGTTCTGCTCTGTGTTTGAAGTTTTGTCGTCCTGTGTAGCATTTGCATCATTGCCTTGGTCAGCGGTAGCAATACCTGTTGAAGCAGCAGTGCTGCCAGATTTTTTCGACTCCGAAGTGTTTCGGTTTTGAGTCGTGTTTGATGCTTTACTTTTACCTTGATTTGCTTCCTTAGCTGAAGTAGAGGCAACAGCAGTAGCTTTAGTACTTGAATTAGATTCAGCCTTCTTTTGAGAATTAGAATCTTCAGTGCTTTTTTCTTCGGAAGAAACCACGGCATTGTCCGCAGTTTGCTCAATAGTTTTAGGTGTGCGCTGGTCTTGCTCAGGCGTTTCGGTTTCCTCTAAAACCACTTCTACATCTTGTGCATCTGATGTTGAGAATATAAAGTTACCGGCCATAAAAATTAAGGCCAAGATAGCAGCTGCACCGCTCAATTGAAGCCATAGCGGGATTATTGCGCGTTTTTTTTGCTGCTTGTCTACAATGCCAGCCCAGACTTTGTCATCAGGCATTGCCTCAAAGTCTTTAAACTTTTCCTGAAACAGGCGGTCTATGTTTTTTTGCTCTTTCACCGTGTTGAGGATTGTAGGGTTTCACTCTGCTGATAATTTTCAACTTTTTCTTTTAAGATCATTCGGGCACGCGCCAGATTAGATTTACTGGTTCCTTCACTAATGCTTAGCATTTGCGCGATTTCCTTGTGCGGGTAACCGTCTAGAACATAAAGGTTAAACACCAGCCTATAGCGGTCAGGTAATTCTTGTATTATTTTTAATAGAAATTGAAGCGAGATCTCATTGGTGTCAACAAGAACCTCTTCCTGCTCAATCTGTTCTTCATTTACAAGTTCAAACAAACTCTGTTTACGATACCGTTGCAAAGCGGTATTGATCACAATACGCTTTAACCAGCCTTCAAAAGAGCCTTTGCCTTTGTACTGATGTACTTTTTTAAAAATGGTTAAAAAAGCATCTTGAAGGTTATCTTCGGCCTCCTCATAATTACGAGAATACTTAAGGGAAACCCCAAAGAGCGTGCGAGCGTACAAAGTATACAACTCGGCCTGCGCTTTGGGTTTTTCCTTAGTTAAACCTTTTAAGAGCTTTTCTAAACTCACATTGTTACGTGCTTAAATTACGGTTGCTCTACAGGAACTTCTTGAGTTTCATAAATAGGCTCCCCATTTTCGTCATCGCCTTTATACATTTTAAAGACGTAGGTGTAGCGGTAAATTACATCGAAATTTAAAAAAGTGGAAACCGTGTCGTTTGGTGTGTCAGTACACATATCACTTTCTAAAACCTGACTTATGGCATACACAAAACGGGTGCTGTCTTCTCTAGCGGCTTCAAAATTGTAAAACTCGTGGCACGTT
>Ga0208318_100341_pt1 | contig 11561 bp, 9 predicted proteins | sample Virmet3747_4435_FD_185739 | JGI IMG/M metagenome (GOLD analysis project Ga0208318, IMG submission 185739) | Marine viral communities from the Southern Atlantic ocean transect to study dissolved organic matter and carbon cycling - metaG... | ecosystem: Environmental > Aquatic > Marine > Oceanic ... | reverse complement strand
CGGTTGATCCGTGTCCTGCCGGAATGGAAGCTGAACGACAGTTCGGTCTTGTGGTTGATGTACCCGCGCTCAAACGTGCTTACCCCCAAGACGCGCATCCTGATCGACTTTCTCATCGCGCATCTTGGGTCACATGCAGAATGGGGCGCGTAGCAGCCGGACCCGCGCCCACAACACGCCCGTTATCGGTATAACCGTCAGTCATGTCGCGGACTGGCACAACGCCTATCCTATGCGGTCATCGTCGCGCTGAACGAAAGCGACCTGCGGTCCACGGGGTTGATCACCGGTGGCTCTGTCGTGGCATTGGGCCTGCCGGATGATTTTCACCCCCGCAAGACACCTTACACGTTGTAGCCGCCATACTGCCGGATACGGTCCTCAAAATTCGATACCCGCTCTGCCGCGTCATCTGAACGCGCGGCCATGCCGACCAGCAGCATCTCCACCGCTAGAAACGCCGAATTGAGCGACGGCAGGAAATGGGGCCCGGCCATGGGCAGCGGGACCACTTTCCAAGCGCCAACCGCGATTGGGGAGGCATGACTGTCCGTCAGCGCCAGAACCCGCGCGCCGCGGGACTGGGCGATCTGGCAGGCCTGAACCACCTCTGCCGCGTAATGTTCATAGGTGATCCCGACGATAATATCCTCGGACGTGGCCTGAGACAGTACATCGACAATACCCCCCGGCAGAGTCGGCACGTCTACGAAATTCGAAAACGCCATGCCGCCCACATACGAGAAATAATGCGCGATCGCATAGCAGCTGCGCACGCCGACCACATAGACTTTGCGCGCCCCAAGCAACGGATCGATGCACGCATTAAGCGTGTCCAGAATATCTGCCGAGAAAAGCGTCGCCGTGTTTTTACCATGCGCTTCCATGAGCGCGGCAAACGCGCTGTCGCGATGTTCGTGCCTTAATGTCTGGGCACGCGCGCCGTAGTTTGGCGCAGGTGTCTGGATCGTTGCCTGCACATCCGTGCGGAAGGCGTCAAAGCTGGTATAGCCAAGCTCCTTCGCCATACGGGTCACGGTATTCGGATTGACCCCTGCCTGCTTGGCCAGCCCGCGAATCGAGCTAAAGGCCACGACCGAAAGGTTATCCAGAAGCCACCGCGCAAAGGACCGAAGCGCGGGCGTACCTTGCGCACTTACCTGTGACAAGCGGTCTTTCAGCGTTTCATCGTTGCTCATCAAACCCTTACCTTCTGTTTATGCGTGCCAGCCTTCACGCCGCTGTCACACCCGATGCACAGCAAAAATACATTTGCTTAATCTATGGCAATAAAATAATACAAACGCATCATCGCGCAGACAAGTGCTGATGTCACGTCACCCAAAGCGCGTCTTCAAGCAAGGACTACAGTCATGAAAAGTCATATCTTCGGCAGATCCACCAAAGGCGCGCTGCCGGTCGCCACCAAGGGGGATGGCTGCTATCTGATCGATGCGGACGGACGCAGATATCTTGATGGCTCGGGCGGTGCTGCTGTTTCCTGTCTGGGGCATTCAAATCAGGCTGTCCGCGCCGCCCTGCATGCCCAGATTGACCAGCTTGCCTTCGCGCACACCGGCTTTTTCACGTCCGATCCGGCAGAGCGTTTGGCCGATCGCCTGATCGAGAACGCGCCGGCGGGCATTGATCGGGTATATCTCGTCTCTGGCGGCTCCGAAGCGGTCGAGGCATCGATCAAGCTCGCGCGGCAGTATTTTCTGGAAATCGGGCAGCCCAAGCGCCACCGCGTCATTGCCCGCCGCCAAAGCTATCACGGGAATACATTGGGCGCTTTGGCAGCAGGGGGGAATGCGTGGCGTCGTACCCAGTTCGCGCCCCTGCTTGCCGACACCACCCATATCAGCCCCTGCTATGAGTACCGCGACCGGCAGGACGGCGAAACGCAAGAGGCCTACGGCTTGCGCGTGGCGAATGAGCTGGAAACCGAAATCCTGCGGCTTGGCCCTGATACGGTGATGGCCTTCCTCGCGGAGCCTGTCGTAGGTGCGACCTCTGGCGCGGTACCTGCCGTGCCGGGGTATCTCAAGCGCATCCGCGAGATTTGCGACCAATATGGCGTGCTGCTGATCCTGGACGAGGTGATGTGTGGCATGGGCCGTACCGGCAAACTGTTCGCCTGCACCGAGGATGACGTCGCCCCGGACATGATCACCATCGCCAAAGGACTTGGGGCGGGCTATCAACCGATCGGCGCGCTGCTGACCTCAGCTGCCATTTATGATGCGATTGCGGCGGGCACCGGTTTCTTCCAGCATGGCCACACCTATATGGGCCATGCCATGGCGGCCACGGCGGCCAATGCCGTGCTTAGCGAAATTCTGGACCGCGATCTGCTGGCCCATGTTACCACCCAGGGCGACAAGCTGGACGCAGCATTAAAGGCGCAGTTCGGCGATCATGACAACATTGGCGATATACGCGGGCGCGGGTTGTTCCGCGGGATCGAACTGGTTGCCGACCGCAGCACCAAAGCACCATTCGATCCGTCCCGTGGCCTTGCCGCGCGGATCAAGAAGGAGGCCTTTGCCGCCGGTCTGATCTGCTATCCGATGTCTGGCACAATCGATGGTCAACATGGCGACCACGTGCTGCTCGCGCCGCCGTTTATCATCGAGGACGCGCAGATCGATGAGCTGGTGGGCAAGCTATCAACGGCCATCGACAAGGCGCTTGCCGCATGACCGCACTGCCCAGATTTATGGTCGCGCCGAATGGGGCGAGGCTGACCAAGGCGGACCACCCTGCCCTCCCCGTCACCATAGAAGAGATGGTCGCCTGCGCCCTGGCCTGCCATGCTGCGGGTGCCGATGGCCTGCATGCCCACGTGCGCGACACAGAGCAACGGCATGTTCTGGACCTCGGGCTTTATGCCGAGCTTCTGAGCGAGCTCGGCCAGCGCGCCCCTGACCTCTATGTTCAGATCACCAGCGAGGCCGCGGGCCGCTTTACCCCCGCAGAACAACGCCATCTGGTCGAAACCCTGAAACCGCGCGCCGTGTCGGTCGCGCTGCGCGAGATCACGGCCGATCAAGAGAATGCCGTCACCCGTCGGTTCTTTGCCATGTGCGCCGAAGCGATGATCGACGTTCAACACATCCTCTATGACACCGCGGATATCGCCCATCTTGCCCGGCTTGTCGCACAAGGCGATGTCCCCCGCGACGGGCTGAAGACCCTGATCGTCCTTGGGCGTTACACCACCGGCCAGACCAGCACACCCGCGGAAGTCGCAGCACTGGCACAAAGGCTAAAATCGGCCTTGCCGGACGCAGACTGGGCCGCCTGCGCCTTCGGCCCCCAAGAAACCGCCTGCCTGATCGAGGCCATGCGCCACGGCGGCAAGACCCGGATCGGGTTCGAGAACAACCGCTTGAACGCAGACGGACAAGTCGCGGCAAACAATGCCGAGAGGGTCACCGAACTGGCAACACAGGCCAAGCGCGCTGGATTTGCGTGACCGTTATCGTAAGACGCAAGTGAAGCGGGTTCGGTGAGGGTCTTGAACGCTGACTCTAAGCAACACCACACACAGGCGCGCGGCCTTGATTGTGCATTCAACTGCAGATCTAGGGGACTCGAAAATTGGACGCAATGGTTTGAGGAATACGGGTGAGGTTTTAAAACCTCACCCAACAACTCCAATCAGCCACACTTACTATGGCCGCAGCTGCCGCAGGTCATGCAGCCTTCGACCATGCGCAGGTCGTATTGGCCGCAGCTGCTGCAGGCTTTGCCGCGGGGGGCGTCCAGGCCGACGACCTTGGCTTGCGGGTCGGATTTCAGCCCCTGCCCTTCGCCCGCGATAAAACCGGTGGCGATCAGGTGTTGTTCGATCACGCCCCCGATGGCGGCCAGCATCGACGGGATGTATTTGCCGCGCATCCAGGCGCCGCCGCGCGGGTCAAAGACGGCCTTCAGCTCTTCGACGACAAAGGACACATCGCCCCCGCGACGGAACACGGCAGAGATCATGCGGGTAAGCGCGACCGTCCAGGCAAAATGCTCCATGTTCTTGGAGTTGATAAAGACCTCGAACGGACGCCGATGCCCGCCGATCACCACATCGTTAATGGTGATATACAGCGCATGCTCGCTGTCGGGCCATTTGATCTTGTAGGTGGAGCCCTCAAGCTCTTCCGGACGGTCCAGCGGATCGGACATATAAACGACCTCGCAGCCTTCCTCCGCGGTGGCTTGGGCCGCAACCTCGCCCGGGGCTGTGTCGGCGCTTTCCGACACCGACAGAACCGATCCGGTCACGTCATTGGGACGATAGGTCGTGCAGCCTTTGCAGCCCTGATCCCAAGCGGCCATATAAACATCCTTGAACGCGTCAAAGCTGATGTCTTCGGGACAGTTGATGGTTTTCGAGATGCTGCTGTCGACCCATTTCTGTGCCGCGGCCTGCATCTTGACGTGATCCAGAGGGGCCAGCGTCTGTGCATTGACGAAATAGTCCGGCAAGGGCGCGTCGCCCTTCAGATCGCGCCACATCTGTACGGCGTAATCGACGACTTCTTCCTCCGTCCGGCTGCCATCCTTTTGCAGAACCTTGCGGGTGTAGGCATAGGCAAAGACCGGCTCGATCCCCGAGCTGACGTTGCCTGCATAAAGGCTGATGGTGCCTGTGGGCGCAATCGAGGTCAAAAGCGCGTTGCGGATGCCGTTTTCGGCAATGGCGTCGCGCACATCCTCATCCATCTGCTGCATGGTGCCGGAAGCCAGATAGGCGTCCGCCTCGAACAACGGGAAGGCCCCCTTTTCCTTCGCCAGATCGACGGAGGCCAGATAGGCCGCCCGTGCAATCGCCTTGAGCCATGCCTCGGTCTGCTCTGCCGCCGCGTCCGAGCCATAGCGCAGCCCGACCATCAACAAGGCATCCGCCAGACCGGTGACACCCAGACCGATGCGGCGCTTGGCTTTCGCCTCTGCCTGCTGTTCATCAAGCGGGAATTTCGACACGTCAACGACGTTGTCCATCATGCGCACAGCGGTCGCGACCAGCTTGTTCAGCGCCTCGACATCCAGCTGAGGGTTGTCGCCAAACGGATCGGATACCATCCGCGCCATATTGATCGACCCCAGCAAACAGGCACCATAGGGCGGCAGCGGCTGTTCCCCACAGGGGTTTGTGGCGGCGATGGTTTCGCAATAGCTCAGGTTGTTGGCCTCGTTGATGCGATCGATAAAGATCACACCGGGCTCGGCGAACTCATACGTGGCTTTCATGATCCGGTTCCACAGATCACGGGCCTGAACGGTGCGGTAGACCTTGCCGTTGAACTGCAGATCCCAGCTGGCATCGGCCTTGACCGCATCCATGAAAGGGTCTGTGATCAACACGGACATGTTGAACATCCGCAGCCGCGCGGGGTCGGATTTCGCGGCGATGAAGTCTTCGACATCGGGATGGTCACAGCGCATGGTCGCCATCATCGCGCCACGGCGCGAACCGGCGGACATGATCGTCCGACACATCGCATCCCAGACATCCATAAAGCTCAGCGGGCCGGAGGCGTCAGCAGAGACCCCCAGCACATCCGCGCCACGGGGCCGGATGGTGGAAAAGTCATAGCCGATCCCGCCCCCCTGCTGCATGGTCACAGCGGCTTCCTTGAGCATGTCGAAGATGCCGGCCATGCTGTCAGGCACGGTGCCCATGACGAAACAGTTGAACAATGTCACACGGCGCGCAGTACCCGCCCCGGCAGTGATGCGGCCCGCGGGGAGGAATTTGAAATCCTCCAGCGCTTCGTAAAATGCCTCTTCCCATTTTTCCGGTGCTTTTTCGACCTGTGCCAGATCACGGGCGATTCGCCGCCAGCTGTCTTCTACCGTCACATCGCGCGGCGTGCCGTCGGCATCTTTAAAACGGTATTTCATGTCCCAAATCTGTTCGGCAATGGGGGCGGCAAATCGTGACATATTCGATTCCTTGAGGGCTGTTTGGGAAGGTGTTCACCATACCCCAAATCAAAGCGCAAGCACAACAGGTTGAAGCTGCGGCACTTACGTCTACATTATGTCGTGTCCGACGCAGGCGGACGCAGGAGGATTCTGTGAAAAATCATATACATCTCATCAAGTTGTCCGTCGGCACGGAAACCGTCGATGACCTGGCCGCATGGCAGGAAAAAAAACGCGTGCAAACCGAGGACGGTTTTCCCCACCACGTGACGCGCATGTGGCCCAAACGCGAACCCGAGATTCTGAACGGCGGGTCGATCTTCTGGGTGATCAAAGGTGTGATCCAGTGTCGTCAGAAAATCCTGCGTCTGGACGAGACGTCGGGCGCGGACGGTGTGCGCCGCTGCGCGATCGTGCTGGACCCCAAGATCATCCGCGTACAAGGCAGCCTCAAACGCCCGTTTCAGGGGTGGCGCTACCTTGCGCCGCAGGATGCCCCTGCCGATCTGCCCGAAGGCCGCGACCACGAAGAGCCCCTGCCCATCGAGTTGAACCGCGCGCTGGCCGAGATCGGCGTGCTCTAGCAGCAGCCCCTGCGCGCGCATCCCCCGCGGGATTTGAGTTTATTTGGCAAAATGAAGCAGGGCCGCGCGTGCCTCTTCATTTTGCCCTTAAACTCCCGCCGGAGGCGCATCCGCAGGATGCCGCGCGCATGCGCGTCAGGACAGCTGCGCCAGCAGGGCCGTCATTGTCGCGCGGTCCACATCATCCATCTCTGCCATCCGGCTGCGCCACAGCGTCGCCTGTGACCGCAGGATCAGCCCGTCGGACAGGATCTTGAGGTGGTTGGCGCGCAATGTCTCCCCGCTCGAGGTGATGTCGGCGATGGCCTCTGCGGTTTCATTCTTGATCGTGCCTTCGGTCGCCCCCTGGCTGTCGACCAGCGCATAATCCGCGACACCGGTGCTGCGCAGGAATTCCCGCACCAGCCGGTGGTATTTCGTCGCGATGCGCAGACGGAACCCGTGCTTGTCGCGGAAGGCCGAGGCGGCGGCATCCAGATCATCGAGCGTATCAACATCGATCCAGGCCTGAGGTACAGCAATGATCAGATCGGCATGCCCGAAGGCGAGCTCTTCTACCGGGGCGACAAGCTGATCCCACAGCGCCAGTTTCTCTTGCACCAGATCGGTGCCGGTGACGCCCAGATGGATACGGCCAGCGGCGAGTTCGCGGGGGATTTCGCCCGCAGAGAGCAAGATCAACGACACGCCCTCAATGCCTTCGACGGCCCCCGCGTATTCACGTTCGGAGCCCGTGCGCTGCAAGGTGATCCCTCGCGCGGCAAACCATTCAAAGGTTTTCTCCATCAGACGCCCTTTGGAGGGCACACCGAGTTTGATCGTCATTGGCCTGCCTCCAGTTCCAGCATCAGCCCGGGGCGCATGACGCCCCCCACCGCGGGAATTTCCCCGCCCTGCCCTAGCCGCCGTGTCAGCGCGTCATAGCGTCCGCCTGTGGCGATGGTGGGCAGGTCGGGCCGTGTCGCCGCGCGGAAGCCAAAGACGAACCCGTCATAATATTCCATCGACACGCGGCCAAAGCTGGCTTCGAACATCAGGTTACCGGTATCGACACCGCGGGCGGCAAGCGCCTTTTCCCGCGCCGCGACACGGTCCACCGCATCCGAGATCGCGGGCATATCGACGGCAAGGTCATGCAACTGGCTGATCGCATTGGGCATGGTTTCACGCACATCCAGCAGCGCCAGCAGCAAGGACACCTGCGTCCGCGACAGGGCCGGCTCGGTGGCGTCGGCGCGCAGGGCGGCGATGCGTGTTTCAATCTCGTCCAGACTGCGCAGGCCGATCAGTGGTGCGGTGATAACACCGTCACTGGCCAAGAGCGCCGCGCGGGTCGCGGGCATCGGCGTTTTGCCAGCATAGCGGTCGAGCAACGCACGGAACCGGCGGGGCCGCCAGATGTGCCGCATCAAGGCCGCCTTGCGCGACGCCGATGTATCCAGCCCCGCAACCGCAGCCATCAAGATACCGATATCCCCCGTCACGGCAGTGACCGGAAGCCCCTCCAACGCACCCTGGATCAGGGCAAAGACTTCGGCATCGGCTGCCGCGGGATCGCCACGGTCAAAGACTTCGTAGCCCGCCTGAATATATTCATTGGCGCGGTTGGGATCACGTTCCTGACGGCGGAACACTTCGCCCGCGTAGGTGTAGCGTGCCGGGTCCGCGCCATGGGCCATATGCATCTGCACCACGGGCAAGGTATAATCGGGGCGCAGCATTTGTTCGCCCCGCATCGCATCCGAGGTGACATAAGCGCGCGCGCGGATGTCTTCGCCATAAAGGTCGAGCAGGGTCTCGGCGGGTTGCAGGATCGGCGGTTCCACCACCGCGGCGCCCTGCGCCTCGAACAAGGCGCGCAGGCTTGCGGCCTTGGCGAGGATGTCGGATCGTGTAGCCATCAGCGGTTCAGCTCCAGTATCTCGCGCACTTTAGAGACAAGATCCCCCCGCGCCACTTCATATTGGCTTGGGCGGTCTTTCCATTCCTCCAGCGTGGCGCTTTCAGCGATTTTCGCGCCAAGGATCAGGTCCTTGATCTGGATCATACCCTTGTCGAATTCATCCCCGCCCGCGATCACCGCCACCGGGCTGGCGCGGCGGTCTGCATATTTCAGCTGGTTGCCAAAGTTCTTTGGGTTGCCGAGATAAACCTCGGCCCGGATGCCTGCCTGACGCAGTTCAGCGACCATCGCCTGATAGTCGGACATGCGCGCCTTATCCATCACGGTTACCACCACGGGCCCTTCGGCCTGCGCCGACATGCGGCCCTTGGCCTGCAGTGCTGCAAGCAGCCGGTCGACGCCGATAGAGACACCCGTTGCAGGGACTTCCTGACCGGTGAAGCGCTTGACCAGATCGTCGTACCGCCCGCCCCCTGCGACAGAGCCAAAGTTGCGGGGCCGGCCTTTTTCGTCCTGGATTTCGAAGGTCAGTTCCGCCTCGAACACCGGACCGGTGTAATAGCCAAGACCCCGCACGACGGAGGGGTCGATCTCTACGCGGTCAGCGCCGTAGCCGCCGGCCGCCATCAGATCGGCGATGGTTTCCAGCTCGTCCACGCCCTGCGCGCCTGTCTCGGAACCCGCGACCAGTTCACGCAACCGCGCGACGGTTTCCGCACCGCTGTCGCGTTTGGCTTGCATAAAGCCCATGACCACATCGGCCTGTTCATCGCTGAGCCCTGCGCCATCGGTAAAGTCGCCGCTGTCATCCTTGCGGCCCGCGCCCAGCAATGCGCGCACCCCGTCCAGACCCAGCCGGTCGAGCTTGTCAATCGCACGCAGCACGATGCCGCGCTCGTGGGCGAAATTGTCGGGGTTGGCAGGATCGAGCACGCCTGCGACCTCCATCACACCGTTAAGCACCTTGCGGTTGTTCACCCGCACGATGTAGTCCCCGCGGTCGATCCCGACTTCTTCCAGACAATCGGCCAGCATCGCGCAGATCTCTGCATCGGCTGCGACCGACGGTGCGCCGACCGTATCGGCATCGCATTGATAGAACTGGCGGAAGCGGCCCGGCCCCGGCTTTTCGTTGCGCCAGACCGGCCCCATCGCATAGCGCCGATAGGGCGTGGGCAGATCGTTGCGGTGTTGAGCATAAACGCGAGCCAGCGGTGCTGTCAGGTCATAGCGCAGGGCCAGCCAGTCGCCGGGCTTGTCCGCCTCTGCATCCTCTTGCCACGCGAAGACGCCCTCATTGGGGCGATCAACATCGGGAAGGAACTTGCCCAAAGCCTGCACCGTCTCGACCCCGGAGCTTTCCAGCGCGTCAAAGCCATAGCGATGATAGACCTGCGCAATCTTATGCAGCATCTCGGCACGCTGTGTTACTTCTGCACCGAAATAGTCACGAAACCCCTTTGGCGTTTCGGCCTTGGGGCGGGGGGTCTTTTTTGGCTTTGCCATTGGATCACATCCTGTGGGCTGAATATCGCGCTTCGCGTCTAGCCCAACCCCCCGCCAAGGGCAAGCGACGCGGCCCCGCCGCGGCACGCATCCCCCCTTATCGAACGCCATACAACCTGTTAGGAGGACGGCAAACGCGCAAGCTGCAAGGTGCCCTCATGGATAAGCTCGAAGAACAAATGGCCCATCTGATCCGTACGGTGGATGACCTGTCCGATGTCGTCGCCCGTCAGGAGACAGAGATCGCGACCCTGACACGGCGGGTTCATATGCTGATGCAGCGCGAGGGCGAACGCGAGGCAGCGGGCTCCGACGGGGTTGTTATCGGCAACGAACGCCCGCCGCACTATTGATCGGATGCCCCATCCAGGAAGCTGCCGCCGCCCCATTGGGCCGCGTCAGATTTCCTCTACCTCCATCACGCCGGTCAGGGACCGGATCGCGCCCTTGATCTTGGGGGTGACAGGGTATTCGGCGCAGAGGTCAACCTCCACCTCGCCGGGCAGGGTCGGGTCCATCAGGCACAGTTGTACCGGCCCCTTACCCGCGCTGCGCGCCGCGGATCGGGCACCGGCCAGCACATCGGCGACCGCCTGAATAGCGCCCGGATCATCCACAAAGATCCGCAGCCCCATATTGCCCGCATCCTCGACCACCGTGTCGATCGGCACCACCGACCGGCCCAGCAGTTTCAACTGGTCGCTTTCCATCGTCGCCTCGACCATGACCACGACCTTAGATCCTGTTTCAAGGTGGTCGCGCGCCAGTTCCAGCGTGTCCGAAAACAGCGTCACCTCGTAAGCGCCCGTCGGGTCCGACAGTTGCGCAAAAGCAAAGCGGTTGCCGCGCGCTGATTTACGTTCCTGCCGTCCGGCGACGATCCCTGCCAAACGGGCATTCATCGCCCCTTTGACCGAGACTTTCTCGGTCAGCTCGTCCAGCGTCAGGAACGGCACACCGCCCGTAGCGGATTTGCGTTTCATCGGCCCCATGTAATCGTCCAGCGGGTGGCCCGACAGATAGAAGCCCACGGCCTTGAACTCTTCGGTCAGGCGCTCGGCGGCCTCCCAATCGTCGCAAGGCACGATGCGCGGCTCTGGCAAGTCATCTCCCGCCTCGCCAAACAGCGACACTTGATTAGAGGCTTTCTGCTCGTGGATCGCGGCGGAATAGCTGACCAACCCGTCCAACGACTGCCAGACGCGGCGGCGGTTGTTGTCCAGCTGGTCGAACGCACCGGACCGGGCCAGCATCTCAAGCGGACGTTTTCCCACCCGTTTCAGATCAACCCGCCGCGCCAGATCAAAAAGCGTGGCAAAGGGCTTGTCCACACCGTCAACCTTGCGGCCTTCGGTGATCAGCTTCATTGCCTCCACCCCGACGTTTTTCAGCGCGCCCAAAGCATAGACCAACGCGCCCTCGACCACCTTGAACGTCGCATCACTGCGGTTCACACAAGGCGGCACCCAGGGCAGTTCCAGCCGTTTGCGGACCTCTTCGAAATAGACCGCCAGCTTATCGGTCAGATGGATATCACAGTTCATCACGCCAGCCATGAATTCGACCGGATGGTTCGCCTTGAGCCATGCGGTCTGATAGCTGACCACCGCATAGGCGGCGGCGTGGGATTTGTTGAAACC
>Ga0208318_100337_pt1 | contig 11675 bp, 9 predicted proteins | sample Virmet3747_4435_FD_185739 | JGI IMG/M metagenome (GOLD analysis project Ga0208318, IMG submission 185739) | Marine viral communities from the Southern Atlantic ocean transect to study dissolved organic matter and carbon cycling - metaG... | ecosystem: Environmental > Aquatic > Marine > Oceanic ... | reverse complement strand
GTCGGGACGGGCAGGTATCAGGCACCTCATCACAGGCCACCGCCGTCTTTCCGGTCAACTGTTTCAGCCGGAACGGCAGCGCTTTGTAAGATTGTATGCCGGCCTTTAGCCCAGCGGCAATTTTCGATGAGTCGCCATAGACATAGACCGGCCCCTCCGTCGCCCGCACCTCCTGCGCCCAGAGTTTGGTATCGCTACGCCAATCATTGGACTGCCCATAGGCCAGAAACAGCTGGATGAACCACACACCGATGATCAACAGCAATAGATTGCGCCCTAACCGGCCGTATAGACCCTCACCCTCGCTCAATATCTGAACCGCACGCACCACAGTGAGCGCAAAGAAAATCCAAAAGAAGATAAACGCGCGCGGCGGAACGATCACCCCCAGCTTCAGCGCCTGAACCACCGTCAGCGCCAGCCCGATCGCCATACCAGCCGCAAGATACAAAGCCTCTAGCGGCGCGCGCTTGCGCAGCACATTCAGGGCAAGGATATAGACAAACGGAATAAGCCCGATAAGCGGCGGATACCCGATGCCGGTCCGGTTGAGGAACAGCGTAAATGTTTCCCCCAGCTTCGGCAGGTTGGCAATTATTCCGCCAATCCCGTCCCCCGCGGTCGGTTCACGCCAATCGGCCACAGGCACGCCAAATACACCATGAACCTGCCAGTTCAACGTATAGACCGTCAGCACCGCGACAACGAAGCTTGCGCAAAACAACAACATCAGCCCCGCCAGATCGCGGATTGACCGGTCCCGCGTACGCGCAATGCAAATCGCCAACAGCAGCAGCGGATAGGTCGTATAGGCCATAAAGCTGACGATCACGAAAATCGGCAACAGCCAGCGCAGCTGCGCGCTGGACAGGTAACAGGCCAGCACCGCAAACAGCGCCACAACAGCCAACCCGGGGATGAGCGTATTGAACCAGAGCGAGATCAACATCTCGGACGGGCAAACCACCAACAGCAGGGCCAGCACGACAGTAAACCAGCGCTGCGCACCGGGCCCCATCGCCGCAACGGCAAACGCAGCGACAAACGCCGCCCATAGGCTCTGATACAGGACAAAGTTCAACCAGGCAGGCGTTACCACCTCGCGCAGGTGCCAGATGTAGTTCAGCCACCGCCCCTCGTGCAGGGTCTTGTTCCAAAAGGCGGGCGCATCCGCGAAAAAGGCGGGATAGTCATCATGGCGGATCATCGGATCCAGCAGATTTTGCCCCGTCAGCAAGAACGCCGCCACCAGTGTGATCAGGAAGACCGGTGCCAGCTGCAGGCGTTCAGCTTCGGCCCGCATCGCCAACTGCCGCCCGACCGCCGCCGTCATACAGCCGCGCGACCCAGGGTCTTGGCACGGCGCGCCCGCAGCGCAAGCACCATCGCCCGCGCTTGCGCAATGGCAGTGACAACGCCGCGTGGCAGGGTCTTGACCACCGCCAAACGCAACCGCCAGCCAAGGCTACCCGCGTTGCGCAGCTTTTGGCCCGCAGGCACTTGGGTCGCGAGAATCTCTTTCGGCAAACCCGCGCGCCCGGCCTCATTCACATAAAGGATCGCGTTGTAACGATACCAGGGCGCGATATCCTTGTTGTCCTTCAATGCAGGGCGCACGCAATCATAGGCGACATAGCCCTTGGCCGCGAAAATATCCTGCCAGAAGGACAAGGGCTGTTCGTTCACGTGAAACTCGCCCCCCTGTCCGGTGACCGCAGCGGAAAACAACACACGATCAGACGCCCGCGTCAGACTATCGACCAGAACCTCCGAGGCTTCGGTGGGCAGATGCTCTCCGACCTCAAGGCTCTGCGCCAGATCAAAGCGACGGCCCGTCTTTACCGGCTGTGTCAGATCGGCGGCCATGAACTGCTCCGGCGCGACTGCCAGCTGCGCCCGGTCTACATAATCCCCGTCTACGGCCAGCACGTCCTCAGCGCCACCTTTGCGCCATTCATCCATCCAGACACCGCGCCCACTGCCCAGATCGATTACCGTCGTTGGCTTCAGCAAAGGAAACAGCAATGACACAAACGGTTTTGCCGAGGCACGCGCACTTTGGTTGATGTAGTCGAAAAATGTATCACTGTAGATATGGCTCATGACATGTACTCCGTCTTGGGGTGCGGCAAGGCGAACACCCATAGGGTCATCAAAATATAGTTCTGCACCGGCAGATACAGCGCAACGGCCAGCGCCGCCGTCCAGGCCGGCATCCCCAAAGCCGCTGCCAGAGGGCCCGTGACAAGCATCGACATGCCAAAACCGCAGCCCACCATGATAGCGAATTTTGTGATCTGGCTGCGATTGATCAGCCGCCGTTCAAAGGTGAACAGGGCATGACCGATGTATTGCAGCACGATCGCCAGAAAAAACGCCAGCGCATTGGCAGCCGGTTGTGGCACCCCCGCCGCCAAAAACGCCGGATACATCGCCACGTAGGATAATGCCGTCGCGATGCCGACTACGCCAAAGCGGGCGCACTTATAGTCAAAAACACGCATCAGGCACGCAACCGTTTCACGTCTGGGACCATATCGCGCGTATCATCGCTCACGAAATAAAGCGGGCGATCCTTGGCCTCGACATAAAGGCGACCGATATACTCCCCCAGAATACCCAGCGTCAAAAGCTGCGCCCCCGAGAAGAAGCTAACCGCGAGCACCACCGACGCCCAACCCGGTGCCGTCTGATACACGACCAGCGAATAGATCACATAAACGGCCATCAACGCCGCCATGAACAAGCTGACAAAAGACAGACGCGTCGCAAGTTTCAACGGCTTCGTCGAAAAGGCGGTCATCGCGTCGATGGCAAAGCGCATCATGGCACGGAAGGGGTATTTGGTTTCGCCCAAGGCGCGTGGTGCGCGGATATATTCAATACCCACCTGTTTAAAGCCTGCCCAAGCGAACATCCCCCGGATAAAACGGGCCTTTTCCGGCATCGCCAGCACCGCATCCAGCGAGCGGCGGTTCACCAAACGGAAATCGCCCGTGTCCTGCGGGATCGGGACATCGGACATGGCATTGAGGAAGCGGTAGAACAGATGCGCCGTGGCCTTCTTGAACATGGTCTCGCCTTGGCGCTCGCTACGACGGCCGTAAACCACGTCAAACCCGCGATCCATCATGAACATCATATCGACCAGCAATTCCGGCGGATCTTGCAAATCGGCATCCAGCATAAAAATGCGTTCGCCCTGTGCCACCTCAAGCCCGGCGGTCAGCGCGATTTGATGCCCGCGATTGGCCGAAAGCTTGATACCCACCAGTTGCGCACAGCCCGCTTGCGCGGTCTCGATCGCTTTCCACGTGGCATCGGTGGATCCATCATCCACCAGAATAATCTCGGCCCGATCTTTCCACGGCGCGATCGCCTGCGTCAGCCGCGATACCAGCCCCGGGATCGAGGCTTCTTCGTTCATGCAAGGGATCACAACAGAAAGATACATATTACACCGCCTGAATAATTGACCCGTTCAGGGGTAATAAGGCGATGTGGCTGAAATAGGGCACCGATGGGTTCAATTTGCGGAACCTCTGGCCGTTAGACAGACCCTTTGAAACGTAAAAGGCCGGACATTTCTGCCCGGCCTTTGGTCATCAATCGTGGTCAGATCAATTGCTGACCGCGTTCCCCACACTCAGGATCTGCGGCAGGATCTGCGAAACAGCGCGGCTCCATTTAGTGACGGGCTGCTGCGCGATAAAGATGATGTCATCGGGGCGCAGCTCGAACCGCGGGGCCAGCGCGAAATTCGCGGCGTTACGGGCATCCAGATGCCACGCGGTAATGGCCCCCAGTTCGCGTGGATCGGAGGATGCACGCAACACATAGACCTGGGACACATCGCCGGTCGACGACGCTACACCACCTGCATCATACAAGGCATCTGCCAGACTTGCCTTACGCTCGTACGGCAAGGCAAAGCGCGACTGAGTTCCAACCTCACCCGCGAGATAGACATAGTCGCGGTCATCGGCACCAAGATCTAGGCGTGCTTTGTAGTTGTCACGGGCTTCGTCCAGATTATCACGGCGCAAGGACACCTCAAGCTGCAGCTCTTGCAATGCCGAGGCGCGTGCCGCCTGACGCGCCTGAACCAAAGTAATCTGCTGCGCGAAATATTCCTGCGCACGCGCCAGTTCGTATTCCGTATCAACAAAGATCGCATCGCCGGGCAGCAGACGGGTCTTGGTCAGGCTCGCGCGGGAATAAAGCTGCGACAGCGGGATCTGATACAGCGTACCATCACGGTACAAACGGATCGAGGCATAGTCCTGATCCTCAACCGTGATCCCGCCGGCAGCGGCCAAGGCTTCTTCCAGATAGAGCGGCGTCAGCGTTACCGGCACAACAGTCGGCTGCGACACGGCGCCCCCGATGGACACACGGCGCGAGTTGAACTCGGAAATCTCGAGGCTGAAAGTCGGGTCAATCTGGTTCTCGACCAGACGCTGGAACAAGGCCGCTTCGGCATCTTCAATGGTCAAACCGGCAATACGCACACGGCCCACATCGGGAATGTTGATCGATCCGTCATCCTGCACCGTATAGCCTTGGCGCGAATTTTGTGCGGCCAGCAGCCCGCTCAACTGTTCAACCGATCCGGCGGCACGCGGTGTGGCCAGCAGCACCACATCACCGATACCAATCTCGTAGGGACCGGGATCAACCGGGGGCGGCAGGCGCAGCTCAAGCGCATTGGGGCGGGTCTGAACGTCGAGTGTGGGCGATGGCAGCGCCCCGGTTCCACGCAGCCCCGAGCCAGAGCCTGCGGTGCGGGAAAACACATCGGGCAGGCTCCGTGGCGCATAGGCGGATCTATTCGCCTGAATGACGGATTCAGCAGTGAGGTTCATCACCCGTACATTGGTGCCGCCAGCGACGCCCTCTACAACTTCAGGTGTTCGGTAAACCGTACCACAGCTTGCAAGGGTCAGGCCCAAAACAGCTACCAATAGGTATCGCACTTTAATACTCCCATTCATCATGTGACACCTCGCCCCCAGACAGGTTCGGCCCCTGTTAACCTTAACGGGCGGCGGCCTTGGTCATCAAATACCCGACCTCATCGCCCGCCCATTGCCGCGCCTGTACAATGGCACCGCTCTTTACACTGACCCAATACGTATTCCGAAACGACTGGTCCAGACTTTTACAATCCTCGGTTACAACCCGCGTCGGCACGGTGCCGATCTCAAGCGCGAGCGTCGCGCTGCCCTGCGGCTCCACCAGACAGCGATACGCGCGGGTAGAAATCTCATCCAGTCCCGTCAGATTGCTGTGCAACCGGTCTGAATAACCGCGCCGTCCGGACAGGATCAGCGCCTTGGGCTCCGACACATCAGCGGCGAAGAGTTCAGACCCAAGGCCGCGTGTCCCTTGCAGCATCCCGTCTTCCAGCATCAGCGCCGTTAAATCCGAACTCAGCCATGTATCGACACCGTTCACACGCGCCTCGCGCAGCATGCGGCCGGTTTGTGAACGGCTTTCCACGCTCAGCAGCAAGGCGGGGGTCGCGGTATCCTGCACCAGCGCGGCAAAACGCGGGGGAAACCCTTGCGAGGTTTTGGGCACGACTGAATCGTCGTCCACAGCAACGGCAACACCACGCGCCAGAAGGTTCTGACTGGCGCTACAGGCTGTGAGGCCCGCCAGACACAGACCAAGGGTCAACGCACGTAAGATCATCGCAGGTATCTCCCCCAGCTGTCCCGCAGCTCTTTGCCGCGATAGTCGCGCACGACCCCGTGCAAACGGTTGGCGACAGCAAGACGCGCCCCGCCGTCGCGTGTAATCGGCTTGATTGTTTGCTGGACTTTCGTCCGCGACGGGCGTCCGGTCAGCCACGAAAGCGGCACTTCGAACCGCAGGCCCTTGTCGAACGACCCTTCCCCGAAATCATCAAAGGACACATCCGTGAGCGTGAAATACCCGCCAACCTTGAACCCGTTGTTAAACTCACGATCCAAAGAGAACGTCGCGCCATAGTCACCCGCGAGGTAGCGACCCACGTCTAACTGCCCGAAGAACCCATTGCCCAGATCATAATAGGCAGAGGCATGGCCGGTCACGACGTCATAGTCCTGAAACCCGAACAGCATGTCGAAATCACGTTGTTTGACATAGTTCAGCTCTGCCCCAAGTGCGAGCCGGCTATCCATCGGATACCAAAGCACCTCGGTCGACACGCCGCCAAACATCCCTTCCAGATACCCTGCAGAAACACGACCGAACAGGTTTTTCCCCGGGCGGAACAAATACTCGGCCGTGAGGCTGTTCACCTCAAGCTCAGATTCCTTTGCATAGCGTATAGCATTAGAGCGGACCGGCTCGATCACGGAATCCGACACGCGGAACGATTTATCGATATTACCCACCAGCGGATAGCGGAAACGACCCGCAAAGGTCAGCCCCGGACGGGGCCGGTAATCCATCTTAAGCTGGACGCCTAAATCGGCCCTGATCGGGCTGTTAGGGTCGAAAAAGGACGTGGCGAGATATGGCCCGATCGACGTGTCAAAGACCGGATAGACATCCGCCAACTCGCCTTCGCGGCCCTGATCGTGCCCGTCTTCCAGACGCGCCCGTGCCAGACTGCGCCAGGCACCATCGTAATCAAACTGCAGCTCTTCCAGATCGGATCTTTGCGTCACGATCTGGTTCAGCGGCACACCGCGCTCCAGAAACACGACCGTGAACTCTTCGATCGCGGGGGGTAGCGTCACCGCCATGGCCCGCGCCGTGCGCCCTGCCGCTTGGGCCTCATTGTCGAAACGGGTGTTTTCCACGCGCACGGTCGCGCGGTTGCCCGACATGGTGAAGCCTTGCAGTTCCAGCCCGTCTTCCGCCAGCACACGCTGCAAAACGGTCTCGACCGCATCACGCCCGCCCCCGGCAGCAGAGTTGTTCCACTCCGCAATCGCCAGCCGGTTGCGCGCGCCGATGGTGCGCGGTGCCTGCTCCAACCCGCCGGGTACGGACGGTTTCTTGGGGTTGATGACATAGCTCAGCTGCGCGCCGACCTCATGCCCCCCGACGACAAACCCCTTGAGGTGCACACCGTTGTTGAAACGATACTCCAACCCCACATTGAGGGGCGAAGACACGTCGATGCCCGTGTTCACCGATTCCCGCGTGTATTCATCGGGGGAGTATTCGGCGAATAGCGTCATCTGGTCCGACACATTCCACTGCACGCCCGCGAAGACCGACGTCGGCCCGCGGAACCAGTTCCCTGTTTCTAGCTGGCCGCCCGTGTTGGCGTCGCGCGTCCGTGTGTCAAACCGGTCAGACAAAATACTGAACGGATTCGAGAATGAGTTCCGCCCCGCAAGCCGCCCCCAGCCCAGACCGCCGGTGACCTCCAGCTTCGACCCGAAGCTTTTGGTGGCCACAAAATATTCACTGCTCAGGATACCGGTGCCTAGAAAGTCACGCAAACCCACGGCGAAAGCAGGGCGTACGTCGGTTTCATCCCAAATCTGGTAATGCACATCAAAGCTGCGGTCGAAGGTATCGCCATCAAGGAACGCATTGGTAGTGATATTCTTAATCTGCGAATACCGGAATGTCCCATAAAGACGCGGCAAGACCTGGAACGTTGCTGAATACCGGTAGTTGGGGCCAAACGTGCTTGCCGTGAAGGCCAGATCGCCGTCCTTCAACACGCGGGCCGTCGGCATTTCAACCAATCCGGGTGTGCCGTAGGTCGATAAAGATTGCGCTGAACCTTCGGCAAGACTAGTGACGCAAAACGCCCCGGCTAGCATCGAACAAGCTAGTTTCCTCGAGCGCCCTTGCATCTGCTAACCTACCTATTAATTAATTGTTGCGAATACCGGGACCGTAGAGAAGTTTAAGAAGGACTACACTTTGTGTGCCGTCCAATCAACGGATTTACCATTTCGTTGCGCCAGTTTTGCAACACAGAGGATACGCCAAGACCTATGCTGAACCGTTGGTTTAAACGCCGTCAACCTGACCCCGAGCCCGAACCTCATTTCGATCCGATCACACCGGATGTGCCCGTGATTGCGATCGGAGATATTCACGGGCGTTTTGATCTGCTTGAAAGACTGCCCGAACCTCCGGCCGGCACACAGGTGATCTGCGTCGGCGACCTTGTCGACCGCGGCGAACAAAGCGCGCAGGTTCTGCGGGCGCTGCACGAACAGCCCGATATCATCACGCTGATGGGCAACCACGAGCAGATGATGCTAAAGTTTATCGACAATCCGAAAGAGAATGGTCAGCGCTGGCTCCGGTACGGCGGGCTCCAGACTTTGTCGAGCTTTGGCGTCTCGGGCGTGTCGCAAACCTCCTCTGGTGATGATCTGGAACGCGCCCGCGACGCCCTGCAAGGCGCTATGGGCGAGGCCTTGCTCGACTGGGTGATCAACCTTCCAACTTCGTGGGTGTCGGGCAATGTCGCCTTTGTCCACGCCGCTGCTAACCCATTGATCCCTATCAAGGATCAGGAAAGCCGCACGTTGCTTTGGGGGCATGAGGGTTTCGGGCGCAAACGCCGCCGTGACGGCATCTGGGTCGTACACGGGCACACAATCGTCGACACGCCAATGATCAAGGGCGGCGTGGTGTCGATCGACACCGGTGCCTACGCGACGGACAAGCTCACCGCCGCAACGATCCACAATGGCGAGGTCGAATTTAACTACCTTTGATCTGACGGCATCCCGATTTTAACCACACCTTAGGATACCTCTGCTTTAGCTGACACACCGGCACATGCGTCGGTGTTTGGTTGCTATGGGTAAGAGGTGACGATGGCGTTTATCGATATCGGGATACGGCAGGGCAGTGATGTCCATGCACGTCGGGCACCACTTTACGAACGTGGCGGGAAACGGGTGTTCGACCTTGCCGTCAGCCTCGCGTTGCTGCCGCTGATCCTGCCGGTGATTATCGTTTTATACTGTCTGGTGGCATCCACGGGTCAGGGCGGCCTTTATGCCCACCCGAGGATTGGGCGCGCCGGCAAGGTTTTCCGCTGTTGGAAAATCAGAACGATGGTCCCTGATGCACAGGCCGCGCTGCCGGCGATTCTATTGGCGCGACCTGATCGCGCGCTGGAATGGGCGTTGTACCAAAAGCTGACCAAAGATCCGCGCGTGATCCCCGGCGGCCATTTCCTGCGTCGCACCGGTCTGGATGAACTGCCCCAGATCTGGAACGTACTGCGCGGCGATATGTCTTTGGTCGGGCCGCGCCCCGTCACCCGGGCGGAGCTGCACAGCTACGGTGATGCACGCCAGGCTTACCAACGGGTGCGCCCGGGGGTCACAGGGCTTTGGCAGGTATCGGGGCGCGGCATCCTGCTGTTTGCCGAACGCGCTTCGCTTGATGAACGCTATGCCCGCCAGCCAAGCTTTATGGGCGATCTCAAGATCATCGCGCGCACTCTGCCCGTCCTGTTGCGCCCCACCGGATACTGACGGGGCGCAACAACAGTTAACGCGGTGACAAGTCGCTAGACCAACCCTTTGATCCCCGTTGCGGTGGTGCCGCTGTCGCGCACTTTTGAGATGCGAAACGGGTAGACGACCCCCGCCATCAAACCGGGCAGAGTGATTGCATCCCCGCTTTTCAGCGTCACCGCGACATCACCGGCCCCACCGACCATAAAGCCACGGGTGATCTGCGGCAGGTCGGCGGTATCGTCGGGCACAATATCAAAGGCCCCGCAAATAGGGCCGGTCAATCCTGCGGTATAGTCATTAAAATTGTCGGTAATTGGCATGTCGCTCTCCGTTTGGTGAAAAGCGCAGCTTGGTCTACCGATCCTACCTAAATCTTACCCCACCGTGCGGAGCACCCCCAAGGCCAGCAACCAGCCTTGGGGAAGATCATTCACGCAAGCTTGCCGTGGCAATGCTTGAACTTTTTGCCCGACCCGCAGGGGCATTCATCATTGCGCGCAGGGGTGCCCCACGTGCTTGGATCATTCTCGTCGAACCCCGCCACAGCGGTAGAACCGGACGCGGCAGCAGCGGTCGAAGCCGGCGCTTCGCTGTTGTCTTCCGCCGCCTGCGCTGCGTTAACCTGCGCCGCGGCCTGACGTTCCTGCATTTGCGACAGGATTTGCTGCTGCTCTTCCTCTGTCATCGGACGGATCTGACCCAGCTTCTGGGTCACTTCGGTCCGCAGGCTGTCCAGCATGCTTTCAAACAACTGGAAGGATTCGTTCTTGTATTCGTTCAACGGATCACGCTGCGCATAGCCGCGGAAACCGACGACCGACCGCAGATGCTCCAGCGTCAGAAGGTGATCACGCCACTTGCCGTCAATCGCCTGCAACAACACCTGCTTTTCGATGTTGCGCATGTTCTCGGGGCCGAACTGTTCAGCCTTCTGGGCCATCATGTTTTCGCTGGCTTCGACAAGACGTTCGCGGATGACCTCATCATCGACGCCCTCTTCCTCACACCATGCTGCCACGGGCACATCCAGGTTCAGCTGATCCGCAACCGCGGCCTGGAAACCTTGTGTATCCCACTGATCTGCATAGGTTTTTGGCGGCATGAACTGATCGATCAGATCGTCGATCACCTGCTCGCGCATGTCGGCGGTGATCTCTTGCAGGTCGGCGGCTTCCATGATGTCGCGACGTTGGCCAAAGATGACCTTCCGCTGGTCGTTCATCACATCGTCGAACTTCAACAGCTGTTTACGAATGTCAAAGTTACGCCCTTCGACCTTGGCCTGCGCGCGCTCCAACGACTTGTTGACCCAAGGGTGTACAATCGCTTCGCCCTCTTTCAGGCCAAGCGTCGTCAACACTTTCTCAAGCCGTTCAGAGCCGAAAATACGCATCAGATCGTCTTCGAGAGACAGGTAGAAGGACGACCGGCCGGGGTCACCCTGACGGCCCGAACGGCCGCGCAGCTGGTTATCGATCCGGCGGCTTTCGTGACGCTCGGACGCCAGAACATAAAGGCCCCCTGCGTCGAGCACTTTTTTCTTCTCGTCAGCGTGTTCCGCTTCGATCTTTTCACGGATCGCAACGGGATCGGCATCAGGATCAGCGTCCAGCGCTTCAATCACCTTCAGCTCGACGTTGCCGCCCAGCTGAATGTCGGTGCCGCGACCGGCCATGTTTGTCGCGATGGTCACCGCGCCGAACTTGCCCGCATCCGCCACGATCTGCGCTTCCTGCTCGTGCTGGCGCGCGTTCAGAACGTTATGCTTGATGCCCGCTTCGGTCAGCATCTGGCTCAGCATTTCGGATTTCTCGATAGAGGTGGTACCCACCAGAACCGGCTGGCCTATCGCATTGGCTTCTTTGACCTTTTCGATCATAGCCTGATATTTTTCCAGCGCCGAACGATAGACCTGATCGTCTTCGTCCACACGCGCAACCGGCACGTTGGTCGGGACCACGACAACACCCAGCCCGTAAATCTCGGCGAATTCTTCGGCTTCGGTTTCGGCAGTACCCGTCATGCCCGCCAGCTTGTCATATAGGCGGAAGTAGTTCTGGAAGGTGACCGAGGCCAGTGTCACGTTCTCGGGCTGGATCTGGCAGCCTTCCTTCGCTTCGATCGCCTGATGCAACCCGTCGGACAGACGACGACCGGACATCATACGCCCGGTGAATTCGTCGATCAGCATCACCTCGCCGTCGCGCACGATGTAATCCTTGTCGCGCT
>Ga0208318_100335_pt1 | contig 11706 bp, 10 predicted proteins | sample Virmet3747_4435_FD_185739 | JGI IMG/M metagenome (GOLD analysis project Ga0208318, IMG submission 185739) | Marine viral communities from the Southern Atlantic ocean transect to study dissolved organic matter and carbon cycling - metaG... | ecosystem: Environmental > Aquatic > Marine > Oceanic ... | reverse complement strand
CCACTAGTGACTCCTGATTTAGCATTGCATCTCAACCACCGTTTTTTTCATAACCGGTGGTCATTGTGCCTCAGGTGGGTCAATTTTAAATTGTCGTTAGTGGGTCAGTTTTACATTGCCGGTGACATTTAGGGTGATTTCAGGCCAGAACGGCTCATAGGTATATTGTAAATCTTCCCATGACTTTATAGGTTCAAACTCTACATCTACTTGCGTAAGCCTGTCTAAATCCCACATAAAGCCACTTGTAGAATAAAATACTCTTTCGTGCATCTCGCTTTTTAAACGGCTTGCCTCCTGTTTATCCGATATATGGGTATCGACCAGCCATGCTAGGTCTTGGTATAAGTTAAATACTCTTTCGTCAGATACTGATTGTAAGTCGCTTCCAGATAAAAGGGCTGCGAGTCTCTGTGACGTTTGAGCCACATCAGCTTTCCACTTTTGCCTATTCTTTGCTGTTAGCTTGCCTTGGGGGTTATTAGGTCCTAAATACCCCATTACGATTACAGCGAGTAAGTTTGGAGCTGTGTAGTCGCTACAGGATATAGCATCTTTCCAGATATAAGCATTATCAGGGTTACTATAAAAGAGCCTAGGAATGTCGCTAATAGCTTGTGAAGCGCGTCCAGCCCTATCAATAAGTAAACTAAGATATTCACGGCTACCTTCGCTTTGTGTCGTGGCTAATTCATTCTTAAGGCTTTGTATGCTTCTGGCCTTGTGTTGTAAATCAGGAAGAATTACATTTTCCCACGATGAAAACGCTTCATCTAATGAGCCTAGCATTTTTGTCATACCGTACCCCTACGGAATCCCATAAAGAGGAACTGGCACAGGTGATTGGGGTCACTTTTCGGGAGCTACCCTAGCGCCAGTCAAAACCTATTTTTAAATACTGATCACATTACCGCGAGGTTGGTTTTGTTCAGGTGCAATTGCTTCTTCCACTTCCTTAACCAATTGACCCAGCGAAGTACTCAACGTCCATATAGCACTTCTAAAAAGCCTAACCTCTTTTGAGTTCGACTCTCCAAAGCGAAAAAAGCAGCTATTCAATTTTTCTTCTAATTCACGATCTAAAGACTTTAAGGAAAACGCCAAATTAACTATTTGTGAAAACGCTGCGTTTTTATCGGGATTACCTTTCGCATTTTCAAAATCATTCGCCAAATGTATTCGTTGCTCCAATGAACTATTTATACTTTCAGCAAGTTGAACCATGGCTTTAATGCTACTTTGCCGTCCTTGATTACAGATAATAGTCAGAGCAGCATGGATACCTTCGTAACAGATTTCAAAGCTTTCTATATCTAATGTTATTGCGTTTTCGTATTGCATCTTTATTTCCCTTACAGTGTTGCGCTGCACTACTCATATCAGGCTTGTTTTTTAAAAATGGGCGTAACGTTACCGTTATTATTGAGGCTATCTAAGTAATCACTCCACCATTGCATCATTTCTTTACGTTCTTCTAAATAGCGAGCATGGTGTGTGTAAGCAGCTCTAACCCCATTCCTTTCCATATGTGAAAGCTGACGCTCTATAGCATCTGGGTTAAAGCCAGTTTCATTTAGTATTGAAGATGCAGTAGCACGGAACCCATGTGGGTTAGCCTTGCTTTTGCCTTTAGTTTCACCATCGTAGCCCATGCGAAAAATAGCCATTCGCATAGTATTGTCAGACATTTGCTTAAACCTATCTCTTTCAGAAGGAAAAACGAACTCGAAACGAGCGCTGAACGGCTTGGTATTTTCTAATACTGCAAGTGCTTGCCTAGAAAGTGGCACGATGTGATCAGACTTCATTTTCATTCTATGCGCTGGTATGCGCCATAGCTTTTCTTCTAAGTCGAATTCATCCCAACGGGCACCGGCTAACTCACCAGGTCTAACAAAAGTGTGTACCAATAGTTCAATAGCTAGCTTGGTAAGCAAGCGGCCTTGCTGGTGGTAAGCATCTAAATCACGTAGAAACTGTGGTAATTCTTCCCTTGGTAAAGAGGCCCTATGCGATGTTTTACGCTTTTCCAGTATTCCAGATAACTCAGAAGCAGGGTTATGGAGTAGAACGCCAGTCTGTACAGCGAAACGACACACGCGCCTTATGTCTTGAAGTACTCTTTGTGCAACATCGAGCGCACCACGCGTTTCTATTTTCTGAACAGTTCTGATTATGTCTTGAGGTGTGATTTCACCAATGGGGCGCTTACCTAGTGTCTTTAACGCATTATCATTTAAACGAGTCCAAATACGGGCGGCATGGCCCTCGCTCCACTGACCCTTTTGCTTATTCCACCAAAGCCGTGCTTGTGTGTTAAACAGCTCTATCTCGCTTACAGAAGAAAGGTGCTTCTTTTCCTGCTTTATAGCGCTAGGGTCAATATCATCCCTTAATAGCCTTCTAGCTTCTGATACTGCTTCTCGTGCATCCTTCAAAGACACTTCTGGATAGACGCCAATTGCCAGTGTCTTTTGTTTACCCTGAAAACGATACTTAAGACGCCAGTACTTAGAGCCATTCTTTTTCACGAGCAAGCGCAAGCCCTTCTCATCGGTGAGCCAAATATCCTTTGTACTTGCTTGAGCCTGTTTTATTTGAATGTCTGTTAACGGCATGTGGTGCTACCTATCGTCTGATTAATCGACTGGTGCTACCAACATGCTTACTTGCTGGTGCTATTTAGTCGTAATTGAATCTGTGTAGCACCGAATGTAGCACCATGTGCTTAGGGATGACAATAGACCGCATTGGACGTAGTAAGACACAAAAGCCTGATAAACAGTAGGAATAAAGCTGAAAATTGACTGGTATGGAGTGTGTTAAAACATGAAATGGTGCCCGGGGCCGGACTTGAACCGGCACGCTGTTACCAGCGAGGGATTTTAAATCCCTTGTGTCTACCAATTTCACCACCCGGGCATCGGGTTGCTTTTCAGCAAAGGTGTCAGGCGTAGAACCTGATGCTGCAAGGCAGCTTATGGAGGCGGAACCCGGAGTCGAACCGAGATCCACGGATTTGCAATCCGCTGCATAGCCATTCTGCCATTCCGCCCTACTAGCTATTGCATTTTAGATTTTGGAGCGGGAAACGAGATTCGAACTCGCGACCCCGACCTTGGCAAGGTCGTGCTCTACCAACTGAGCTATTCCCGCACTCTTAAATCTTACATTTCGTTTCGGTGATGTCCTCTCGAAATGTGGGGTGCATTCTACCTGTACCCGCCAAACTGTCAATACGAAAAACAGTGAAAATTAAGGAAAATTTGCATTTTTTTGTTCGTTTGCCTTATTTTTATTCATTTTGATTATAACGCGATCAATTTGGTTTAATTGCGTTGCCACCTAAATGTGGCCATGCTGCTTTTGTGTACACCAACATTGACCATAAAGACAACAGTGCAGCAATATAAAGAAGAATATAACCAAGTGTGACCCAGTAAATGGTAAAGCCCATGAAGGTTTCTAGTCCTGACAACAGGCCGATTAAGGCTAACATTTGAGCAGTTGTTTTCGCTTTTCCTATGAACGACACCTTTACCGCTTCGCGCACACCGTTTTGCCCCATCCATTCCCGTAACGCAGAAACATAAATTTCTCTTACGAGTAATGCAATTGAGGGTAAGGTAATCCACAAATTTGCGTAGCTGTGGGTAATCATTAATAACGCAGCGCCTACAATTAGCTTATCGGCAACGGGGTCGAGGAATGCACCGAAGGGGGTGCTCTGTTGTAATTTTCTTGCGAGGTAGCCATCAAACCAGTCGGTAATAGCCGCTAACCAAAATATAAATGCGCCGGCTTCATGCGCCCAACGCCAATCTAAAAAATACACAGTTACGAATACGGGTATCAGAATTACTCTAAATAAAGTAATGATATTTGGAACAGTCCACATAAAACAATCTCAATGTTTGCCAATGACTGGCGATTTAGCGCAGCGTTATCGCTTTAGTTTTCACACACATTACCCCATGTCACAAAAAAATGCGCGGAAGCTTGTGTGTTATTGATGTAAATGGTCGTAAATAGTCTCTGCCAAGTCTTGGCTGATACCGGGTACACCCGCAATTTCTTGTTTACTGGCTTTTTTAAGGCCTTGTAACCCCCCCATATATTTCAACAAGGTCTGTCTACGTTTTGCTCCAATACCAGGAATGCTCTCAAGGCTAGACGTGGTTTTAACCTTCTGTCGTCTATTTCTATGCCCTGTAATTGCAAAACGGTGTGACTCATCACGTATATGTTGAACTAAATGAAGGCCGGGCGCATGCGGGTCCATGGGTACCACATCGTGATTACCCGCCAAGATCAAGGTTTCTAATCCAGGTTTTCGTGTGGTGCCTTTCGCCACACCTAATAACATCGGTTTCTTATCATGAGGCCAATCTTCGAAAAAGGCTTCTGCTTGCGCTAGCTGCCCTTTTCCTCCATCAATGAGTAGCAAATCCGGTATTTTTTGTACTTCTTTAACCGATTTGTATCGTCGCTTCAGCGCCTGCGCCATAGCTGCGTAATCATCGCCAGGCGTAATACCTTCAATATTATACCGGCGATAATCACTTTTTAACGGCCCTTCTCTATTAAACACCACACAGGACGCCACGGTTTGTTGCCCTGATGTATGGCTAATGTCAAAACACTCCATGCGCTGTATGGGGTTTTCGAGTTCTAGCGCCGTTTCTAAGTCGATATAGCGAGCAAAAACCGATTTTTGCGCGCTGTACTGACTTTCTAGCGCCGTTTCAGCATTGGCTTGCGCCAACTGAAGATAACGTCGCTTTTCTTCCCTGGCCCCTTTAAAAAAGGTCACTCGGTACTTTGCTTCTTCACTGAGCAAGGTGGCTATGGCTGAATCATCGGTTAATTCTCGGGGAAGGACTATTTGCTTTGGAATAACCTTATTGCCAGCCAGATAAAACTGTAAGAAGAATGATTCAAAAATTTCTTGTTCGTCGGCGGTAGAGGGCACTTTAGGAAAAAACGCTTTACTTCCCAGCAATTGGCTATCTCGAATAAACATCACTTGAATACACGCCATATTGCCTTTAACCGCAAACCCAAATACATCCATTTCGTCTTGGGTTCCCGCTACCCATTGGCGTTCCTGCACTTTTCTCAATGCATTAATTTGGTCTCTATATCTGGCTGCCGCTTCAAAATTAAGCTGCTCACTGGCAGATTCCATTTTCTCAACCAAGGTACCTATCACCTGCTGGTTCTTTCCTTTGAGGAATAACTTGGCCAGTGCCACCTGGTCAGCATATTCTTCGTTAGATACATTGCCTTCCACACAGGGGGCGCTGCACCGCTGCATTTGATACTGCAAACATGGGCGGCTTCTGCTTCTGTAGTAACTATCTTCGCATTGACGAACGGGGAAAATTTTCTGCATTGAGCGCAGGCTTTCTCTTACCCCCCAAGCGCTTGGATAGGGGCCAAAATACTCCCCCTTTTTCTTTTGCGGCCCTCGGTGGAATGAAAGCCGAGGGTGTTCGTGATCAGATAAAAAAATGAAAGGGTATGACTTATCATCTCGCATCACTACGTTATAGCGAGGCTTGTACTTTTTAATGAAGTTATTTTCTAGCAAGAAGGCTTCGGTTTCGCTGTTAACCACCGTGACGTCCATTTTCGCAATTTGGCTAACCAATGAACGTGTTTTGGCGTTATCCACGTTTATCCTGAAGTAACTGGATACCCGTTTTTTTAAGTTTTTGGCCTTACCGACATAAATAACTTCATCCTGGGCGTTGTACATTCGGTACACGCCAGGCTGAGACGTTAAATTTTTTAAGAATGCTGCTGAATCAAACGTAGACATCTATTAAAGTAAATTAGAATCAATGAGTTTGTGGCGCAGCGCTAGGTGAGTAAGTTCAACATCTGTGGTTACGCCTAACTTATCGAACATGCGATAACGATAGGTGTTCACTGTTTTTGCGTTAATACTAAGTTCGTTTGCAATATCTGGCACCCGCTGCCCTTTAGTGAGTCTTAATGCAATACTGAGTTCACGTGAAGAAAGTTCATTAAACGGGTTTTCTGAACTTGGAGATAATTTGTCAATCGCAATGCTATGAGCAATTTCGTTATCGAGATACTTTTGACCTGCGGCCACTTTATATATCGCTCGAATGACTTCTTCAGGCTCGGCATCTTTAGTTAAAAAGCCAAACGCCCCTGCGTTCATTACCTGCATGGGTATGGGGCTTTCTTTCACCATAGACACACAAACCACCCGCGTGTTTTCAGACATACGGACAATACGTTTGGTTGCTTCTAACCCGCCAATGCCGGGCATATTTACATCCATGAGTACCACATCTGGTGCGTTTTTACGGCACAACTGTACCGCCTCTTCACCGTTTTTAGCTTCGGCTATTACGGAGAATTCACTTTCGTCTTCCAAAATCCGGCGGATCCCTGTTCTGACCAAATCATGGTCATCTGCTAGGATAATTTTAATCACACTAGTATCTCACTGACTTCTGTTCTTATTACACGTGTACTTAATGCTGGCTTTAACGTCGCAGTATATTGCATAAACTTTGCAATAAACGTTCCAGCAAAATAGCCGCAGGCGATTGCTGTTAAAAGAAAAACGTTCAACAATTAAGTCCAAGTTGCCTTCATCATACCACGAGATACGTTAAGGTGAAGCGTTTACCGGAGATTTGCCCTCAACGAAATTGTACTAACTTATTTACTTAGGTTTAGATATTGGGCAAATCGAACCACAAGGCCAAAGCTTCACCCTGACTGTCCAGTTGTAAACGGTCGTTCATATATATGCCCAAGCCATCACCCTGACGCAATGAAATGCCCTGTAATTCGCTTTTTATATTGGCCTTTAGCGTACCGCGAACAATATGCAAATAGCCCTTTCTGGCCCCGGTATGCAAGGTAAATTGTTCGCCGTCAGAAAGGTGAATGCTGCTAATACTGGCGTCTTGCTTTATGGGTAACGAGCCCTGACGGCCATCTGCAGACACTAGCAGCTGACGTTGGCGTGCAGCAACGTTAGCATTCGCACCATGTTCATCTTGATGCGCTTCTGTTGTGCGGGGTAGTGACATGTCAGGCGTTAGCGTCCTAGACGATAATGGATTTGTTTCCCCCCTTGGCGCCAGCGCCCTTTGTCCGTAGGTAGGTGCGCCCCCTTTTTGATTCGGTAGAATCCAAATCTGCAAAAAATTGACTTCCTCTGTGTCAGAAGCATTGTATTCTGAGTGCATAATTCCCCTGCCCGCACTCATCACTTGAATGTCTCCCGCTGGCACTTGGTATTCATTGCCAGCACTATCTTTGTGCTTCAATGCACCTTTCACAACATAAGACACAATTTCCATGTCTTTGTGGCCGTGGGTGTCAAAGCCTCTACCGGGCTGAACCACATCGTCGTTAATCACCCTAAGCACGGAAAAGCCCATGTGGTTAACATCGTAATAATGCCCAAAGGAAAAGCTATGGTTGCTATTCAACCAACCTAAATTAACCTTGCCCCTTTCTTCTGCCTTTCTCATGTAAACCATGTAAGTTGCTCCACTCTGCGTGCGCGTTTTTCAAACGGTGAATCGCACTAAATCTATTCGCCAATATGCGCATTATAGTTTCGCAATAACTTGGATTAAATTTCATAAAAGCTTGATTACTGTTCTATTAAATAGAATGGCGCCGATCGCAGGTAAGCGAGGTATAAAACACACGCAAGCTAAAAGCGGTTAAAGAAGATGCGATCTAACGCTTGCTCAATAACACGAGGATGGCAGGCTAAATTAAGTCGAATAAATCCCGGGGCACCGAAAGATTGACCGTCAGTGCCCATTACTCCACGGTCTAAACAGGCTTGAAAACTGCGCGCGGCAAAGGTGCAAGTGTAGCGGGATTCGTCCTTCGACTCTAAATTTAACCATAAAAAATACCCAGCTTGGCCTAGGGTATAATCAGGGTGTAAACCATGATAATTAAAATAAAAATCAACAAACTGGCGATTGTAATCAATACTGTGACGCAGAGCGTTTAACCACGCCCCCCCCTCTTTATAGGCCGCAATAAGTGCAAGCTGAGATAAAAAACTCGCCTCAAGATGACGGGCTTTAATAGCCTGGGCAAACTGCTGTTTACTATCTGGGTTGGGCACGATGGCATATGAAGCCCCTGGTACGGCGGCCAAGTTAAATGCTTTTGAAACACTGTTAATATGAATAATGTTACAGCGGTCTCGCAGGCGACTTTTACTGCCAAATAGTGGCACTGAAGCAGGCCGATACGGGCTCGAAAACCCAAATTCACTATGCACTTCGTCTGTCACCAACAAAATATTATGTTGATGACAAAACGTCACAATTTCCTCTTGGCATTGCTCAGATAATACCGTCCCCGTTGGGTTGTTAGGGTGGCATAGCACCATGGCCGATGCGTTTTCACACAATGCATTCAGATTGATGGAATGCGCTGCCTTACTGCTTGTTGATATCGCAATGTCGTGGGCTTGCATTCCATTTAAGGCAATACAGGCTTTTAACGGCCCATAGGTGGGAGTCAGGATCATGATACTGTCGCCAGGCTGACAGAATGTTTTTAACGCCACATCCACCGCACTCACCACACTGGCAACACCCACCACAGAATGTGGGCTTACCGGAGAATTGGTCTCTCTATGCTGTGTACCTTGAGGCTTAAACCAGTGAGATACCGCATTCGCCGTGGCGTGATGAATGTCGTGATAGCCGTAATGTGATGAAAGTGCAGCTGCCAAGCGCTTGCCAATAACCCCAGGTGGCGGACAGTCCATATCGGCGATCCCCATGCCTAAGGGATCCACCGGCGTTGTCGACTCACCCGTTTGCTGAGAAAGAAACTTCGTTCGCGTATGCGCAAGGTTATCTTTAGCCATGGGCGTATTGCAAGTATGATCACCCCCTTCATGTAATGAAGGCGCCGTCCACTGGGCGTGCCAACATGCTTGGCCCGCCTGTCCGTTTGATACATTGGCCATAGGGGAGTTTTTACCCGATGCGGCGTGATACGAAGCATCCATTTTACTTAGCAGCGAACGTGGCTGCTTGGCTTCAGTCAGGCCCATTTTTGAATGTCGTCCCATGGTTTTCCCAATGCTTTTTTACCCTAATGGGTTCAACTTATCACGCTACACCGTTACTTCTTTTCGAATACATTAAATTCAGACAGCGTATGCTGAAATTTACGCTTAGTTTCGCGGATAACAAACGGAATCTCCTGTGCAGCTTTAACCCGCACAAAATCTTTCGCCAGTGCATCTTCTAATGCTTGGGTTGAATTCAAGGTTTCACCATTTTCGTCTTTATACCCCCCTAGCCATTCAGAACGCTCTGTGTATTCTTCTAACCAAGTAAACGGGCTAGCAATAATTAATAAGCCGCCTCTGTTAAGCCTATGGCTCATGTCTTCTAATACTTTACGAGGGCTATAGACTCGGTCGATAAGGTTACCCATAAAAATTAAGTCGTAACCTTTGTACTGGGGTTTCAAATTACACGCATCACCTTGGGCAAACGCCACCTTGTTTGCCGTATTGTCTAAGCCCAACGCCGACAGTTTTCTGGCTTTAAATGCAGTGAGTTCACCTTCTTCTATGAGGTGATAACGAATTTCACCTTGCTCTTGCATGGTAAACGCCGTTTTAATAAAACGGGCTGAAAAATCGATACCATCAACATGAGCAAAATGTTTCGCTAACTCAAAACTAGAGCGCCCTACCGCACAGCCTAAGTCTAATGCTTTTTGTGCGGGACGTTGTGCCATAGCGTCGATGCAAAATTCGGCGCTCGCCTTTGCAAAGTTTTGCACACCATAGTATTCATCACCATAGTGAAATTCACTGTATTGAGACACTTGAGTGTCGCTTTCATAGTCTAAATCATTAACTTGAATGAGGCTTTCAGCTTGTACGTAGCGAAAGCCTGCATGTTGAAAAAAGTGCCGTCTGAATGCATAACGGCTATGCTTCATAGCTTCATTCCCTGTTGAGATCCAACTGCCACCTTTAATTAAATTATGTTTATTGTCGAAGGTTGGCGTTGTGAAGTCGTCATATAGCGGATGCACCTTAAATCCATCAAAGGGATAAATGGGCGTTTCCGTCCACTGCCAAACGTTACCCACAACATCATAAAATTCACCGGATTTATGTTTCGTGACAGGCTCGCTAGACGCATACTGACTCAATGCAATATTAAACTCACTGGAATATACCGGTTGGTTTACACCGCTAAAGTCACGTAAGCGAAACCATTCGTTTTCGGTAGGTAAACGAATCAATTGGCCTGTTTTTTCACTTTTGTAATTACAAAATGCTTTTGCTTCGTGATAATTCACATCAACAGGCCAATCTAACGGTAGAGGCATTTCAGAAAGCATGCTTCTGTAAACATAACCCTCGTCGGCTTTACGCCAAAACACAGGATGGCTCGCCTTGGTATACTCGCGCCATCGATTGCCTTCCTCTTCCCAGTAGTCAGGGTTTTGGTAGCCCCCCTCTTCAACAAAGTCAAGAAACTCCCCGTTCGACACCAGAAACTTGGCGGCTTTGAATTCATTAACCTGGGCTTGGTGTTCACCATATTCATTGTCCCAACCATAATAGGCCGAGTCCCACGATTTAGTCGCATCCACATGCCCTGCTTTCACTGGAACTAAGCTATTTTGCGGCAGTTCACTCTCGGCAAATGTACAGTTTGGGCACACAGGCCAGGCGCTAGATGCACTTACCATAGAAAGCGGTAATTGGCGAATTAACACCGACGATGTTTCTAAATGAATGCGCTCATGTTCAATGCCCATGACAATAGGCCACATGGGGCTTTCCCAATCTATGGGCATCGTAAATTCTAGTTTGTCTATTAAGTCGCATACCAACGCGCGCACTTTATTTCGGTATTCAGCAACGTCGCTTACAGCAGGCCAATGATAGTTTTCATCGTGTAAGTCATCCCAACTCATTTCGTCAACGCCAATGGCAAATAACGACTCAAACTTAGGGTTAATCCGCTGGCTAATGGCTTTTGCTAAAACCAGTTTATTGATAAAAAACGTAGCGGTGTGACCAAAGTAAAGAATCCACCTTCTAAAGAAGGTGGCTTTGCGTTAACCCCCTAAAAGGGGGCCTTCTATTCAAGGGCTAGCTGAGCTTGCTCTTGTCTTTCAACCTTCTCTTGGTGACGAACATACCGTCTTATGATCTCTTCGTTTATCCCAACTGAGTCAACGAAGTAGCCTCTTTGCCAAAAGTGGTTGCCCCACATCTTATTCTTTCTCAAATGCGGATATTTGCTAAATAGCTTCAATGCTATTTTTCCTTTTAAAGCTCCCATTAAATTCGATATGGATAACTTTGGAGGAATTTTTACTACCAGATGGACATGGTCAATCTGTACATTCAACTCCACTACTATGCAGCCGAGTTGCTGGCAATACACGTGAATACACCTGTAAACATCTTTGCCTAATTTATTCTTCAAAACCCTAAACCGATACTTCGGCGTCCAAACTATGTGATATTGACATCGCCAGAACACATGCGATGCTTGCTCGTATCTACTCATGTTAATTTCCTTTTTGACTTCGCTAAAAATCAAAGGGAGATTTAACATGGGTAGGTATACGGGCAAAGCCCTACCATGAATGATAACCACCTACTGAAGTAGGTGGTTTAGGGCTGAAAAT
>Ga0208318_100309_pt1 | contig 12214 bp, 10 predicted proteins | sample Virmet3747_4435_FD_185739 | JGI IMG/M metagenome (GOLD analysis project Ga0208318, IMG submission 185739) | Marine viral communities from the Southern Atlantic ocean transect to study dissolved organic matter and carbon cycling - metaG... | ecosystem: Environmental > Aquatic > Marine > Oceanic ... | reverse complement strand
ACACGTTTGATACTGTGGTTGAACTTGAAGCGGCAGATATTGCTCCACAGGTTACTTGGGGTACAAACCCGGGCCAGGTTATTGGCGTAAACACACCAGTACCAGCCCCTGAAGATTTCAGCGATCCAATTGAAAAAGAAAGCGCGGTAAAAGCGCTGGAGTACATGGGCTTAAAGCCAGGCGAAAAGCTTGCTGATATCCCAGTAAACCACGTATTCATTGGCTCTTGTACCAACGGACGTATAGAAGACATGCGCGCAGCGGCACAAGTTGCTAAACGCGGCAAAGTCGCCGATTCCGTTACCGCAATTGTCGTACCGGGTTCGGGCGCGGTTAAACGCCAAGCAGAAGCGGAAGGCCTAGATAAGATATTTACTGACGCTGGCTTTGAATGGCGCTTACCGGGCTGCTCAATGTGCCTTGGTATGAACGACGACAAACTAGTAGCAGGCGATAGATGTGCCTCTACCAGTAACCGCAACTTCGAAGGTCGCCAAGGGCGTGGAGCGCGCACCCATTTGGTTAGCCCAGCAATGGCTGCGGCCGCGGCTATCACTGGCCGTTTTGCTGACGTTAGAGATTATCAGGAGTAAGTTATGTCTGAACAAGGTTTTACACAACACACTGGCATTGCTGCGCCACTTGATCAGGCCAATGTCGATACCGACCAGATCATTCCAAAGCAGTTTCTTACCGGCGTAACCCGCGCAGGCTATGGCAAGCACTTGTTTCACGACTGGCGCTATTTGGACCTGGAAGAAAAAGAGCCAAACCCTGAATTTTCACTTAACAAGGCAGAGCATAAAGGCGCAAGCTTGTTGCTAGCGCGCGAAAACTTTGGCTGTGGTTCAAGTCGTGAACACGCCCCTTGGGCACTGGCTGACTTTGGCTTTAAAACCGTTATCGCCACCAGCTTTGCGGATATATTCTACGGTAACTGTATTAACAACCAGCTAGTACCTGTTGCATTGTCTAGCGAACAAATGGACGCATTATTTGCTGCAGTGAAAGCAGATCCAACAACCGAGATTACTGTGGATCTTCCAGCGCAAACCGTAAGTTTTAACGATACGAGCTTTAGCTTTGATATTGCAGAGCATCACAAAAATAACCTAATAAAAGGGTTAGATGCCATTGGGCAAACACTAGAGCTTACAAGCAAAATAGAAGCGTTTGAAAATAAGCAGCCTTCTTGGTTGTAGGCATTGACTGCTTACCCCATACCCAGGTGAATGCTATTACCAAGTAGCATTCACCTGCTTTCCTCTACTGCAAAATAGACGTAATACACGAACCAACGTCTTCTATACAGAGAACAAATCACTGTCCTATTGTCCAGATACACGAAGCAACGATTAGATTAAAAAAATGTAGCTTTATACTAAAGGTTAATAAACCGCTCACTTTTTCTATTGGAATATCGTACTATTCGCCTTTATTGTAGTTGAATATGCGGCAACACGTTCCACAGGAGAGATAATGCTAAAACAGGTACCCATTGATGATTTGCAGCCAGGGATGTACGTCAATCAAGTACTTGATCAAACGGGCTCATTAAAAATGCGCTCTAAAGGCATTGTGAAAACCCAAGCCATCATTGATAGCCTTAATTCAAAAGGCATTCTGGTTGTTGAAGTTGACCTTGCCAAATCTAAACTTCCTAAGGCAGAAAAAGCGCCCGTCAAACCTGAAACAGCTCCCGAAAAACCTACCGTGAAGCCTGTAGGCCGTGACTCTATTAATGAAGCTAACGACTTATACGACAGCGCTCTCTCTATCCAAAGCCGCTTTTTAAAGTCATTGAAAAATGGTGGGGCAAAAGATTTGTCCCCAGTGGAATCCCTATCGCAAAGTTTAATAGAAAGCGTTTTTGATAATAAAGATGCGCTTAGCTGTCTGACTATGATCAAAGATACAGACCATTACTTGCTTGAGCACAGTATAAACTGCAGCGTGCTCAGCGGTATCTTTTGTGAGTTTCTTGGCTTCGACAGAGACACCATTGAACAAGTTAGTTTAGGCGCTCTGCTGATGGATATTGGCATGTCTTCGCAACCAGAAGAAATTCGTAATAATACGGAGCAGTTTTCTCAAAACGACTGGGATGTAATGAAAACACACGTGGAAATAGGTGCTGATTTGGTCGCTCAGTGCGGTGACATTTCCGACCTCTCACTGTGTATTATTGAACAGCACCATGAACGGGTTGACGGCAGCGGCTATCCCAAAGGATTAGTGGGCGACGAAATATCTGAGTTTGCTCGCATTGCCGCCATTGTTGATGCGTATGACGCTATGACATCGAACCGTCCGCACAAAAACAGTATTACGCCAACCCAGGCTTTGAAGCGTTTAACTGCTACTGAAAATTTAGATCAGGAATTGGTGAAGCAATTCATACAGTGTATTGGCGTACACCCTGTAGGTTCATTGGTTAGGCTTAAAAGCGGCAAGCTAGGCATAGTAAGTAAACTAAACCCCAAAGACCCGGTAAGCCCGCATGTTATGACCTTTTACAGCGTTACATCTCAACACTTCAACGAAGTGAAACGTGTTGATCTTAGTCTGTACGATGATGAAATTGTCTCAGGCGTTAAACCAGAAGAGTTCAGTTTAAACCTGCCTAAGTTTTTTAAAGACGTTTTCGTTAACCAAATGCCACTTTAAGCTAACACTAATAGGCCTGAGTCCGATTTAATATCGCCGTCAGGCCTAATTCGTCATTTTGAAATGCGTGCTACTTTTAAAGCTCACCCCGCGCTCGACCTTTTTAATTTCTCGCGTAAGTAAATGCGCATAAAAGATACGTCACATTTGAGTGTCAGGTCTTTACCAGTCAGTCAACGCCGCCATGGTAAACAATTCATCTTCAAATGAAAGCACTACCCGCTGCGCTTCTATATTAATAATTTGCACCTTATCGGCAATCCAATCGCCTTCACCTAGTTGCCGCCCGTTTACCCTGACCCACCGATCAGCCGTGCGAGACGCGTACATATGGGCACTAAAGTTCATTGTAGGAAGTCGCGTAAGTAAGCGAACGGGAAGCTGATCGACTCTGGGAATATCGTCTTTTACCGTTAACACATTCTCATCAGGCCGCTCATTATCTTGGGCTTTAGTATCAAGGGCTTCAACCGCTGCGTTAAAGCGAGCCATGAGTTCGGGCGATACCGATACATCAGAATTCGATGTATCCTCGTTGAGGACCTTCCCTTCGTATTCTTGTGCTGTGTCACCACCTAAGGCGGGCTGTGATTGCGCCGCCTCCTTTCCATTTGCATCAACGCTGCCTCTCTCGCTCTCGCTTTCGCTTTGGGCTTCTAGGCTAGCTAGAGGTTGTTGTACTTCTGCGTTAAGGCCATCCGCTTGACTGCTAGCACCACCGGTTTGACCAACAGAGCCGCTTGTTCCCGACGGACTAATAGGTTGAGAGCCAGCAGAATCCCCCTGTGAATTATTCTGCCCCACGTTACCCTGTGTAGTTTGAGAAGTCGTGTCGCTTTCTGAGACCCCCTTTACCGAAGCCTGTTTTAACTCTTCTTTATTTTGCGCTGCATGTAGGCTCGGTGTTCCCTCGTTATTTTCATTATCCGTTGTACTGTTTTTCGTTTCAGCAGCAGGCGAGCTTTCAAGCTTGGCGGTGTGTGAAGTTACTATGGGCCACCAGCGTTCGATTGTTGCAGCACAAAAGCCTATACCCAAACCGACAATAATGACCACTGCAAATAATGTAGCCTGCTTAGTATAGAGCTTCCATGCGGATGGTAACCCTTCTACCGTGGGTAAGAATAAACTGCGATTAAACTGCTCATTAAGCGACTTATCAAATTTGGCTGTCGTATCGTGCTCGCCTCGCAATAAGGCTTGAGTTTGGGTTCTATGATGCACCGCAGGCGCAATCTCCACCGTTTGGTCTGGGTCTATTTCAACCTCTTGCACGCCCATTTCTGACAACCCTTGAACCATAGCATCACTGGTCACCAAGCCTGATTTTCGAATTTTTACCGGCCCGTTTTGCTTAAGTATTTGTACTATCACCATACCGGGCTTTACGTTTTCAATGGCTACGATATTAGACATACAAACTCCCCACCCCGTAACCACACACAACGGCGACGAAAAAGGCGGATACCAAGTACCACTTTCGCTGACTTTGCACACGCTGGCTCACTACGTCTTCGCCCAATATTTGCTCTGCTGCTGCCAAGAAAATGGGCTTTTGAACCACAGCATGCTGCTTGGTAAACGATAGCGTTAAGGCGCGGTCGCAAAGCAAATTGATCACCCTTGGGATCCCGCCAGTAATTTGATGCACTGCGCGCAGCGTAGATTTACTGAATATGCTGATGTCCCCTTCTGCAACACTTAAGCGATGCGCAATATACGCGCTTACCTCTGGCGCGGTTAAAGGAAGTAAGTGATAACGGGCAGTGATACGTTGGGCCAACTGGCGCAACTCGTTACGCTTTAACAATTGCTGTAGCTCGGGCTGGCCAATTAGCACCACTTTTAACAGTTTTTCACGGTTGGTTTCTAAATTGGTTAATAAGCGCAGCTGCTCTAATACTTCAGGCAATAAGTGTTGAGCTTCATCAACCATTAACACTGTATTGATACCCGCCTGATGGTTTTCCGCTAATTTCGACAAAATTAAATCAGTGAAGTATTTTAAGCTGGCTTTGTCGGAGTTATATGCCAAACCCAATTCGTCGCATACTGTGGCTAATAGCTCTAATGCAGATAGCGTTGGGTTTAGGATCATGGCGACTTGGGTATTGTCCGGCAGCTGCTGCAACAGCTTTCTTGAAACCGTGGTTTTTCCTGTCCCCACCTCTCCTGTGAGCATTACAAAACCACCACTCTCCCTGAGTCCAAATGTTAAATGAGCCAACGCCTCTTTGTGTCGTGGGCTCATATACAAATAATCGGGGTTGGGCGCAATCGAAAAAGGATTGTCATTTAACCCGAAATAATTCAAATACATGGTTGCTGAAGCGCCTATTTGTTTTGTTTTTGACGTGGATTAAACTACCAGACGCAACCTGTAAGTGAAAGCGCATAACGACGTGGCTACGAATTTTATTTGTAACATTGCTATACTGCGCCACTATTACGTGGGGAATGTTTATTTTCGTTACACGCCAAAAGTTGATGCATCCCCAATCTAAAAAGTATTACTGACTAAAAAAAATCGTTGGAAGAGCATGCAAGTATATCTCGTTGGTGGCGCAGTACGTGACACACTGTTAAATAGAAAAGTGATTGAACGCGACTATGTGGTAGTAGGCGCTACCCCACAAGAAATGCTCAGCCAAGGTTTTACCCAAGTGGGCAAAGACTTCCCTGTTTTTTTGCACCCCAAAACTCAGGAAGAATACGCCCTTGCTCGCACAGAGCGTAAGTCAGGTAAAGGCTACACTGGGTTTGTGTGCGATGCGTCAAGCTCGGTAACGTTAGAAGAAGACTTACTGCGCCGAGATCTGACCGTTAACGCGATAGCCCAAGACAATCTGGGGAACCTCATCGACCCCTATGGTGGTAAAAAAGATTTAGAAAACCGCCTACTTCGCCACGTATCAGAAGCCTTCAGTGAAGACCCACTTCGGGTATTTCGCGTGGCCCGTTTTGCCACTCGTTACGCTTATTTAGGGTTTACCATTGCCAATGAGACCATGGCGCTAATGCAGTCTATGGCCGAAAGCGGCGAGTTAAGTACGTTAAGCGCAGAGCGCGTATGGCAAGAAACAAAACGTAGTCTTTTAGAGAAAACGCCGCATGTGTTTTTCACTGTATTAAACCAAGCTCATGGCCTTAATGACTGGTTTGCTGAACTAGAAAGTAATTTAGATGCGGCGATAGCCACATTAAAAACAGCGGTAGCGCTAGAAAATGCCGCAAAAGAAAACTTCGATAAAAGCGGGCAACTTGAAAATAAACCGCTTGAAACCAAAATACCTGAAAGCAGCTCTTCAGGCACAACTACCCTCATAATAAGGTTCACTGCCCTGCTCGCTCACCTTAATGAAGAGGAAGCGAAGCGGTTATGCAATCGACTGAAAGTGCAGAATCAACTAAGTGAGATTGTCATTCTTGCCTGCAAGTTTAAAGATTTTCTATTAAACACGCAGAACTCGCCCGCCGACTTACTCGCCTTATTCAATGGCTGTGATGCATGGCGAAGAAGCGAGCGCTTTACCCTGTTGCTTAAGGCTTTTGCGCCTTATGCTCATTACAAGGACTTAGATTGGCAGCGCCAACAGGAGCACATAGAAAACGCTTTGAGCGCGGCCAACCAAGTAAATGTGCAAGACATCATTGCCACGGGCGTTAAAGGCCCAGCGATAAAAGAAGCCCTGAACCAAGCGAAATTAGACGCCATTGCTTCGATAGGCGAATAGTTTAAAAACCACCGGTACCAAATATGGTGAACTACTTGGTATTTGAATGTGTTTTTACCTCCTACGTGCGAATTTAACAGCAGTTTTTCTCTATGTTTTGGTATAGCAATGCTACAATATGCCCCATTCATTTAGAGCATTTTTTATACTATGACTTTCGAAGAACTCGAATTAGACGATGCGCTGTGTCACGCAGCAGCAGATATGGGGTTTGAAGCTCCAACTAACATTCAAGAATTGGTGATCCCACACGCGCTAGACGGCCGAGATATTTTAGCGTCTGCGCCAACTGGTACAGGTAAAACCGCTGCATTCTTATTGCCAGCATGCCAGTTTTTACTTGATTACCCGCGCAAACAGCCGGGTGCGACACGTATTTTGATCTTAACGCCAACCCGCGAACTGGCTTTGCAGGTTTACGAGCAAGCGGTTGCCATTACCAAGCACACCCAGCTTGTGTGTGGCGTAATTACTGGCGGTATTAACTACGGCACAGATAAAGAGACGCTTAGCAAGAACTTAGATATTCTCGTCGCCACACCAGGCCGTCTTCTTGAACACATTGAAAAAGAAGCGGCAGACTGTCGCGATATTGAATGTTTAATTCTTGATGAAGCCGACCGTATGCTGGATATGGGCTTCTCGACTGTGGTGAACCAAATTGCGGCGGAAGCGCGCTGGCGCAAGCAGAACCTGCTGTTCTCGGCCACCCTTGAAGGTAAAGGTGTTAAGACCTTCGCTCACGACATTCTTAATAACCCCGAAATTGTTGAAGCAAACCCGTCGCGCAAAGAGAAGAATAAAATTCACCAGTGGTATCACCTTGCTGATGACATGAACCACAAGCAAGCTCTTCTGGTGAATATCTTGAAGCAGGAAACTACAACATCGGCGGTGGTATTTGTAAAAACCCGCGACCGCCTGCAAATGCTAAAAGACTTTCTAGCTTCACAAGATATTCAGGTGTGCTGGTTACAAGGTGAAATGCCGCAGGACAAACGCAACGCCGCTATGGCCCGCTTTAAAAGTGGCGAAGTCCCTATTTTGTTAGCGACTGATGTAGCTGCCCGTGGCATTGACGTGCCAAACGTCAGTCATGTTATTAACTTTGATATGCCGCGCAAAGCCGATATTTACGTTCACCGTATTGGTAGAACCGGCCGCGCAGGCGCTAAAGGCACGGCTATTTCACTGGTTGAAGCACACGACTTTGAAATGGTAACCAAAGCAGCGCGTTACATGGGCGAGCCTTTAAAAGCCCGTGTTATCGACGAGCTACGCCCTAAAAACAAAACGCCTAAAATTGGCCCGAAAAAGAAAAAAGTGAAGGCCAAAGATAAAACTAAGGCGAAAGCCAAGCCTAAGAAGAAAAAGTAAAGAGTGCAAAGGTAGTAAATAAGTAACATTCAGGTGAGTTAATGCGGTGGGCTAGGATGTAGGTGGAACATTGCCGACACAAACCCTCTGCCGCAGGGATGCGGCAGCGGAGCGCACATGGATGTGTTTACCGCGTGTTTGTGGAGGCAATGTTTCGCCTGCAGCCGCCTCCCTCCGCTTTAGCTCACCGTCAGTTCAAAAGAGTACATAATGAAATTTCCAGAAAAAATTGTTCTCGCCACAGGTAACCAAGGCAAGGTGCGTGAGTTTGCATCCTTATTTGCAGATTACGGTGTAGACGTAGTAGCGCAAAAGGAATTAGGTGTATCTGATGTACCGGAAACGGGAACCACATTCGTTGAAAATGCCATTATTAAAGCGCGCCATGCCGCACAGGTGACCGGCCTTCCTGCTATTGCTGACGACTCAGGCTTGGTGGTGGATGCCCTAGGCGGTGAACCCGGCATCTATTCAGCACGCTATGCTGGCGCTGATGCAACTGATGATACCAATATCGACAAGCTATTAGCTTCCCTTGATGGCGAAACTCATCGCAAGGCACACTTCTTCTGTACTTTAGTGTTCATGCGTCATGCCGACGACCCTGTACCGCTAGTTAGCCAAGGTAAATGGGAAGGGGAAATTTTAAGCGCACGTTCTGGTAACGACGGTTTTGGTTACGACCCTGTGTTCCACGTGCCAACTCACGGCTGCACCGCTGCTGAATTGGAAAAGGCCGAGAAAAACCGCATAAGCCACCGGGGTAACGCCCTTAGTATTTTGCTTGATACAATGAGAGCAACGTTTGCGTAATCCTCCGCTAAGCCTGTACATACACATTCCCTGGTGCGTTCAAAAGTGCCCGTACTGTGACTTTAACTCTCACGGGCTTAAGTCTGACCTCCCCGAAAAAGAATATGTGGCCCACCTGCTTGATGATTTAGCCATTGATGCAAAGCGTATTGGTGACCGCGTTGTTGAAACTATTTTCATTGGTGGCGGCACACCCAGCTTATTTTCAGCTGATGCCATGGCAGATATCTTAAACGGGGTAAAAGCGCGCGTTAACCTAAGCGACAATGCTGAAATCACCATGGAAGCGAACCCAGGTACGGTAGAGGCAGGAAAGTTTGCCGGCTTTTATCAGGCGGGCGTGAACCGCATCTCCGTTGGTATACAGAGCTTCCAGCCTAAGCATTTAAAGGTGCTTGGTCGCATTCACAATGAAAGCCAAGCTGAAAACGCGGTAAAACAAGCACATAGTGCGGGGTTGCCCACGTTTAACCTAGATCTGATGCACGGCCTTCCCGAGCAAAGCGTTGACAATGCTATGTCAGATTTAAAGCAAGGCATTGCTTTAAATCCGTATCACTTGTCGTGGTATCAGCTGACTATCGAACCCAATACGCCTTTCTACTCGAAACCGCCTGAATTGCCCGACGATGACATTTTGTGGGAAATACAGGAACAGGGCCATAAGCTTTTAGAAAACGCAGGCTATCAGCAGTATGAAATTTCAGGCTATGCCAAAGCGGGCCACCAGTGTCGTCACAACTTAAATTACTGGCGCTTTGGTGATTACTTAGGCATTGGCTGTGGAGCCCATGGAAAAATCACCGATGCGGCTAATGGTACTATTCACCGTACTGTTAAGGTTAAGCATCCAAGGGGCTACATGGAAATGAGCCGCCCTTACTTGGATACGCAATCTCAAGTTGAAGCTGGCGATTTACCCTTCGAGTTCTTTATGAACCGCTTTCGCTTGGTGGAGCCCTGCCCTATCAGTGATTTTAGCGACTTTACCGGTATCGCTATAACTGATGAAGTAGAGCGTGCCCTGTGTGATGCACAGCATCAAGGGCTGTTATCCATATCGGACACCCACTGGCAAGTAACCGCAAAAGGTCGTCGGTATTTAAATTCGCTCTTGTCTTGCTTTGTTTAGCCTAGCGTTAATACTAAAAAAGCCTGCGTTTTAGCAGGCTTTTCGTGAGGTTCTTTTTCTTAAGGCTATTTTTGTAAGCTTCAGTTTTTCGCGTGCTTCCGTGGGCATGTTGCATAGCAAAACGTTAATCGTCGGTTTTGTCATGCCGAGTAATGATATTGTATGGCTGTAGCCCAGGTATGCTGGCGCGTAATTTCTCTTCGGCAACATCAAGTCGTTTTAGTTTCTCACAGAACCACTCTGCTTTTTTGCGCAATGTTGTGGCTTTGTCACCAACGTCTAAGTGTTCCCCCACGTTGTTAAGCTGGCGGGTTATTTCAGCTACCTTTTCCTGGTTCACTTCTCCGCTCCCGGTATTGATGCCGCTAATGGCAGAGAGTATTCCACCTACCGAGGTTGAAATCGCTTCTTCTAGCTGCGCTTCAATTTCACTGTCTACAAACTCGTCAACGCTTTCCAGCGATCCCGGCCCAATAAAATAATGACTGCTAGCGTGTCTAAACTTGTCTTTAACCCGGTTTTGTACCCGTTTCATTGCGGCATTTAACCGTTCATAGCTATCATGGTCGCTTCCAACTAGCCCTAAATACACGTGTTCAATGGTATCAATGGCAAGGTCTACACCTTCCGTAGCCAAAACAATCATTTTCGGCACCACATAGTGTAGCCCAGACGAATACTCTTCAAGCCATTGCCGCTCTTGTTCGCTTAAGGTTTGCCAACGGCCGCCAATGAACAATTGATTCCGGTCGTTTATTTGAACCACAGTGCGGGTTTTGTCCATCACTCTAAGCTGTGTGTTATTAACAGCAATACCGTAAGCAAAATCAATATTGCAGGTATATTCAGCTTGCGCTGATGTACTAAGACCAGCGAATAAACAAATTGTGAAGAAAGCTGCCTTTAGGCGCGATATCATTTTCATACCATCATTGTGGCTAGCTTACTGCGAAATAAAAAGCCATCATGAGTCTAACGTGCTAAAAATCAGGTTGAACATGTCGAGATGTCCTATCTGCTCGAATCTCTTCTATTGCTTAAGTAAGGCTGGCGATAGTCTCAACTCAAAGCGTGCTAGCCTAAAACAACAAAGCACGCATTATAGAGCGTGCTTTGATGATAAAAAGTCTTAGGTGCCGATACTAGACAAAAGGCTAAGAGGCGATAGCGTACCGCTTATTCGTTTGTGTAAGTTCGAACCAAACGTACATAGATAAAGCGGTCTTTCTCTTTGATTGAGTGACTGGCATTAAAGAATGCCACAACCCACGCGCGATCGGGGTCATCTGCAGAAGGCGTAGATGTCCAAAAGTCATCCGGTGGTGTAGCCGGGAACAGTGAGCTGTTAATTGCTGGGCGAACGCAATCTCGCTCAGTGAGCGTCGCTAGCTCTTTTACGTTAGGCAAACGCCACCCCAGTAAATCATCGTTACTTGCTTCGTGAGCTAAAACTAGCGCTTGCTGCCACGTATACTTAACCGCTTCGCCGCTACATGTAGAACCATCCCATGTTTGCCCTTCTGCGCAGCGCTTCCAAACCAAATCTGTTGTCGTATCTAACAAACTACTGGTGGTAACCGCTTCAAAATTATCGTTTGGCGTGGTCTCAAGACCATCAGACAAACACTCCTGAGCGAACGTGGACAGTGACGTACAGGCCAAAAGCGCTGAAGCAAAAAGGGTTTTCATTGAAGATAGCACGTGGCTGTTACGTTTTTTAACATTGACTACTTTATTCATGTTTATCTCCCCGCTCTTACTAGACGCACGCGAGCGGCTGATGATTTATTGAGGAAGTTATCTACCCCTGAGTCGAAATCTAACGCCCATGCATTTTGCGCATCGTCACTATTTACACCATCTGCACTCGGTACAGAGGTCCAGTACCACAATGGTTCATTGGTTACGGCACCAGTGTTAGGAAAGTAATCTTCATCAATAGCCACATCATCGGCAATACCCAAATGCATTAATGAGAAAAGTTCATCATGTGTAGGCAAACGCCAGTCATAAAAACCGCATAGACCTTGTGCGTTAACGGCTTGTACATAAGCAGACGTGTTACAGCTAGTCAGTAAGCAGGTCGCATTCAGCCCCGTTTGATCACCTTCAAACCCGCCGTTTACTTCTTCACTGTACCAAGAGTAGGTGTAGTCTTTATCTTGGAACGCACCATCATCAGTTTTTACTTCCCACACCAGCCCGGTCACGTTATCGCGCACACACGACCAAGTATCAGCGCTGGCATCTTGCTCATCACCATTTGCATTCAACCGGGTAAAGTCAAAGCCAGCTTTACCGCGACCCGCTTTTTCAATTAACCCGTTTTGTTCAATGATGTCGGCGCCTCTTTGACCATCTTGACCCGGAAAATCGTTTTGTTGTGCTTCAGTTAACGCGTTATTGGTGGCCTGCTGCAAAAAGCCCGTGTCGTTGAGTAACGGTGTTGGCATTGGACGTATTTGCACGTTTATGGTGTCTTCAACGCTGT
>Ga0208318_100305_pt1 | contig 12304 bp, 9 predicted proteins | sample Virmet3747_4435_FD_185739 | JGI IMG/M metagenome (GOLD analysis project Ga0208318, IMG submission 185739) | Marine viral communities from the Southern Atlantic ocean transect to study dissolved organic matter and carbon cycling - metaG... | ecosystem: Environmental > Aquatic > Marine > Oceanic ... | reverse complement strand
GCTGCTGACCCACGAACATACCCTGCTCAAGGATATCAAATCCCTTGATATGCTGTACGAAAAGACGCTGCAGTTCTATGATGAGCTCGCGCTTTATATCGCCGCGGGCGAGGCCAAGCTGGCAGAGTTGGACGCGACCACCATCCCCGCCAAACAGGCAGAGGTCGACGCCGCACCAGAGGCGGATCAGGTCATGGTCGCACAGGAACTGCGCGACATCCGCGCCGCGCGGGACGATCTGGAACGCCGTGTGCATGACCTGAAACTGACCCGTCAGGTGACGATGCAATCGCTCCCCTCGATCCGCTTGGTGCAGGAGAACGACAAGTCGCTGGTGACCAAGATCAACTCGACCCTCGTGAACACCGTGCCGCTGTGGGAAACCCAGCTGGCGCAGGCGGTCACCATCCAGCGCAGCGTCGAAGCCGCCGCCGCCGTGCGTGACGCCAATGACCTGACGAACGAGCTGCTGACCTCTAACGCGCAGAACCTGCGCGAAAGCAACAAGGTCATCCGGACCGAGATGGAACGCGGCGTCTTCGACATCGAAGCCGTCAAACAGGCCAATGCCGACCTGATCGGCACCATTCAGGAATCGCTGCAGATCGCCGACGAAGGCAAGGCGCGCCGTGCCTCTGCCGAGAAAGACCTGCAAGAGATGGAGGCCAATCTGCGCGACACGCTGGCCTCTGCCAAAGCGGCCAAGCCCGCAGCCCCTGCGGCGTAACCCCGTCAAGACCTGGAGCGCGCGATATGGTATGGCAACGGTTGGGGCGAACAGGATGGATCGGCACGGCGGCTGTGGTCGCCGCGCTGGCCGCCTGCACCCCGCAGCCCCCCGTTGAACCGACGCTGAAACCCATCGCGCGCCCCGACACGCCGCCGGCACCGCCCCCCGTGGTGGCCAAGCCCACGTCGCAAAAAAGCGCCAAGCTGCGCAGCTATTTCAACCAGGTGCAGCAGGCCCAGTTGAGCCAAGGATTGCTGCGCCGGGATGGTGGGGGGCAGGACACGCCCTTTACCGCCGACATGCTGGTGCGCAACTTTGAACAAATCGCTTTTTACAACGAATATAACGCCACCCTGACCGGACGCGGCGATAAGACCCCCATGCGCCGCTGGGAACGCCCCGTCCGGATGGAGGTCGTCTTTGGCGACAGCGTTCCCCCGTCCGAACGTGACCGCGATGCGGCCTCGATCCGCGACTATGCCACCCGCCTCGCCGCCACGACGCAGCATTCCATCACCGTGGGCGGCAAGCCGAACTTTATGGTGATTATCGCGGGCGAGGATGACCGCCCCGCCGCCCTTGCCCAAGCCGCCGAACGCATCCCCGGTGTGACCGCCGAAAGCCTTGCCGCGCTCAGCGATCTGCGCCGCGATACCTATTGCATCGTCGCCGCCTATGCCGGTGGCGCGGACCCAAGCACCTATACCGCTGCCGTCGCCGTCATCCGTGCCGAGAACCCCTCGCTTATGCGGCTGTCGTGTATCCATGAAGAACTTGCGCAGGGCCTTGGCCTTGCCAACGACAGCCCCACCGCACGCCCGTCGATCTTTAACGATGACGATGAATTCGCGCTGCTCACCCGTCACGACGAACTGCTGCTGAAAATGCTTTATGACCCGCGCCTGCACGCCGGCATGACCGCCGAAGAGGCAACCCCCGTGGCCCGCAAGATCGCGCTCGAACTGATCGGCGGGCCCGTTTAACCCGCCACCGACCTCCCCCGAAAGGACCAAGACATGGGTATTCTCGATTTTCTCTCTGGCCAATTCATCGACGTTATCCATTGGACGGATGACACCCGCGACACGATGGTGTCCCGGTTCGAGCGCGAAGGCCACGAGATCAAATACGGGGCCAAGCTGACGGTGCGCGAAGGGCAAGCCGCTGTCTTTGTCCACGAAGGTCAGCTGGCTGATGTGTTCACGCCCGGGCTTTATATGCTTGAAACCAATAACATGCCGATCATGACATCGCTGCAGCATTGGGATCACGGCTTCAAAAGCCCTTTCAAATCCGAGATATATTTCGTCAACACCACCCGTTTCAACGATCTGAAATGGGGCACCAAAAACCCGATCATCGTGCGCGACCCCGAGTTCGGCCCCGTGCGCCTGCGTTCATATGGCACCTACTCTGTTAAAGTGTCGGACCCCGCGCGGTTCCTGACCGAAATCGTCGGCACCGATGGTGAATTCACCATGGACGAGATCAGCTATCAGATCCGCAATATCATCGTGCAGGAATTCTCGCGCAGCATCGCGCTGTCCAATATTCCGGTCATGGATATGGCCGCCAATACCCGTGAGCTGGGCAAACTGGTGAGCACCGAAATCTCGGCCACCATTGCAGAATACGGGCTGACCATCCCCGAACTTTATATCGAAAACATCTCGCTCCCCCCCGCCGTGGAGGAGGTGATGGACAAACGGTCGTCGATGGGGGTGATCGGGGATTTGAACAAGTTCACGCAGTTCCAGGCGGCAGAGGCATTGGGCCGCGAGGGCGCTGCGGGCGCAGCAATGCAGACCGGTCTGGGCGCCGGATTGGGCATGCAGATGGGCCAGGCCGCCGCCGCGCAGGCAGGCCCATGGGGCCCGCGCCCCACAGCTGCGGCCCCCACTGCACAGACGCCCCCGCCCCCGCCGCAACCTGAAAAGGTCTGGCATCTGGCAGAGAACGGCCAGACCAAGGGCCCGTTTTCAAAGGCCGCATTGGGCCGCATGGCCACGGATGGCGGGTTGACCCGCGAGACCTATGTCTGGACCCCCGGTCAGGATGGCTGGCTCAAAGCAGACGAGGTGGCCGAGCTGGCGCAGCTCTTTACCGTGCTGCCGCCCCCGCCACCTCCTGCGTAAGGCTCTGTGAAACTTGGAACGGGCAAGGCGCGTGTCTAGGCTATGACCTCACGCCGTCGCCCTTTGCTGCCCCACCGTCGGACCCTGATGAAGCTTTTGCATTGGGGCATGGTGCCGCTGTTTGTCTGGTTCCTGCTGGTGCAGCCGGCGGATGTGGCGCGGGTCGGGCCTGCGGCGGTGCGGTTCCATTCGGTCATGGGCTTGGTCTTTGTCAGCGCGGCCCTGCTATGGTGGGTGTCCTACATGCGACGCGGCCTGCTGGGGCGCCCCGGCCCCAAGCTTGCGGGCTGGGCCCGTTGGCTGCATCCGGTGCTGCATAAGACCCTGATCTGGGGTATCTTTGGCGTCGCCCTCACAGGGCTGCTGATCGGGGTGACCTCGACCGTGCAGCTTTGGGCCGGTGGGATTGTCCCGATTGCCGTGCCCCTTGATATGCCGCGCGCCAACGACCTCGTCGGGCTGATCCACAGCATCGAATTCTACGCTCTTGCAAGCATCGCACTGGCCCATGCCGCATTTCACATCTGGCGTCACCTTCGCCTGCGCGACAACGCCCTGCGCATCATGGCTCCGAAAGTGCTGCACCGTTTTTTGTGACCCTGCTCTGGCGGCAGGGGGCGCACTGCCCTATGTCTGGGGCAGGCCTGACCAAAGGACAGCTCTATGCCCGCCAGCACCGGCTTTGACGACCCCGACCTGCCCCCCACACCGACCGAGGAACACCGGTTCCCCTGTGACACCTGCGGGTCCGATCTGCGGTTTGATCCTGAAAGATATCTGCTGGTCTGCGACCACTGCGGCAATACCGAAGAGATTTCAGGCACGCGCGGCCTGCATACCCCTATCGCCGAGCTGGATTTCCAGGCCGCACTGGCCAGCGCTCTCCCCCAATCGCAGATGGAGGATACACGGGTCACAACCTGCCCCAACTGCGCCGCACAGGTAGAGTTCGACCCCGGCAAACACGCCACCGAATGTCCGTTCTGCGCCACCCCTGTTGTGATCGATACCGGGGTGAACCGCCACATCAAACCCCGCGCCGTGCTGCCCTTTGGCCTGACCGAGGATGCAGCACGCGATGCCATGACCGACTGGCTGGGCAGCCTGTGGTTTGCCCCCAATGGCCTGCAGGAATACGCGCGCAAGGGCCGCAAGATGCAAGGCATCTATGTGCCCTACTGGACCTATGACGCCGACACGCGCTCCAGCTATTCGGGCGAAAGGGGCACGGTCTATTACGTCACCCAGACCGTCATGCGCGACGGCAAACGGGTGCAGCAGCAGGTGCCGAAAATCCGCTGGCGGGCGACCTCGGGTCGGGTGGCGCGGTTCTTTGATGATGTGCTGGTGCTGGCGTCGAAATCGCTCCCCAAACGGTTCACCGATGCGCTGGCCCCGTGGGATCTGGCGGCCCTTGAACCCTATGCCCCGGAATACCTCGCCGGCTTTCGCGCCGAAGCCTATGCGGTGACGCTTGATGAAGGCTATGCACAGGCACGCGAGGTGATGGACGCGATGATCCAGCGCGATGTGCGTTTTGATATCGGCGGCGACCGTCAGCGCATCCACAATATCCAGACGCAGGTCAGCGATGTGACATTCAAACATATCCTGCTGCCGGTCTGGCTGGCAGCTTACAAGTACCGCGGCAAGACCTATCGTTTTGTGGTCAACGGCCGCACTGGCAGCGTACAGGGCGAACGCCCCTATTCCGCTGTGAAAATCACCTTTGCCGTGATCCTTGGCCTGATTGTCGCCGGGGTCTTTGGCTATTTTATGGCGCTCCAAAAATGACCCAGATCGATACATTCACCGACATCCTGCGCGCGCGGTCTTCGTGCCGCGCCTTTCGCCCCGATCCGGTCGACGACGCGATCATCACCCGTATCGTCGACGCAGCGCGCCACGTGCCGTCGTGGTGCAATGCGCAGCCTTGGCAGCTCACCATCACCAAAGGGGCCGCGACCGACCGCTTCCGCGACGCCTTGGCGCTAGAGATTGCGAAGGGCACACCCCCCGCCCCCGATCTGGACTGGCCGGCCTCTTACAGCGGCGTCTACGGCGACCGGCGGCGGAGCTGCGGGTTCCAGCTTTATGACGCCGTCGGGATCGAGAAATCGGACCATGCGGGCCGCATGGCGCAGATGATGCGGAACTATGCCTTGTTTGACGCGCCCCATGTGGCGATCGTGACCTCCCCGGCTGAGCTTGGGGCCTACGGAGCAATGGACAGCGGCGGCTTTGTCACGGCCTTTACGCTGGCGGCCACGGCGCTTGGGGTGGCCACCATCGCCCAGGCCGCTATCGCTGCCTATGCGCCCACCGTGCGACAGCATTTCGACCTGCCGCAAGACCGCCTGATCCTTTGCGCGATTTCCTTTGGCTATGCGGACGACGCGGCACCGATCAACCGGTTCCGCACGCAGCGGGCCACCCCTGAAGACATCATCGATTGGAAATCCTGATATGCGCGCACTCCTACAACGCGTCAGCAACGCCTCCGTCACTGTCGATGGCCAGATCATCGGTCAAATCGACCACGGGCTGCTGATCTTCGTCTGCGCCATGCCCGACGACACACATGCGACCGCGCAAGGACTGGCACAAAAGATCGCCAAACTGCGTCTGTTCAAGGATGATGCTGGCAAAATGAACCGCAGCCTGCCGGATACGGGCGGCAGCGCGCTGATTGTCAGCCAGTTCACCCTTGCCGCCGATACCTCCCGCGGGACCCGCCCCGGTTTCTCGCGCGCCGCCAAGCCCGATCAGGCCAAAACGCTATATGAAGATTTCATCACCTGCGTCGACGCCCTTGGCATTCATGTCCAAACCGGTTCTTTCGGAGCCGATATGTCCGTCGCGCTCACCAACGACGGCCCCGTCACCCTCTGGCTCGACACAGAAAACCCCTGATCTTCCAAATGGTCCAAAATCCTCGGGGGGTCAGGGGGGCAGACAGCCCCCTTGTCCCGCCTACGGCTCCCGAAACGCCTCTTTGGACTTGTAAAGCGGCTTCAACAGATACTGCAAAACCGTCTTTGACCCTGTGTGCAACTCCACGCTTGCCTGCATGCCGGGTCGTATTTGCAAAGACGCCTGCCGCGGGGTGAGGTGTTCTGTGTCCACCTGCAACGTGACCTTATAGTGCGGATCCCCATCCGGCGCGCGGGATCGTTCATCCTTGAACGTATCGGCCGAGATCAATTTGACCGTGCCTTTCAACGTGCCATAGATCGTATAGTCATAGGCCGACAGCTTGACCGTCGCCTCTTGGCCGGGGCGCACGCCGGCGATGTCTTCGGGCTTGACCCGGGCCTCGACGAAAAGCTCTTCGTCCAGCGGGATGATCTGCAAAATCTCCTCGCCCGGGCGCACGACGCCGCCGATGGTGGTCACGCTCAGGTTGTTGACGATGCCGCGCAGGGGGCTGACCAGAACGGTGCGGTTCAACTGGTCCGTGCTCGCCTTTAGGTTCTGTTTCAGCGTCGCCAGTTCCTTGAGCACATCGGAATATTCCTGCGCACGCTCCAGCTCTGTGCCGGTGACGATCTCGTCCAGCTTGATCCGCGCATCCGCATGGGTCTTGCGCGCACGCGTCACCTCGATCAGTGAAACGATCTTTTTCTTGAGCATATTCTCAAGCAGCTCACGCTCTTTCAACGCCTCGGTCAGCACCCGCCCCGCCCCTTCGGAGCGCGAGACAAAGTCCGATTGCCGCGCTTTCAGCAATGCCCGCTCAGAGGCGACGATATCTGGCGTGCGCGTGGCATAGGCGTCGGGCACGTCAAAGTCGTACTGTCCGGCCAGCTCTGCCTCCAGACGCAGACGGCGGATTTCAAAGGCGCTGATCTGGTCGCGCAGGTCGTCCACGGCGGATTGGAACTGGGTGCCATGCAGACGGGCCAACACGTCGCCTTTGTCCACATGATCGCCCTCGCCCACGGCAAGTTCTGCCAGAATACCCCCTTCGAGGTTCTGGATGATCTGGGGTCGCGAGCTGGAAATCATCGATCCTTCGGCACGCACGATTTCGTCGACCCATGCAAAGGCAGCCCACAGCAGGAAGACCAGCACGGATGCACCGCAAAGCCAGATCACCATGGATGGCCCACGCATCTGCCCCGTCATCTGCGCGCCCAGTGGCGTGGTGCTAAGACTGCTCATGCGACGTGCCCCTTCTGTCCCGCCAGATGGGCAAGCACTTTTTCCTTGGGCCCGTCGATGGTCATGCGGCCATCCTGCAGCACCAGCGTGCGTTCGGTCAGCGCAAGGATCGGGGCGCGGTGGGTCGCGATGATCGCGGTGCGCCCTGCCATCCAGCTTTGCAACCGCGAGACCAGCGTTGCCTCCAACCTTTGGTCCAGCGCTGCTGTGGGTTCGTCCAGCAGGCAGATCGCCGGATCCTGCAACCACAGGCGCGCCCAACCGATGGATTGACGCTGCCCGATGGACAGGCCGGCGCCCGCGTCCTTGATCTCTAGGTCCAGACCCTTGTGGTGGTTGCGCACGAACGGCCCCAGCCCTGCGAAATCAAGGGCTGCGTGGAGGCGGTCGTCGTCGCGTTCCAGCATGGTGAGGTTCAGGTTGTCGCGCAGCGTGCCCGAGAAGAGGCGCACGTCCTGTCCCAGATAGCCAATCAGCCGGCGCAGGTCGCGCGGCTCGATCTGGCCCAGCTCTGTGCCGTCCACCAAAATGCGCCCTTCGGTCGGGGCATAAAGCCCGCTGAGCATCTTCAGCAGTGTCGATTTGCCCGATCCATTGGCCCCCAGCACGGCGACATGCTGCCCCGGCTGGATCAACATGGCTTTGATGTCCACCGTCGGTGCGCCGTCATCCTCGTAGCGGAAGATCACGTCGCGCAGTTCGAACTGGCCTTTCAGCTTTTCACGGCGCAGATAGGTGCGCGCCTCTGCGGTGTCCTGCGGCGCGGCGACAATCGCGTCGAGCCCGTCAAGCGCGCCTTTGACATTGCCCCACCGCGCCATCGTGCCCGACAGCTGCGTCAGCGGCCCCAGCGTCCGGCCCGTCAGGATACCGACCGCGATGATCGACCCCACGGTAAATTCCCCCGCAAACACCAGATAGGTGCCCACGATGACCGCCGCAACATAGGTGGCCTGCTGAACCCCTTGGCTCCAGAACGTGAGGAAGGACGCGAGCTTGCGCTGTTCTGACGATTTGACGGACGACAGGGTGTTCAGCTCGGTCCACAGGCGCAGCACGCGGTCCTCTGCCCTTTGGGTTTTGACCGTATCAAGCTCGAATATCGCCTCGTGCAGCAGCCGCGAGGATTTGGTCGACGCGCCTTGGGTCTCCTGCGTCAGTTGGATCGCTTTCTTTTGCAGAAAGAACCCCGGCACCAGCATCAGGATACCGCCAAACACCAGCACCCAGACGACATTCCCCGCAATGCTGGCCACAAGGAAGAGGAACACGAAGATAAAGGGGATATCCGCGATCGTGCCAATGGTCGACGCGGTAAAGAATTCACGCACCGATCCGAATTCGCGCATCGCGGAAAACAGCTGGTTTGGGGCTTGGCCGCGCGTGTCGGACCGCATCCCCAGCAACCGGCGCATCAGGATGTCCTGCACCGACAGCTCGATCTGCCGCCCTGCCCCATCCATCAGACGCGCCCGCGCCATCTTGAGGAAAGCTTCCATCAGCAACGCGAGCCCCGCACCGGCGGCGAGCACCCAAAGCGTCGCTTCGGACTGATGCGGGATAACGCGGTCATAGACCTGCAAGGAAAACAGCGCCACAGCGACGGCCAGCAGGTTGGCCACGAAAGACCCCGTCGCGACCTCTATCAGCTGGCGACGAAAGCGCGGAAACTGCCCCCAGAACCAATGCGCAGGCGCGCCATCGGTCTTATGGGTTTCGGCCACCGTTTTCAGCGAGGCTTCGGCCCGCAGGATCAGCCCCGCAAAGAAGGGTTTGAAATCGCTGATCGGCACCATCGCGCGATTGTCGGTGCACGTCGTGTCATACAGGATCAGATCGCCACGCTGCTGCCCCATGACAAGCAAGACCTGCCCCGAGGTCATATAGGCCAGCGCAGGCCACATATCCTTAGAGATCCCCCGCGCACGGCTGACTTGTGTCACCAGCCCTGCGCTTTCCATCCCGCGGGCCAGTGCTTCGGCCTCTGCCTGCGGATCATTGCCCTGCAAGGGGGCCGTGGCGACGATTTCAAAGATGTCGCGTGGCGCGGTGGTGACGCCCAGCAGTCCGGCATAGGTCGCGGCCAGTTTTGCCCGCGCCATCAGACGGTCTTCGGGGCGGTTGGCGTTCTCTGCCTTGGGCCGGGCTGCATCCGCCGCCGCCATCCGACCCTGATTGCCGTTGGTGATTGTCAGCGTAAAGGTCGGCTTCTGGGTCAAATCGCGCTCCCGTCCGCCAACACGCCCTGTATCTGCGCCATCTCGATCTTCAGACGCACGGCCTCGTACTTGAGGCTGATCTGCGACTGCTGCTGACGCGCATAGGTCTCGTAGACGCCGACGACATCCATAACCTGACGCTGACCGGCGTCATATTGTTCCTGAAACAGGTCAAGGTTGCGTTTGGCCTGTGCCGCAAGGGTCGCGGCCTCGGTGGCCTGACGGGTCTTGGCGCTCAGCTGTTTCTCCAGACGGCGCAGCGCGCGGTTGGCATCCTCGACCGATTGCCGGACCTTGCGGGTCGCGGTTTCCTCGGCCATGGCCGACGCATCAAGCGAGGCTTTGGTGCCCAGACCCAGAAGCTGATCCGATTCAAGGCTCAGCCCTGCGCCGCCCCCTTCACCGATGGTCGCACCCGCCGACAGCCCCGGCAGCAATCCGGCGCGTTCCACCTTGGCGGCGGCGATGGCGCGGGTCTTTTCGGCCTCGGCACGCACCACGGACAACGGCGCACCGGCAAAGCTGTTCACGGGCACTTCGGGCAAGCCGTGCAGTGTATCCAGCGGGCGGATCGACATGGCGTTCAGCTCGGACATCGACGTGGCTTCGCGTTCGACGGAGGCATCAAGCGTGGCGCGGATTTCAAGGAGTTTCTGGCGCAGGATCGTCAGGTCGGACACATCGGACACGCCGCCTTTGACCCGTTCCTGCATCACCCATTCGAAATGCGTCATATCCTTAAGCGCGACACGGTTCAGCGCGGCGGTATCGCGCGCCTCGATCGCATTGGTATAGAGCTTCAGCGCAGTCGCCACGCGGTCGTTCGTATCTTGCGCCAGCGACACGGCAGCGACCTCGACATCGGCCACGGCAAAGGCGCGTTCACCCGCACGGCGGCCATTGTCAAACAGCACCTGATCCACCACCAGATTGGCCGCCAGCGACCCCAAGGATGTCAGGCTGACCTGCGGCCCGATCTTGGGCAACCAGTTCTTGCTTGCCGCTTCCGAGCGGAGGGTGGCGGCGCGCAGCTCTGCTTCGGCGGTACGGCTGTTGGCGGCCAACACGGCAGAGGCCACCTGATCCGACACGGTGTCATCCGGCAGAACAGAAGACCGCAGCGCCAGACCCTGAATGATCTGGCTGTCTGCGGTGATTTTTTCGGCGTAGGTGGGTTTGATCGCCTGCGAGGCATCGGGGGTGCGGAACCGGGTAACGATGTCAGATTGCATCAGGTCACCGGGCACCATGCCGCTGCCGAAATCCGACATGCAGCCGGATAGGGCCAGCGCTGCTGCGCACATGCCCCCTGCCCGTTTTACACTCTGCCTCATTATCCTGCCCTTAACGTGCCGGTTTTTTTATTCTGGAAACGCCTGCGGTCGTTGCCGCCTGCGTGTGCCAACCGCGCCCCCTTGAACAGAGGGCGCGGTGCAATCTTTAGACGATGACGTTGATATCGTTGTCGATCATCAGCGTGGCTTCGTCGCCCAGAGTATAGATGTCATAGGTTTGATCCCCACGCACCTCTGAACCGCCACGTACCGCGCCTGTGATCGTCACGGTGTCGTCGTTATGCCCGTCGATGATCAGCTCGTTCGTGTTGCTCGACAGGTTGACCAGCGCGGTTTCCGTGATCGTCAGATGCGCCTCTTCGGCGAACTGCAGATCAACGGTTTCGATGTTGTAGTTTCCCAGGTTCGGGTTGGTCAGGGTCAACTGCGTGTTCGCCGCTTCATCATCCAGCGCCAGATACGTGCCGGAAAAGTTTCCCGCAGCGTCAGTGGCCGTGACAATCAGGTCGGACCCGTCCGGCACATTGCTTTCGAACTGGAAGTTACGCTCGCCGATGGCGTCGATGTCAAAGCTGGTGGATTCCACTTCCGAGATGGAGCGGTCTGCGTTCACCTGATGCACCTCAAGCGTATCGGGGCTGATCTCGGTCGAGATGCCACGGATACCGTCGCCATCGCGGGTATAGGACGCGATGACCGGACCTTCGGGCGCATAGGTATCGATTGCGAGCGTGTCGGTGATCGACGCGATGTTGCCCACATGGTCCGTCGCGGTGACAGAGATGTCGGCGTCATAGGTGCCCTGACGGATTTCCGAAGGCGGGATCGTGACCGACCAGTTGCCCGCACCGTCCACAAAGGCGGTGTAGTTGGTGCCGTCAAAGTTGACCACAACGCTAGATCCCGCCTCGACCTGACCGTTCAGATCAATGCCGGTCTGGGCTTCACGTGCGCTGACCACAGCGTCGCTGCCGCCCGCTTGGTTCATGTCGAGCGGATCCACGACCGTGTCGATCAGCACCGCGTGGCTTGCCGTGGCAGAGTTGCCCGCGGCATCCGTTGCCTTGACCGAAACGGTGGTGTTGATCGTGCCCTCGGGCACTTGACCCGGCGCAAAGGTGACGGACCAGTTGCCATTCGCATCCACCGCGCCGTTCACCGATGCCGCACCAAGCGACACGACAACAGACGAGCCGATTTCAGAGGTGCCGGTGACCAGAACGCCGCCATTCGCCAGACGCTCTGCCCCGCTGATGATGTCATCGCCTTCGACGGTATTCAGCGACAGATTGTCGACGCGCGTGTCCACGCGCACGCTGTCAGAGGCGCTGCGGCTGTTGCCCGCCGCGTCGGTCGTGGTTGCGGTGATGTCGGCGGTATAAACGCCTTGGGCGACCTCGCCCGCGGCGTAATACGCGGTCCACTGACCGTTGCCATTTGCCACAACCGTATGGGTGACACCTGCCAGCGTGACCTGCACAACGGCGCCCGCATCGGCGGTGCCCGAGATGGCCACACCGTCGCTTGCCTCGGCCGCGTTCACCACGTCGTCGCCCTCAACGGGCAGCGGGCTGATGGTCAGCGAACCGGCTTCGGTATCGACTGAAACAGACTGCGATACGCTATCAACGTTGCCTGCCGCGTCGGTGGCGGTGGCGGTCATTGTGCTGGTGTAGGTGCCTGCGGGGATGTCGCTGGGGGCGAAGCTGACGGTCCATGTGCCGTCCGCCGCAACCGTGGCCGCACGCGACACCTGGCCAA
>Ga0208318_100299_pt1 | contig 12539 bp, 8 predicted proteins | sample Virmet3747_4435_FD_185739 | JGI IMG/M metagenome (GOLD analysis project Ga0208318, IMG submission 185739) | Marine viral communities from the Southern Atlantic ocean transect to study dissolved organic matter and carbon cycling - metaG... | ecosystem: Environmental > Aquatic > Marine > Oceanic ... | reverse complement strand
GAAGAGGCGCTGAACGCGTCCTTGCCACAAAAAGTAACCTGTAAAATTGTCGAAACTGAACCGGTCGTCAAAGGCCAGACAGCGGCGAATTCCTTCAAGCCAGCGGTGCTTGATAACGGCGTCAAAGTGATGGTGCCGCCCTTCGTCGGACAGGATGAAGAGATCATCGTGAACACCGAAACGATGGAATATTCCGAACGCGCGTAAGCTGTGGTGTGACGCTACGTCATAGCTTCGCTGCAGTGCAGAGCCCCGGTGAACGCCGGGGCTCTTTTGCGTTGCGGGGCTGCGGGGTATCGGATTTGGGAGCCTCAAAACTCCCCAATCACGGGTATTTGTTGCCGATATGCAACTTTTCCGACAGGCTGCGCACGCTGTCATTTCGGGCTGCCTAATATTTACGCAGCGCCGTCGCGGGGCCTTAGCCGTCCGTCACCATGGTCACCGTGGCATCCCCCGCCTGCATCGCCGCCTTGGCGCGGTCATACCGCAGATAGGCCAGTGCATGGGTGCCGGTGCGGGTAAAGAGCGTACCAGCAGGTTTGCCATCGGCGGTGATGTCCGTGCCGGGTTCTACTGGCGCGCTGATCTCGACCTGGGCCAAACCTTTGCGCAGCTCGGTCTTGTGCTTCATGCGGGCCGTTACCTCTTGTCCGACATAGCAGCCCTTGCGGAAATCCACGCCGTTCAGCCGCTCGAACCCCATTTCGAGAATGAAGCTGTCCGAGGTAAGCTCTGCCCCGGTTTCAGGGATCATATAGGTCACCCGCAGCGCGTCCCAATCCGTGGTGTCATCGGTTTGCGGTGTGTCACGATAGGCGCGCCAACCCATGCGGGCATCGCGGGGGTCGCTATAGGCATCGTCCGGTGCGTTCTCTAGCCCGCGGTGCAGATGCAACCCGGTCGCGTCTATCGTGACATCAGCCCGCAGCTTGTACATGGTCAGGCGCTGCACCAGCGCGTCGGCATCTGCCTCGGCCACGTCCAGCAAAACGCTGTCCCCTTCGGCGGACAGGAAGAAATCGGTGATGAATTTGCCTTGGGGCGTCAGGATCGCGGCATAGATCGGGGCCTGATCCAGCTTGCGGATATCGTTGGTCACAAGGCCCTGCAGAAACTCGCGGGTGTCGGGGCCTGACAGTCTCAGGATGCGGCGGCTGGTCATATCGCTTGTCCTTTCAATGGTTAACATGACATATAGCAGCGCAGTTCGAAGCTGAAAGGGGCAACCATGCGCGCGCCTATATCTGTTGTCATTCCGACCTTGAATGCCGAAGCGCCCCTGACCGGCTGCCTAACCGCCCTGATGGAGGGGCTGGAGGCAGGGCTCATCCGCGAGCTGATCATCAGCGACGGGGGATCAACCGACATGACCCTGACAATGGCAGAAGCATGGGGCGCAGAGATCGTCAGCGGTCCGGCATCGCGGGGCGGACAGTTGCGGCGCGGCTGTGCGAAAGCGCAATCCGACTGGCTGCTGGTGTTACACGCCGATACGCGGCTGGCACCGGGGTGGACGGGGCCCGTCACCGCGCATCTGCAGGGGCAGAAAGCGGGCTGGTGCCAGCTTCAATTTGACCAAGGCGGCATGGCCGGCAAAGCGGTGGCCGCTTGGGCGAACCTGCGTAGCCGTTTGGGGCTTCCCTATGGGGATCAGGGGCTGCTGCTGCCACGTGCGCTTTATCAATCGGTTGGTGGGTATCCTGATCAGCCGCTGATGGAGGATGTGGCGCTGGCGCGTGCCTTGCGCGGCCATCTGCTGGGGCTGGAGGTCACCGCGGTGACGTCGGCCGACAAATACGCGCGGCAGGGCTGGTTGCGTCGCGGGGGGCGTAACCTATGGACATTGATCCGCTATTTCGCGGGGGTGGCCCCGGCCAAGCTGGCCGAGGGCTATGCCAAGTGACCCGCGTGCCGGGTGTTGGCCTAGTTGCCGAACAGCCGGAGCCCGATACGTTGCAGCAGGTTCGGCTCGACAGGTTTGAGGCCGCGTTCCATGCGCCGCATCGCCGCTAGATTGCGCCCGTCGCTGACGGTTTTTCCATCCTCGAACTGAAGCCGATAGAGATCGGCATAAATGCCGCCACGGGCCAGAAGGTCTTCGTGTTTGCCTTCGTCCATGACGCGGCCACGGTCCATCACAACGATCTTATCCGCGCCGCGGATGGTAGACAGACGGTGGGCGATGACCAAGGTGGTGCGCCCCTGAGAGAGACGGTCCAGCGCTTGCTGCACGACTTTTTCTGACTGCGCGTCCAGCGCGCTGGTGGCTTCGTCCAACAGCAGGATCGGTGTGTTGCGCAGCAGGGCGCGGGCAATCACGACACGTTGGCGCTGCCCCCCCGACAGGGCAGAGCCGCGCGGGCCGACGCGGGTTTCAAGCCCGTGTTCGAGCTTGGGCAAAAAGTCCGACACATGCGCCGCATCCAGCGCCTGCTGCAGCTCTTCGTCAGATACATTCTCGCGGCCCAATACGATATTCTCGCGCAGGGTTTCGTCAAACAAAAGCGCCTCTTGCGTCACGACAGAGAACAAGCCGCGCAGCGCGGGGATGTCCATCTCTGTCAGGGGGACGCCCGCGATGCTGACGTTGCCCTCTTGTGGGTCGATCAGTCGAGTCAGCAGGTTGAATATCGTCGATTTCCCCGCGCCAGATGCGCCGACAAGCGCCGTCGTCTCGCCCGCCGCCGCATGCAGCGTGAGATTGTCCAGCACCTTGGCATCCCCGTACGATAGGCTCACCCCCTCCAGCGCGATATGCGGTGGGGTGGTGGGCACAGGCGTGGGTTTGGCGGGCGAGGTGAGGTGTACCGGCTCGTCCATCAGCTCTTTCAGACGTTCCAGCGCGGCAGCAGCCGTCTGCCACAACCCGCTGATCGCCCCCAGACGGCGCAGCGGGTTAAAGGTGAACCCCATCGCGGTAAAGAAGGTCATGAACTGACCGATGGTTTTCTCGCCCTCGATGATTTCGTTGCCGCCATAAAGGATCACGGCCATGAACCCGAGGCCCGAGATGATGTCGATCATCCCCGGAATGGCCGAGTTCCCGAAAGAGGCACGTACCTCGGTACGGATATAGGTTCTGGTCAGGTCGCGGTATTGCTTGGCCTGATACTTCTCAAGCGCGTTGAGCTTAATTTGCACGATGCCGTGGAAAACCTCGTCCAGCCGTGTCGACAGGGTCGCGCCCAAGTCCCTTGCCTCGCGCGACCGCGCGCGCACGAAGCGCTGCGCCAATGCTGCGGGCATCACCATCAGCGGCAAGCCGATGCAGGCCAGCAGCGCCCAGACCGGGTCGATAGAGATCGCGACGCCAAGCAACACGATCAGCCCGATCAAGTCGCGACCGGCTCCGGTGATCACCGCCTGCCAGACCGACCCGATGGCATTCACATCCGATTGCACGCGCTGGATCAGAAAACCCGGGGGGTTCTGTTGGTGAAAGGCCCCGTCCTGCACCATCATCCGGTCCAGCAGATCGATCCGCATATCAGCCGCCGACTTCTGCTTGATGCGTGTCAGCAGCACCTTCTGCACCACACCCGACACGGCGCGCAGGACGAAAATGCCCACCAGCACCAAACCAACCCACAGCAAAGCGCCTTTCTCACCAGCGACGAACACCTGATCGAACATCGGCTGCATCAGCTTTGCCAACCCGCCCATGGTCGAGGCCTCGATCGACATGAAGATGATCGCGACAAGCAGTACCCACATATGCTTTTTCAGATAGTCGCGCCAAAGCCAGGTCAGCAGTTCGCGCGAGGTATAGGTCACATCACTCATATAAAGGCCGGTTCCTTTGGGCATATACAGCTACGGGTTTACGCAGCCCTTGGGGGCAGGGCAAGCTGCCTGCGCGCTTTGTGTGATTGACGCGGCGCTGGCTGCGGATAAGTTGCAAGAGATTTTTCCTGCTGAAGGGCCCGCGTGTCATGCCGAAACTTTCCAACTTGTCCCAAGGGCGCGGCTACCTCGCGATCCCCGGTCCGTCGGTCATGCCCGAGGCTGTGTTGAACGCGATGCACCGTCCGGCTCCCAATATCTATGCCGGTGAGATCGTCGATATGATGCCGCCGTTGATGGAAGATCTGCGCCGTATCGCGGGCACGCAGCATCATGTGGCGATGTATATTGGCAACGGCCACGCCGCCTGGGAGGCATCGCTTAGCAATGTCGTAGCCCCCGGTGACAAGGTGCTGGTGCCCGCGACAGGGCGGTTCGGTCACGGCTGGGGCGATGCCGCCACAGGCATCGGGGCAGACGTCGAGGTGATGGATTTCGGCCTGCAATCCACTATGGACATCGACCAGATCGCCGATCGTCTTGAGGCGGACACCAACCACGAGATCAAAGCCGTGCTGGCCGTGCATGTGGATACCTCGACCTCGGTGGTCAATGACATCGCCGGTCTGCGCGCGGCACTGGATGCGGCAGATCACCCCGCGCTGCTGATGGTGGACTGTATCGCGTCCTTCGCGTGCGACCGCTTTGAGATGGACAATTGGGGGGCTGATGTCATGGTCACCGCCTGCCAGAAGGGGCTGATGGTCCCGCCCGGGGTGAGCTTCGTCTTTTTCAACGACCGTGCGGCTGCGGTGCGCGATGCGATGCCACGGGTCAGCCGTTTCTGGGACTGGACCCCGCGCGCCAATCCCGAGGAGTTCTACCAGTACCACTGCGGCACGGCCCCCACGCACCATATCTACGGCCTGCGCGCGGCGCTGGATATGATCCACGACGAGGGGCTGGAAGCCGTCTGGCAGCGTCACGAGACCTTGGCGCGCGCGGTGTGGGCGGCCTGTGATGCGTGGGGGGCAGAGGGCGACCTTTCCCTGAACATCGCCGATCCCGCTTTGCGCAGCCATGCGGTGACAGCGCTGCGGCTCAAGGCCCCCCAAGCGACAGAGCTGCGCGACTGGGTCGAAGGCAACATCGGCCTGACCCTCGGTATTGGACTGGGCATGGCCCCCAAGGGCAGCCCCGAAAGCCACGGTTTCTTCCGTCTGGGCCACATGGGGCACGTGAACGGACAGATGATCATGGGGATGCTCGGCGGGATAGAGGCCGGGATGTCCGCACTCGGGATCAAACGCGGCTCCGGCGCGCTAGAGGCGGCGGCGAAGGTGATCGGCGGGGCCTAGCCCCGTCGCGCGGCTATGCGATCGATCATGGCATTGACGGCCCAGCCCGACAGCGCCACCGCCAGCAAGCCCCATAGCGCCCAGATCACAACGAATAGCCACAGGATATTGACGCCGAACATCACGACGCAGGCGCTGGTATAGTTAGGGGCCGATTGGCCGCGGTCGGAAGAGCGCATGATGCCACCTCGCAACTGGATCATGGCCCAGCATAGGCGGGATATGCGCTACGTCAGCCTTTTTTCGCATCCTCAAGGGCACCCGGCAACGCCGCGGCAAAGGCATCAAGGTTATCTGGCGTGCCGCAGCTGACACGAATACAGCGGTTCTGCGGCGCAGCGAAGGGCATGCGCACAAAGACGCCGCGCGCCACCAAACCGTCCAGCACCGCCTTGGCAAAGCTGCCGTCAGCCCCGCAATCAATCGCCACGAAATTCGCGGCAGAGGGAAGGGCAACCAACCCGTTATCCTCAGAGATCTGCGCAATCCGGTCCCGCGCCTCAGAGATTCGAGCCTGCACACGGGCCAGCCAGTCGCTGTCCTGCAAGGCTGCAAGCGCCCCGGCCTGGGCCGCGCGGTTCATCCCGAAATGGTTGCGCACCTTCCCAAAGGCTGTGATCAGATCCGGTGCACCGATGGCATAGCCAACCCGCGCCCCTGCCATACCATGGGCCTTGGAGAAGGTCCGCATCCGGATCAGACGCGGGTCATCGGCGACAAGATCGGGGGCGGTGCCCTCGGGGGCGCAATCGATATAGGCCTCGTCCAGCACCAGCAGACAGCCCTTCGGCAATGCCTCTAGCGCGCTGGAAATGACGGGCCCTTCATGCCAGCTGCCCATGGGGTTGTCGGGATTCGCCAGATAGACCAGCTTGGCATCTACCTCGGCAGCTTTGGCAAATAGGGCCGTAGGATCCTCGTGATCACCGGCATAGGGCACCTTATGCAGCACACCGCCAAAGCCTGCCACGTGATAATTGAATGTCGGATAGGCCCCGTCCGAGGTCACGACCGCGTCTCCCTCCGTCACCATGAGCCGCACCAGATAGCCCAGCAACCCGTCAATCCCTTCGCCCACGATGATGTTGGCGGGCGAGATACCATGATGCGCCGCAAGAGCTGCGCGCAGGTCGTGGCTTTCCGGGTCGCCGTACATCCACTGCTGGGCCTGCGCCATTGCTTCTATCGCGCGCGGAGAGGGGCCAAAGACGTTCTCGTTCGCCCCCAACCGCGCATCAAAGGCGCGTCCCATGGCGCGCTCCTGCGTTTCGGGGCCGACAAAGGGCACGGTAGAGGGCAGGGCGTCGGCAAGCGGGGTGAGGCGATACTGTGTCATGGGGATCAGCTACTGCATCTGCCATGCTTCGGGCAAGTGACATCAGCATGCCCGCGCGCGGTTTTGGGTGCCGTAGCGTTTCGCTTTGCAACATGCAGGCTTCATGCCCAAACTCACGAAAATTCAAGGAGGACCCAATGAGCCGCGTTTCCGTTACCTATGACAATCACATCGCCCATGTGCGCCTGACCCGCGCCGATAAAATGAATGCCGTTGATCAGGATATGATCGACGCTGTCATCGCCGCCGGGAACGAGGTCGCTGCATCGAACGCGCGTGCCGTCGTGATCTCGGGCGAGGGCCGGGCGTTTTGCGCGGGGATCGACATCGGCAATATGGGGGCGCTGGCGGGCGGCGACCCGACGGAACGGATGATGACGCGCACCCATGGCGACGGCACCACCAACCAGTGGCAAGAGGTCGCGATGGTCTGGACCCGCGTCGGCGTGCCGGTGATCGCGGCGCTGCATGGCAAGACCTACGGCGCGGGCCTGCAACTCGCGCTCGGGGCCGATATCCGCATCGCGGCCCCTGATACCGAAATGGCGGTGATGGAGATGAAATGGGGCATCGTCCCGGACATGGGCGGCATGGTCCTGCTGCCCAAACTGGTGCGCGGCGACGTGCTGCGCCTGATGACGTATACCGCGCAACCCATCGGGGCAGAGCAAGCCGAACGCTGGGGGCTCATCACCCAGATCGCCGAAGACCCGCTGGCCGCCGCGATGGCGCTTGCCACCACCATCGCTGGCAAAAGCCCGAGCGCGATCAAGGCCGCCAAACGTCTGACCGCCTTGGCAGAGACGGGAACCGAAACAGAGGTTTTGCGCGCGGAATCCCGTGAACAGGCGGCGCTGCTGGGACGCCCGCACCAGATGGAAGTCATCGCCGCCGAGTTCGGCAAACGCCCCGCGGTCTTCAAAGACTAGCGCCGCAAAAAAGTCAGCCCCGCCTGATCGCTCAGACGGGGCCTTCCAAATGGACGATCTTTGCTTCCCAGCGAGGACCGCAGACGTATCTTGCGCCGGTATTCATTTCCAAATGGTAAAAAAATCCTCGCCGAAGGCATCTTTTGGAGCGTCAAAAGAGATTTTTGCCTTCGGCGAGGATTTAAAGCCATTTGGAAGCGGTGCGGATTATCCCAGCTCGGCCAAACGGTTCAGAGCGGCCTGAAGCTGGTCTGCTTCTTCCTGCCGCGCATCAAGGTTGCTTTGGGCTTCTGCGACGACCTCCGCCGGGGCGGAGGCGGCGAATTTGGGGTTGTTCAGACGTCCTTTCAGCCCGCCGATTTCTTTACCCAGTTTGTCGAGCGACTTTTGCAGACGGGTTTTTTCCGCGTCGATGTCGATCAGCCCTGCGAGCGGGAGGCCAAAGCTCGCGCCCGGTGCGGCGATGGAGACGGTGCCTTTGGGGAAGCTCTCTGTCTTCTCAAGGGTTTCGACCCGCGCCAGACGTTTGATCATCGCCTCGTTGCGGTCCCATGCGGTTTGGCCGGCGTCGTCCATATCGGTATAAAGCATAGGCACTTTGAGCCCCGCAGGCACATGCATCTGCGCGCGCGCCGAACGGATGGATTCGATCAGGCCGATCACCCAGTTGAGTTCGCGGTCGGCATCGGCATCCAGCATCTCGGCGGTGCTGTAGGTCGGCCAGTCGCCATGCACCAGCATCTTGGAACGGGTCGCCGTGGTCTGCCACAGTTCCTCGGTGATGTAGGGCATGATCGGGTGGAGCAGCACAAGACATTGATCCAGCACCCATTTCAGCGTCTGGCGAGTCTCGGCGGCCTCTGGCGCGTCGTCTTGCAGCAGGGGTTTGGAGAGTTCAACGTACCAGTCGCAGACCTTGCCCCAGACAAAGGAATAGAGCGCATTTGCCGCGTCGTTGAAACGGTAGTTGTCCAGTGCGGCGTCGACCTCTTCGCGGACGCGGGCGGTTTCGCCGATGATCCATTTGTTCAGCGTGTGATCGACCTGGGTGTGGCTGGTGTAGGTCACTGCCGCGACGCTGTCCTCGAACACGCCGTTCATTTCGGCGAAACGGTGGGCGTTCCACAGTTTGGTGCCGAAGTTACGGTAACCGGCGATGCGTGCGGTCGACAGTTTCAGGTCGCGCCCCATGGCGGCCATCGCCGTCAGGGTAAAGCGCACCGCATCCGCGCCGTATTCGTCGATCAGGTCCAGTGGGTCCAGCACGTTGCCAAGCGATTTGGACATCTTCTTGCCCTTCTCGTCGCGCACCAGCGCGTGGACATAGACTGTATCAAACGGCTTTTGATCGACCACGGCGTATTGCATCATCATCATCCGGGCGACCCAGAAAAAGATAATGTCAAAGCCGGTGATCAGCACTGAAGTGGGGAAGTATTTCGCCAGCTCATCCGTCTGTTCGGGCCAGCCAAGTGTGCCGATGGGCCAGAGGCCCGAGGAGAACCACGTGTCGAGCACATCAGGGTCGCGGGTGAGCGTCTTGCCGGGGGCCATCGCCTGCGCTTCGGCTTCGGTTGCCGCGCAGTATTCCTTGCCCTCGTCGTCGAACCACACAGGGATCTGGTGCCCCCACCATAATTGGCGCGAGATGCACCAGGGTTCGATGTTTTCCAGCCAGTTGAAATACACCTTGCGGTCCTGTTCGGGCAGGATCTGTACCTCGCCGTTGCGCACCGCGTCGATGGCGGGTTGCACGATCTTCGAGGTCTCGACGAACCATTGATCGGTCAGCATCGGTTCGATCACCACTTTCGATCGGTCGCCGAAAGGCTGCATGATCTTTTTGGGCTCGACCAACGGAACCAGCGTCTCGTCCCGCTCTTCGCCGCCTTCTTCGGGGGCGAGGGGGGCTTTGACGGGTTTGCCAAGGCGTGGATCGGTCGGCGGCACCATGACGGCCAGGCCTTCGGCGGTGATGTCGGCAATAACCTTGGTACGCGCCTCGAACCGGTCGAGGCCGCGGTATGCGTCGGGGACGAGGTTGATTTCTGTCGCGTCCGCGGGCGCGTCTTCACGGCCTTCGGCGATGGCGGCCGCGCGGGCGGCGGCGGCGTCATAGGGCAGGCCGTCGGCGCGCATGGCACCGCGGGTGTCCATCAGCGCGTAGAGCGGGATGTTGTTGCGTTTGGCGACGCCGTAGTCGTTGAAGTCATGGGCGCCGGTGATCTTGACCGCGCCCGAGCCGAAATTCTTGTCGGGGTATTCGTCGGTGATGATCGGGATACGGCGGCGCTGCGCCTTGGGGCCGACGGGGATTTCACACAGCTTGCCAATGATCGGCGCATAACGTTCGTCAGAGGTGTGAACCGCGACCGCGCCATCGCCCAGCATGGTTTCAGGGCGGGTCGTCGCGATAGAGATATAATCGCGTTCCTCGGAAAGCGTCACGTTACCGTCTTCGTCTTTCTCGACGTAGGTATAGGTCGCGCCATCGGCCAGCGGGTATTTGAAGTGCCACATGTGGCCGTCGACTTCGGTGGATTCGACCTCGAGATCGGAGATCGCGGTTTCAAAATGCGGGTCCCAGTTGACCAGACGCTTGCCGCGATAGATCAGGCCCTTGTTATACATATCCACGAAGACCTTGATCACGGCGTCGTGGAAGTTGCCTTCCTCGCCCGCGGGGGCACCGGGGGCACCGGACATGGTGAAGGCGTTGCGTGACCAATCAAGCGAGGTGCCCAGACGTTTAAGCTGGCCGATGATCGTGCCGCCGGACTTCTGCTTTTGCTCCCACACTTTGGCGGTGAAATCCTCGCGGGTGAAATCGGTGCGGCGTTTGCCGTCTTTGGCAAGTTCGCGTTCCACCACCATCTGCGTTGCGATACCGGCGTGGTCCTGACCGGGCTGCCACAGCGTGTCAAAGCCGCGCATCCGGTGCCAGCGCACCAGAATATCCTGCAATGTATTGTTGAACGCATGGCCCATGTGCAGCGATCCTGTCACGTTGGGCGGCGGGATCATGACCGAAAAGGTTTCCTTGCGCGAGGCATTGGCACCGGCCTTGAAGGCACCGGACTCTTCCCATGCGGCATAGAGGCGGGCTTCGGCCTGGGCGGCGTCAAAATTCTTGTCGAGGGCCATGATCAGCGTCCTTCTATTCACGTAGCGCTTTGAGCTTTGGGATGATCTAGCCGAGCGGGGCGTAAAGGGGAAGGCTGGGGTGCCGAAAACTTGGCGTAGCAGCCCCAGCTTTCGCCCCGCGTCGTATGGACATCGCCGGTTTGGCGCTTAAGGTCGGGCGCAACACCAAGATGATGATCAAAGGATGCCGCCAGATGGAAAAATTCGGGAAAAGCCAACCGGTCAAACGGGTCGAGGATGTGCGGTTTCTGACCGGCGAGGGGCGCTATGTGGATGACATCGCGCCAACCGACGCGCTGCATGCCTATTTCTTCCGCTCGCCCGTCGCACATGGGGTAATCACAACGCTGGATGTCACCGATGCGGTCGAGGCAGAGGGCGTGCATGCGGTGCTCACGATCGAGGATCTGGAAGCGGCGGGGATGGATATCTCTATGGCGGCGACCGTGTTGCAGAACCGCGATGGCACGGAAGGGGCCAAGCCCTTGCGCCCGATGCTCGCCAAGGGGCGCGTGCGCTTCGTGGGGGAGCCCGTCGCGGTGGTGATTGCCGAGACATTGAACCAGGCGCGCGACGCGGCGGAGCTGATCGCATTCGACGTTGACGATCTGCCCACCCATATGACGTTGGAACGGGGCGGAGAGACGCTGCACCCCGAAGCGCCGGACAACATGGCGTTCGACTGGGGCATGGGCGACGAGGCGGCGACGCAAAAGGCATTTGATGCCGCAGCGAAAACCGTCAGCCTGAACGTGGGCGACAACCGTATCATCGTCAACGCGATGGAGCCGCGCGGCTGCTATGCGGAATGGAACGACGGCAAGGTGCATCTTGCGAACAACGGGCAGGGCGTCTGGGTGCACAAGGGCAACCTCAAGCGCGTTTTCGGGCTGGATGATGACCACGTACAAGTCACAAACCCCGACACAGGCGGCGGTTTCGGCATGAAGGCGGCCGCCTATCCCGAATATTTCTCGGTCGCGCAGGCGGCGCGGGCCTTGGGGCGTCCGGTGCGCTGGATGTCGGACCGGACCGAGGCCATGCTCAGCGATAATGGCGGGCGCGATCTGACCTCGCTTGCGGAATTCGCTTTTGACGAAAACAACAAGATCACGGCCTACCGCGTCCGCACCAAATGCAACCTCGGGGCCTATAACAGCCAGTTCGGCCAGCCCATCCAGGCGCTGCTGTTCAGCAAGGTCTTGATGGGTGTCTACGATGTGCAGACCACGTGGCTGCAGGTCGAAGGCTACTACACCAACACGGTGCAGACCGATGCCTATCGTGGTGCCGGCCGACCCGAAGCGATCTATGTGCTGGAGCGCTTGATGGACCGCGCCGCGCGCGAGTTGGGCGTCGACCCGTGGGAGCTGCGCCGGATCAACTTTATCAAGCCTGAACAGTTTCCCTATACCTCTGCCACGGGCGAGCATTACGATGTGGGCGAATTCAACCGCTTGCTGACCCGCGTCGCCGTCGAAGCGGATCATGATGGCTTTGCAGCGCGCAAGGCGGCGGATGCGGCCAAGGGGCTGCTGCGCGGGCAGGGGCTTTGCTATTACATCGAAAGCATCCTTGGCGATCCGGCAGAGGGGGCCAAGGTCGAGTTCAACGAAGACGGCACCGTGTTCATCTATGTTGGCACTCAATCGAACGGGCAGGGGCATGAAACCGTCTATGCGCAATTCCTGTCGGATCAGACCGGGATCCCGGCTGAATTGATCCATGTCATTCAAGGCGATAGCGATCTGATCAAACAGGGCGGCGGGACCGGCGGCTCGCGCTCTGTCACCACGCAAAGCACGGCAACGCTGGCGACGGTGGCCAAGATGACCGAAGCTTTCACCGCCTTTCTGTCTGACGAAATGGGCGTGCCTGCGGCGCAGATCAGCTTTGACGACGAACGCTTCCGCGCGGACGGGTCGAACATGACCCCCACCATGCTGGAGGTCGCCGAGATGGCCCGCCAGAAAGGCCGCGACGATC
>Ga0208318_100288_pt1 | contig 13040 bp, 9 predicted proteins | sample Virmet3747_4435_FD_185739 | JGI IMG/M metagenome (GOLD analysis project Ga0208318, IMG submission 185739) | Marine viral communities from the Southern Atlantic ocean transect to study dissolved organic matter and carbon cycling - metaG... | ecosystem: Environmental > Aquatic > Marine > Oceanic ... | reverse complement strand
GCGGGGTTGAACATTGTTTCTTCAGGAAGCGGACCTTTAAATTCTCAGCAAATTACGCTACGCGGAAATAACTCTTTAAATCCTAACGGAAACAATGCGCTAATTGTGGTTGACGGCGTTCCGGTTAATAATGAGATGACCACTTCGGGATCTTCTGCGAGTTATATAGGAGAAGATTCTCCTATTGATTATGGGAATGCTATTTCTGATCTCAATCTTGATGATATCGAAAGTGTAACGGTATTAAAAGGTCCGGGTGCCACGGCCCTTTACGGAAGCCGTGCAGCAAACGGTGCATTGATCATCACTACCAAGTCGGGTAAAAAAACAAGTGGCTTAGGACTTACCTACACGTCTAGTGTCAACCTTGATGTAATTCAGCGTTGGCCAGACTGGCAATATGAATACGGTCAGGGGACCGGAAAAAGTTTTAATGACGCCGGTGAGCCTTATTATTCCTATGGGGGTTCTGAAGATGGTAACAATACCGGAAGCACCAGTAGTGCGTGGGGACCACGTTTTGACGGTCAGGAATACTTTCAATACGATCCTACTGTAGAGGGGCAATCCTTAGAACGTCAGCCGTGGCGTGCTTATAAAGACAATCGTAAAGATTTCTGGAGAACCGGGGTGACGTTTACTAATAATCTTTCGCTTCAGGGCGGAAACGACAAAGGTTCGATGCGTCTTTCTGTGGGGCATTCTAAAAATGAATGGATTATGCCCAATACCGGTTACGAGCGCATCACTGCTTCTGTGAATTCTAATTATCAGGTTTCAGAACACATTAAAATAGGTTCTGTGATCAACTACAACAACCGCAGTAGCGATAACCTGCCGAGTACAGGATACAATAACGGTTCTATCGCTTACTTTATGATTTTTCAGAATCCTAACGTAGACTTAGACTGGTTGCGCCCCATCTGGCAAGAAGGACAAAATCAAATACAGCAGATTCAGCCTTTCAGCTCCTATATTGATAACCCGTTTTTGATCGCTTATGAAGCTACAAATCCGCTTGCCAGCAGCCAGATCGTAGGGAATGTATTTACAAATATTGACCTCGCCCCTAATCTTGATTTAATGTTACGCGCCTCGTTAAACACCTACAATCAGGATCGTGAGCAACAGCGCCCGTATAGCATCAACCGCTACAATCAAGGTTTTTATGAAACTCAGGATATCTGGAAGCAGGAGGTGAATACTGATTTCTTATTAAGCTATAAGAATCAACTGACTCAGAAAATTGGTTTAAATGCATCGATCGGGGGTAATGCGATGGACTATAAATACCGCAGAACAGATGCTTCGGTAAACGGTTTGGTAGTTCCGGGAGTGTATAAACTCGCTAACGGAATCAACAATCCTATTGTGCAAACCTACGATCGCAATAAAAAGGTGAACAGCCTCTATGGTTTGGTTTCGCTTTCGCTTGATAACTCTTTATTTCTGGACCTTACCGGAAGAAACGACTGGTCAAGTACTTTGCCTACCGCTAACAATTCGTTCTTTTATCCTTCGGCGAATGCCAGTGTGATCCTTTCAGAATTGTTTAGCCTGCCTAAAGCGGTAGATTATTTAAAATACCGTTTTTCATTTGCTGAAGTGGGTAACGATACAGATCCGTATAAAACGAGTAAATATTACAGTCAAAGCGCATTTGCGAGCTCGGCGACGGTTCCTACTAATTTATACAATGCCAACTTTAAACCGGAGATCACCACGAGTTATGAGACGGGTGTTGAAGCGCGTTTGCTCAAAAGCCGTTTGATTCTGGATGCTACCGTGTATGAGACCCTTACCAAGAACCAGATCATTTCGGTACCCTTAGACATTACCACAGGCTATAGTTCTGGTGTTTTAAATTCTGGTGAGGTGCGTAACCGTGGAGTCGAACTTACCCTAACCGGAAAGATTTTTGACACCGATAGCTTTAAGTGGAGCAGCACGCTTACATTTTCTCGCAACTGGAATAAAGTACTTGAGTTGGCAGACGGTATTGATGGGCAACAAGAAATTGGCTCAGGAGGTAATGCTACTTTATTAGCCAAAGTAGGCGGGACCACCACAGCGATCTATGGTTATGGTTTTGTGCGTTCTCCGGAAGGTGAGATCGTATACGATAACGGGGGACTCCCGGCATACCCTGATGAAATTCAGTACATAGGCGATGCCAGCCCAGACTGGAAAGCCGGACTGTACAATAGTTTTAGTTTAGGTCCCGTAACCCTTAATGTAATGCTAGACGGGCAATACGGCGGAATCATCTATTCTCAATCTCATCATAAACTTACACAACAGGGTAAACTGCGCAGTACGTTTATGGGGCGTGAAGAAGGTTTCATAGTAGGTGACGGTGTGGTACTCAATGAAGATGGCACCTACAGCCCTAACACTACCGAAGCTATTACACCTGACTGGTACAACCGCTACTACCGTAGAGCCAATGTAGAATCAAACTCGTTTGATGCTTCTTTCTTGAAGTTGCGTGAGGTGAGCTTGCAATATGCGTTTCCTAAACGCTGGTTGGGCAACAGTGGTATCACAGCACTTAACCTATCGGTATTTGGGCGTAATCTTGCGACCATTTCAGACTTCCCGATCTATGATCCTGAAACCGCTGCGCTTAACGGAGATACCATCTTACCGGGAATCGAGATGGGGCAAATGCCTTCGCCGGCAACCTATGGTTTTAATCTAAGAGTAAATTTATAATTCACTACGATGAAAAATTTAAAAACACTATTTACCGGTCTTAGCGTATTATGGTTACTAAGCGCGTGTACCGGCAATTTTGAGGAGGTTAACGAAGACCCTAACCGCATTGCAGAGATCAGTCCGGGTACCTTGATCAATCCTATTATCTATGGGCTGGCAAGTCATAACGCCGGCAGAGCGCACGCGATCACTTTTGACTTAATGCAGGTTACCTTACCATTCCCCAGCGTTTCCGGTGGATTGCACAGGTATGATGTGAGTCAGAATATAGGGAACTCTTCTTGGTACAATTATTACCGATGGTTGAATAACATCAAAGAGATGGAAACCGCTTCAGTAGCCGCTGAAGATCCTAATTATGAGGCAGTAGCGCTTACGCTTAAAGCTTGGGTTTATGCAAACCTTACTGATCTTTTTGGTCCTGTACCTATGACCGAAGCAGTAAACGGAGAAGCAGGTAATTTGTATCCGGCTTTTGATAGTCAGCAATTGATCTACGAGACTATTTTAGCCGATCTAGAACGGGCAAATACGCTTTATGATCAAGATCTTGATATGGTATATGCCGAAGATATCCTTTTTGCTAACGACGTAAGTCTATGGCAGAAGTTTACTAATTCACTGCACATGCGTCTGTTGCTGCGTATCTCAAACCGTACAGAAACCAACGCGTTTCAAAAGCTTATCGCAATGATCAACGATCCTGAAACCTATCCGGTATTTGAAACGGTTGAAGAATCTGCAGTGCTTCAGGTAACCGGAGTAACGCCTAATATCTCTCCTTGGGGGCGTCCGCAGGACTTTCCGTTAGGAGTGAAAATGGCAGCCTTTTTTGTTGATAATCTGAATGCGCTTGAAGATCCGCGCCGTCCCATTATTCAAACGGGAGCCCAAGATCTAGATAATAATCCCATTGGATATAAAGGGATTCCTAGTGCCTATGCCGGACCTGAATCTCAATTTGAGTTTAATGCTAGCACCTTAAACCGGGCACAGGTTGAAAACCCAATGCAGATCTTTTTAATGACCTATGCTGAGGTTGAATTCATCAAGGCCGAAATGGCGCAACGCGGCTATACCACCAATGCTCAGGAACATTATGAGGCCGGGGTGACCGCAGCGATTACTCAGCTGGGTGCAACAACCACCGAAACCTACTTTGATAATCCGGTAGCTGCATATGATGGTTCGCTCGAGCAGATTTTACTGCAGAAATACTATGCGCTGTACTTTGTAGATTATCAGCAGTGGTTTGAATTCCGTCGTACGGGATTGCCAGAATTACCTACCACTGAAGCTATGCTGAACGATGCGATGATGCCGTCGCGCTTCTTCTATCCGTCAGATGTACAGATCAGTAATCAGGCCAATTACCAGCAAGCCTTAGAGCTGCTTGGAGGACCTGATAATATCAACACCAAAGTTTGGTGGGACAATAACTAAACGCCAATCCAATACAGATGATAAACACATTAAAACTAACGCTATTAGCCGGCTTACTTACCGCCGGCTTAACGGCACAGGAACAAGCTAAAGGTTATGTTTTTGAGGACCTTAATGCTAACGGTAAAAAAGAACGTAAAGAAAAAGGTATCCCTAATGTGGCGGTGACTAATGGTGAAGCGGTCGTGCTTACGGATGCTAAAGGAAGGTATACCTTGCCTGTTGCTGATGGGGATGCCATTTCAGTGATCAAACCTGCGGGTTATGCCTTGCCGGTGGATGCCAATAACCTACCTCAGTTTTACTACAGTTACCGTCCGCAAGGTTCTCCACAATCAGATTTTAAAGGGATTGCTCCAACAGGGGAATTACCACGTAGCTTAGACTTTGCACTGACTCCCACAGACGAGCAACAATCGTTTACCGCATTGATCTTTGGGGATCCACAACCCTATACACAGCAGGAAGTAGATTATTTTGCGCAAGGGGTAGTCGCTGAGGTAGAAGGGATTCAAGATGTAGTGTTCGGGCTAAGTCTGGGAGACCTTGTTGGTAACGATCTAGACTTGTTCAACCCCTATATTGATGCGATCAAGCGTGTGGGTATTCCGTGGTTTAACCTGATGGGGAACCACGATATGAATTTTGATGCAGAGCAAGATGCCTTGTCTGATGAGACGTATGAGGCGCATTTTGGCCCGGCGAATTACGCCTTCAACTACGGTAAGGTTCATGTGATCGTGCTTGATGATATTCTTTACCCCGATCCACGAGATGGTAAGGGCTACTGGGGCGGATTTAGAGAAGATCAGTTGCGTTTTGTTGAAAACGACTTGAAACACGTAGCCAAAGATCAATTGATTCTTTTAGCATTTCATATTCCACTAAGCGAGCCCGAGGGAGATCCTTTTAGAGATGCAGATCGTGAGCGCTTATTTAAAGCTCTGGCTCCTTTTGAAAATACCTTAAGTCTTTCGGCGCATACGCATATTCAACGTCAGGATTTTTTCACCAAAGAAGATGGTTGGCTGCGCGAGAAACCACACCACGAGTATAATGTAGGGACAACCTCAGGAGATTGGTATTCCGGAAAATTAAATGCAGCAGGGATTCCTGTTTCTACGATGCGAGACGGTACGCCTAAAGGCTATGCATTTATTCATTTTGAAGGCAATCAGTACACCGTAGATTATAAAGTAGCGGGTAAACCGGAAGACTTTCAGATGGAAATATTCGCTCCTAAAGTGGTTGCACAAGGGCGTAATACCAAAGCAGGGATTTATACCAATTTTTTTATGGGAAGCGCTACAGATACTGTGGAGTATCGCGTAGATCAGGGCGAATGGAAGCCTATGCAATACGTGGAAGAGCAAGACCCGGCATACGAACTTAGCGTGTATGAGTGGGATACTGCAGAGCAGTTGATGCCAGGGCGCCGATCTAGTAATCCTATCAAGAGCACCCATTTATGGCGCGGCAGTGTTCCTGCAAAACTGGAAAAAGGATCACATACTGTAGAGGTACGTGCTACAGACAGATATGGAAAAACACATACCGGTACCACAAGTTACCGCTTAGAATAATATTAAACGTGCTTGTTTCGAGGGCCTGCCCACCTTCATCAATAATCTCGGGTGGGTCCTTTTTTTTATCTTTTGAATGCCAAATAACCCGTAACTTACCTTTTATGAAAACCTTACTTTTAACAGGTCTTGTCATAGCAACTTTATGCAGCTGCAAATCAAAATCTGAAGAAACAAAAACAATGAGCACCGCACAAAAAGACAGTTTAAACATTCAAGTACAAGGGCACAGAGGGGAACGCGGTAATCTGCCGGAGAATTCAATACCTGCGTTTTTAGGCGCGTTGCGCAAAGGAGTAGATGTGCTGGAATTAGATGTGGTGATCTCCAAAGATCAGCAGGTGGTGGTAAGCCACGAGCCGATGATGCTTCCGCTATATATGCTCACACCTGAAGGGGATAGTATCGCTAAGGTAGATGCTGAAAAATACAATTTGTACACCATGGACTATGCCGAGATCAAACAGTTTGACGGCGGTTCTAAAGGAAATGTACGCTTTCCGCAGCAGCAAAAAATGAAAACTTATAAGCCTTTGCTGAGTGAGGTTTTTGATACGGTAGCGGCAACCATAAAGGCCGAGGGTTTAAAACCGGTAAAGTTCAATATTGAGATCAAATCGGTGCCTGAGGAATACGACGTGTTTCAACCCCAGCCTGAAGCTTTTGTTGCTTTGGTAATGCAGGTCATTCAAAAATATACTATGGAAGCGCAGGTAAATGTGCAATCTTTTGATCCGGCGATTCTGGAGGTGATGCACAAAAACTATCCGGATATTGAACTGGCGTATTTGGTGGGTGAAAACAGCTATGCTGAAAATAAAACCAATCTAACATTCCAACCCGAGATCTACAGTCCGTATTTTAAATTACTAGATACTGCTGAAGTCGCGCAAATTCATAAAGACGGTTTAAAAGTCATTCCGTGGACGGTCAACGAGCCGGAAGATATCGAGCAGGTGATTGCGCTTAAAGTAGATGCCATCATTACCGATTATCCCGAGCGCGTGCTTGAACAATTAAAATAACTATGTATTACAAACCTAAATCCATCCGGCCGTTTATAGGTGCTAAAGACTTTGAGATCAGCAGGGCGTTTTATCGCGCAATGGGTTTTGAAGAAGTCTTGCTTCCGCCCAAAATGGCACTATTCCGTATAGGGGATTTCGGGTTTTACCTACAAGATTATTATGCTAAAGATTGGGTAGACAATACCATGCTATTTCTTGAAGTGGAAGATCTCGAATCGCATTTAGCTCAATTGAAGGCTTTAGCACTTCCTGATCGTTTTCCCGGAGTTCGCGTGTCTGACATCGTACACAACGATTGGGGTTCTGAGTTTTTTGTTCACGACCCGTCTGGAATTTTATGGCATATAGGCAGTTTTAAAAATTAGCCGCATCTTTGAGGCGTTATTGCACAAAGCTTTTAGTTTTGTGCGCTCTGAAGTCGGTTTATGCTCGCATCACGTTTTAAAGCGCTTATTTTAAGTTGTTGTACCACCGCTATGGCAGTGTTGTACCTGGCAGCTCCCGTACATACCGAAGTGCTTCAATGGGTGCACGATCTGGAACACGAGTTTGACCATATAACACAAAGTGAGCATCAGCACGCTTTTCTTTCCGAAGCAGAACTTCTTGCAGAAGCCGGTCACGATCACCGCACTTTAGAATATATTAAGCAGGTTTTAGAACCCTTTAAAGACGACCTTCAAAAAGAGAAAAAACAGCCGCAACCGCTCAAAATAGACAAGCATCTGTGTACTGATCGTATAGAGCCTTCGACGCTAAAGACTACAGCTTTTAAGAAGCAATACTTCGATTTTAGAATAAGTATACACCGGCCTTTGAGTTTGCTGCAGCCGGTACCTCCTCCTGAAGTTTAAGAATAGCGTTACCATACGTAAACCTGATGCAACGGCATTCAGGTTCTAATTAGGTAGGTCTCAATAGCCCAAGGAGTATTATTCTTGTGCGGCTACGACTTACCCCTATTATCTATTCTTAACAAACACTATAATGAAAAGCATTTTTATCGTGTTGCTGTTATGTTGTGCGTCACTTTCTGCACAAAACCTAACAGGAACCGTAACCAATCAAGCCGGTCAAGCGCTTGAAAACGTCAATATTTATAACCTCAACAACGGCAAACACGCCCACACCAATGCCAATGGTACTTTTTCACTTCCGGCAGTAGCCGTTCAAGATTCTATTGCATTTTCCCGTCTGGGATTTGCGACGCAATATCTGGTGGTTAATAAACTTAATGGGTTGAACATCAGTTTGGCAGAGGCTAGCACTGCCTTAGATCAGGTGGTGCTTACTTCTGAAGTGAACAGCCTGAGCAGTGTGGTCGCGGTAGACCTCAAGCTGAATCCTGTAAAATCCTCTCAAGAGATCTTGCGCAAAGTACCCGGACTCTTCATCGGGCAGCACGCGGGTGGTGGTAAAGCCGAACAGATTTTCTTACGTGGCTTTGATGTAGATCACGGTACGGATGTAGCGATCAGTGTTGACGGGATGCCGGTGAATATGGTTTCCCACGCGCACGGTCAGGGTTATGCCGACTTGCATTTTGTGATCCCGGAGACCATTGATAATATTGACTTTGGAAAAGGGGCGTACTATGCCGATAAAGGGAATTTTAATACCGCAGGATATGTAGACCTTAGACTTAAAGAAAGCCTGGATGCAAGCAGTCTTTCGCTTGAAGCAGGGCAGTTTAATACGTCACGCCTTACAGGAATGTTCAACCTGATCGATGAGCAAAACCACTCAGCCTACCTGGCTTCAGAAATGTACCTGACTGACGGCCCTTTTGATAGTCCGCAGAACTTTAACCGCATCAATGTCTTAGGGAAATACACCTATACCGATGCCAACAAAGACAAGATCACCTTGACCGCTTCGCATTTTCAAAGCAAATGGGACGCTTCAGGACAAATCCCACAGCGTGCGGTAGATCAAGGATTGATAGGTCGCTTTGGTGCGATTGATGATACCGAAGGCGGTCAGACAAGCCGTAGCAATCTTACACTTCAGCACTTGAAAAACTTAGAGCACAATGCGGTGCTCAAGACCAATGCCTATCTTTCAAAATATGACTTTGAACTGTATTCTAACTTCACCTTTTTTCTGGAAGATCCAGTGAACGGCGATCAGATCAAACAGCAGGAAGAACGCTTTATCGCAGGCTTGCAGAGTACTTATGAGCGCAAACATATCGCCTTAGGCGAAACCCATTTAGACTATCAGGCGGGTGTGGGATTTCGCTATGATAATGTAGATGATATGTCGTTGTCGCACACCGTAAACCGGCAGACACTTTTAGATCGTTTGGCTTTTGGAGATGTAGACGAACTCAACGCTTTTACATTTTTGAATACCGAATTTAAAACCGGGAGGTTTACCTTCAATCCGGCGGTGCGTCTTGACTATTTTAAGTTTGATTACTATAACAAACTCACCGAGGCCTACGACAATCAGAGCGAAAGCAAAGTGGCGTTCAGTCCTAAATTCAATACCGTATTTGCACCATCGCAAAACTGGCAGTTGTTCCTCAAAACGGGTATTGGTTTCCATTCTAACGACGCACGTGTGGTAGTGGCAAATGGTGGGGAAGAAATTCTACCTGCAGCCTATAGTGCAGATCTAGGGACGATCATTAAGCCGATGCCACGCCTGGCATTAAATGCTACGCTTTGGACACTGTTTCTGGATCAGGAATTTGTGTATGTGGGCGATGCCGGAATTGTGGAGCCTAGCGGTAAAACCCGCAGAATGGGAGTAGAAGCCGGTGCACGCTATCAACTAACCGATTGGTTGTATGTGTTTGCAGATGCCAATTATACCCACGCCCGAAGCACCGAAGAAGCAGATGGCGAAGATTACATCCCGTTGGCGCCTAAGTTTACTTCAGCCGGTGGGTTGAGTGTAGATAACCTATCTGGGTTTTCAGGATCTTTGGGCTACCGCTGGTTGGGCGATCGTGCAGCCAATGAAGACAATTCGATCGTTGCGGAAGGCTATTTCGTAACCGATTTCAACGTGAACTATACGATAGAGAACTGGACGCTGGGCGTGATCGTAGATAACCTGCTGGATACTTCGTGGAATGAAACCCAATTTGCAACCGAAAGTCGCTTGTTTAACGAGCCGGCACCGGTAGAAGAAATTCACTTTACTCCGGGAACACCATTCTATTTAAGAGGAAAGATCACGTATAGATTCTAGACGCTGGCACCCGCCAGAGGGTTTAATACTCCATCCCGATAGCTATCGGGATGCCTCAAAATTGCAATTAATACCTCTTAGGTCTGCCCTGAGGTAAGGTTACTTTTCTAAACGGTCTAAGTTCAGTTTATTTGGGCTTGGACCGTTTTTTATTGGCGCCGCTAAAGGTTATCTATTGCTCGTATTTCTGCATTACAAGATACTTCAGTTGCGTATCTCCGGCATTGCTAATGCCGTGCATACTGTTTGACGGGCAGTACAGGCTGGTGTAAGGGCCTACTTCAACAGTTTTTCCGTCCAGATAAAATTCGGCAGTGCCTTCTAGCACAAAGAAGAACTCATCTTGCGGATGCTGGTGCGGCGCGTGAGTAGATTTTCCGGGGTCGACCACACTGAGTTTTATGGTACGTCCATCGGTAAAGTTTTTATCGGCAAAATAGAATTGATGCCCCACTTGAGTTTCCTGCGCCTGCTCTTCTGTATAGGTAGTGCCACAATCATCAAAGCTGTAGGTTTTGTCTGTCGGGGTTTGTTGCCCAAATGAAAACTGAACAAGTAAGCCTACGAGCAAAAGAATACTAGGTTTAAACATAAGCTGCTGTGATTTTTATAGAAATATACAAAATTGCTTGGTGTATTTTCTAGAGGGCTTTGCTGTACGTTTTACCAAGTTGTTACGACTTACTGCTAAAGTTGAGACCTATGCAGTTAAGAGATTTGTCCCGCTGGAATGCTTCTTTACCCAATACCGAAAAAATGCCGGTGTTGTTCTTAGGGCACGGAAGTCCTATGAATGCTATTGAAGAAAATCAGTTTGTCACCGAATTTAGAAAACTGGGACAGGAGTTGACCCGCCCGCAGGCGATCTTATGTATTTCGGCACATTGGGAAACCCGCGGTACTTTTGTTACAGCGATGGAACACCCACAGACCATTCACGACTTTGGCGGCTTTCCACAAGCATTATTTGACGTGCAATACCCCGCACCGGGCAGTCCACAACTGGCGCTGGCCACGCAAAAGTTGGTAACAAGCACCGAAGTGCATCTTGATGACAAATGGGGACTCGACCACGGCTCGTGGAGTGTGATCAAACATATGTATCCCGATGCGCAAGTACCCGTGATCCAGATGAGTATCGACTATACCCAGCCGGCACGCTACCATTATGATCTGGCTAAAGAACTGACAGCCTTACGGCACAAAGGCGTGCTTATTGTAGGTAGTGGGAATATGATCCATAACCTGCGCCGCGTGGCTTGGGATAAACTCAATGCGCCCTATGCTTATGATTGGGCACTGGAAGCTCGGGAAAAAATGAACACGGCGATCCTTACTCAAGATCATCAGACTCTTATCGACTTTAGAAAACAAGGCACCGCCTTTGACCTTTCGATCCCAACTCCTGAGCATTACCTGCCGTTGCTTTATACTTTGGCCTTACAAGACGATCACGATGAGGTACAGTTGTTTAACGATGAGCCCGTTGGAGGGTCATTGTCTATGACGTCATTAAAGATTGCATAAAGTGTTTACATTCAATCATGTTTGTTCATTTTCTTTGCTCGCTTGATTTCTATTTTACGGGAGCTCGTGAATCTCCTAACGTCGATTTGTCTTGTCCAAAGAAATCCTTCGACTATCGCTCAGGACAAACTCAACAAAAGAAATGACCTCTCGTTTTTAGGTATGAAGACTGTCACTTCGAGTGACTGAATACTAGCGATAGCAGGGATTCAGTTGTATCGAGAAGTCTTTGAAGTCAGTGCGTTTATAGTTAACCAAGTTGCTGTTTCGAAAACTTCTCGATACAATCCTTTCGCACTGGGGTGCTCAAGAATCACTCGAAGTGACAAAACGTATATAATGACTATGGAAGTAAGTAGCGGCATACTTTTTACACCTGTAGTAAAACAAGTAAATGGCGCAGCGTTGGGCAGTGGAGCCTGCATCCGACGAGTGTAACGAGAGGAATGCATAAGCGTAGCGGTTTGCCATCCGCAGGATAAGAGATTTACGTAGTTTTCAAGGATGTAAAAATAAGCCTAGTCCCGATAGCTATCGGGATTGGTTCTTTTTTGGGCGATGCAAAAAAGAATGAATATGAATGGAAGTAAAAATTATACTAAACCAAAAAATCATTTGTAAACAATAGCGCTAGTGGTATTTGTGGGATGAGGTAAAAGATTAAACTTTCGTTAGAAAAAACAAATCAAAAAATCCCTTTGAATACTTAAATTTGAGAGATAACCCATTTTTAAAGCCTTATGAAAAAATATATAGTTATTGCACTCTTGTGTCTTACAGGTCTGATGCAAGCCCAGGAAGCCTTATTTAGCGGACAGCAAGTGAGTTCGCCTCAGGTGAACGACGATAAAACGGTGACGTTTCGATTATCAGCGCCTCAAGCCGATACGGTACAGGTTACCGGCGATTTTTTACCTTCGGTTAAGGTCGATACACCAATGGGAAAAGTAGACGGACCGGGAAAAGCGTTGCTGACCAAGAACGAAGAAGGAGTGTGGTCGTTTACGACTTCAGTCCTAGCACCCGAACTCTACAGCTATGCGTTTATCGTAGACGGATTTAAAACTACAGATCCGGCCAACCCGTTTTTGATACGTGATGTGGCATCGGTAACTAATATTTTTATTGTTCCGGGAGAGCAAGCTGATCTTTATCGCGTGCAAGACGTTCCTCACGGTACCATTACCAGCCGCTGGTATGATGCCAAGACCTTGGGCTTTGACCGCAAGATCTCGATCTATACGCCACCGGGTTATGAGACTTCTACGGCTGAATATCCTGTACTGTATTTACTACACGGTGCAGGTGGAGATGAAGAGGCTTGGTTGTCTCTAGGCCGTACAGCGCAGATTATGGATAACCTCATCGCGCAAGGCAAAGCCCAACCGATGATCGTTGTGATGCCCAACGGGAATGTAGGTCAGGATGCTGCTCCGGGAGCTGGAAGTGACGGTTATTACACCCCGCAGTTTATGACGCCGGAAACCATGAATGGCAAATATGAAGCCCAATTTAAAGATATCATCTTTAAATTGGGCTT
>Ga0208318_100287_pt1 | contig 13042 bp, 9 predicted proteins | sample Virmet3747_4435_FD_185739 | JGI IMG/M metagenome (GOLD analysis project Ga0208318, IMG submission 185739) | Marine viral communities from the Southern Atlantic ocean transect to study dissolved organic matter and carbon cycling - metaG... | ecosystem: Environmental > Aquatic > Marine > Oceanic ... | reverse complement strand
ATACTTGTCAGCAACTGCTTAAATGCTCGGAGCCTTCCGAGCATTTTTGTTTTTAACGCTAGATAATCAAGGTAGCTATGACTAATACCCCGTTTGACCCAATGAATGCACTTGTTCCTATGGTTGTTGAGCAAACCTCTAAAGGTGAGCGCTCATACGACATTTATTCGCGACTATTAAAAGAAAACGTTATTTTCTTAGTAGGGCAAGTTGAAGATCACATGGCCAACCTCATCGTTGCTCAAATGTTGTTCTTAGAAGCTGAAAACCCAGAGAAAGACATTTTCCTATACATCAACTCACCAGGCGGTTCAGTAACTGCTGGTATGGCAATTTATGATACGATGAGATTTATCAAGCCAGATGTGAGCACGGTATGTATGGGCCAAGCTGCCAGTATGGGTGCATTTCTACTATCTGCAGGAGCAAAAGGTAAGCGTTATTGTCTACCTAACTCGCGCGTAATGATTCACCAACCACTTGGTGGATTCCAAGGTCAGGCGTCTGACTTTGAAATACATGCGAAAGAAATTCTGTCTATTAAAGAGAAATTGAATCGCCTATTGGCAGACCATACTGGTCAAGACTATGAAAAAGTCGCGCGCGATACAGACCGTGATAATTTCTTGAGCGCAACTGAGGCAAAAGAATATGGCCTTGTTGACCAAGTTTTAGCAAATCGATCTGACGTAGCTGCAACTAAGTAGTATAGTTATAGTAGACCTGAGCCAGTGCAACGCACGTTTTGGTTTCGGCTCGGGCAAGGCAGAGGCAAAAGTAATGAGTGATAAGCAAAGCGGTGACGGTGATAATAAGCTACTGTACTGTTCGTTTTGTGGCAAAAGCCAACACGAAGTAAGAAAGTTAATAGCAGGCCCGTCGGTATTTATTTGCGACGAGTGTGTTGAGTTATGTAACGATATCATTCGCGAAGAAATTAAGGAAATCGCGCCTAAGCAAAAGCAGGACGCTTTACCCAAACCAACCGAAATTCATGCACATCTTGACGATTACGTAATTGGGCAAGAACACGCGAAGAAGGTACTATCAGTAGCGGTTTACAACCACTACAAGCGTTTGCGCAATGGCGATGTTCACGAAGGCGTTGAATTAGGCAAAAGTAATATTTTGCTTATAGGCCCAACAGGCAGCGGTAAAACGCTGCTTGCTGAAACCTTAGCGCGTTTACTTGACGTTCCATTTACTATGGCTGACGCCACCACGCTTACCGAAGCGGGTTATGTAGGTGAAGATGTTGAGAACATTATTCAGAAGCTGCTTCAGAAGTGCGACTACGATGTAGAAAAAGCCCAAAGGGGTATTGTCTACATCGATGAAATCGACAAGATTTCTCGTAAGTCTGACAATCCTTCTATTACTCGAGATGTATCGGGTGAAGGTGTGCAGCAGGCGCTACTTAAGCTAATTGAAGGTACCGTGGCCTCAGTGCCTCCGCAAGGCGGCCGTAAGCATCCACAGCAGGAGTTTTTGCAGGTTGATACCTCTAAGATCCTATTTATCTGTGGTGGTGCATTTGCAGGGCTTGATAAAGTTATCGAGCAACGCGCACAAAAAGACACAGGCATCGGTTTTGGCGCTACGGTCAAGTCGAAAGACAACAGCAAACAAATCAGCGAACTCTTTAAGCAGGTTGAGCCCGAAGATTTGGTTAAATATGGCTTGATACCAGAGTTCATTGGCCGTTTACCTGTTGTAACCAGCCTTGAAGAGTTAAATGAAGACGCACTAATTCAAATTCTACGTGAGCCTAAGAACGCAATTACCAAGCAATATGGTGCATTGTTCTCGATGGAAGATGTAGAGCTTGAGTTTAGAGATGACGCACTAAACGCGATTGCTAAGAAAGCAATGGAGCGTAAAACGGGTGCTCGTGGTCTTCGCTCAATCGTTGAGGCAGTGCTACTTGACACTATGTATGACCTTCCATCAATGGATGACGTGAGTAAAGTTGTTATTGATGAGACGGTTATTCGCGGTGAGTCAAAACCCATTTTGATTTACGATAGCAACGAAAAGAAAGCTGCCTCTGAATAATTGAGCGCGTTTTTTATATTGTTTTTAAAAGGTCCTTCGGGACCTTTTTTGATCGCGTGCTTCCTCGGCCTAATAGATAAAACTTACTTTTTGTTCATGTTTACCTAGCCTGATTTTATTGTTTATGCTCGCAAAAAGAATTGAAATTTCGATGCTCCCTGCCAGATTTGGTTGAAACTTGAACGGTCGTGGGCGCGTAGTCTATCCTTTCTACTAGATTTTCCAGTTAGGTATTGCTATACGCGAGAAAATCGATAATGGTTATACTAAGGTCAACAGGCCCTAGAGCAGGGAAGGTAAGGTTAAGGAATTAACGCACTTTAATAAGTTTCGATTGAACTTTGCTCTTGCATCCCCATATAAAAATGACATTTCAAACTAATTGAGAACAAGTATGACAGTTGAGCGTGAAAATCGCATTGAAATTCCTGTGCTTGCCTTGCGGGACGTTGTTGTTTACCCGCATATGGTCATACCCCTATTTGTTGGGCGTGAGAAATCAATCCGTTGCCTAGAAGCGGCGATGGATAATGACAAACAAATCTTCTTAGTAGCACAAAAAGATGCCGGCGTAGATGAGCCTGAAGCCGACGATATTTATACCGTAGGGACTATTGCTACTATTTTGCAGTTATTAAAGCTGCCTGACGGTACGGTTAAGGTACTGGTTGAAGGAAGCGTGCGTGGCGAAATAGAAAGCTATAAGCAGTCCGATCCTTTCTTTGTCGCTAATGTCGATAAGTTAGAAGACGAAGGCATTGATGAAAGCGAGCAAGAAGTGTTAATTCGCTCGGCGGTTTCGCAGTTTGAAGGTTACGTTAAGCTTAATAAGAAAATACCGCCAGAAGTACTGACTTCGCTTAATGGTATTGAAGATGCTGCGCGTTTAGCTGACACCATGGCAGCGCACATGCCGCTGAAACTTACCGAAAAACAAAAAGTGCTTGAGATGCAGGGCGTAAATGAGCGTTTAGAATACCTCATGGCACTGATGGAAGGTGAGATTGATTTGCTGCAGGTCGAAAAGAAAATTCGAACCCGCGTTAAGAAGCAAATGGAAAAAAGCCAGCGCGAATATTATTTGAATGAGCAAATGAAGGCGATTCAAAAAGAACTCGGTGAGTTAGATGACGCGCCAGATGAGTTCGAAGCGCTGTCTAAAAAAATTACCGACGCGAAGATGCCAAAAGAAGCGGAAGACAAAGCGAAAGCAGAGCTTCAAAAGCTTAAGATGATGTCGCCCATGTCGGCGGAAGCTACCGTACTTCGTAGTTACATCGAATGGCTGACCAACGTGCCTTGGAACAAGCGTTCGCTGGTTAAGAAAGATCTTTCTCGTGCAGAAGGCGTGCTTAATGAAGATCATTACGGTCTTGAGAAGGTAAAAGAGCGTATTCTTGAATACCTCGCAGTTCAACAGCGTGTTAAAAAGCTTAAAGGCCCAATTCTGTGCCTTGTAGGTCCTCCAGGTGTAGGTAAAACCTCGTTAGGGCAATCTATTGCTAAAGCGACTGGACGCAAATATGTACGTATGGCCCTAGGTGGCGTGCGCGATGAAGCTGAGATTCGCGGTCATAGACGTACTTATATCGGCTCTTTGCCGGGTAAACTGGTGCAGAAAATGGCAAAGGTTGGCGTAAAAAATCCGCTGTTCTTGTTAGATGAAATCGACAAGATGTCTTCGGATATGCGCGGTGACCCAGCTTCGGCACTACTTGAAGTACTAGACCCTGAACAAAACAACAGTTTCAGCGATCACTACTTAGAAGTGGATTACGACTTGTCTGACGTTATGTTCGTCGCCACTTCAAATAGTATGAACATTCCTGGGCCGCTACTTGATCGTATGGAAGTGATTCGTCTCTCTGGTTACACCGAAGACGAGAAGCTAAACATTGCGAAGAACCACTTAATTGGTAAGCAAATGGAGCGTAACGGGCTTAAAGCAAAAGAGCTAGAAATTACTGACTCTGCTGTTATTGGTATGATTCGCTACTACACCCGAGAAGCAGGTGTGCGTAGTTTAGAACGCGAAGTGTCTAAAGTCTGTCGCAAGGCCGTGAAAGATATCTTGCTTAAGAAGAGCAAAGATAAAGTAGTTGTAACGCAAGACAATCTAAAAGATTACCTTGGTGTACAGCGTTTTGATTACGGAAAAGCGGACAAAGACAATCAAATCGGTCAGGTTACGGGTCTTGCATGGACTCAAGTGGGCGGTGACTTACTGACCATTGAAACAACATCGGTGCCTGGTAAGGGCAAAATGACCTCTACGGGGTCGTTAGGTGATGTGATGCAGGAGTCAATTAAGGCTGCTATGACAGTAGTACGAAGCCGTGCAGAAAAGCTTCGTATCAACGACGACTTCTACGAAAAGCGTGATATTCACGTTCACGTACCGGAGGGAGCAACGCCTAAAGATGGCCCGAGTGCGGGTATCGCCATGTGTACGGCTTTGGTTTCTTCGTTAACGGGTAATCCAGTGAAGTGCGATGTTGCCATGACCGGTGAGATTACGCTACGGGGTGAAGTGTTAGCCATAGGTGGCCTAAAAGAGAAATTACTTGCGGCTCATCGTGGTGGCATAAAAACCGTAGTAATTCCAAAAGACAATGAGCGAGATCTGGAAGAAATTCCAGATAATGTGAAGAAAGATTTATCAATTCACCCCGTTAAATGGATTGATGATGTTCTTGATATTGCACTTCAGGAACCCGTCGAAAGCTTCGAAGTGGTTAAAAAGTAACTCGTCATATTGGCTGCAAGCCTTTAATTTTAAAGGCGTGTAGCCATATTTTTTTTATAAATTTGCAATAATTGACTAAAAAACGTGCATTGAGCGAAAGAAAAGCCCATTTTTTTAAAAATAGGGCTTTCATGTCGCAAAAGTTGTGTTACCTTTAAGTGGTATTCGCTTGAAGCCTTGCCACAAAAGGGATTGCAGCGATTCATTTAAAAAGTTAATTATTTGTGACTGAAGCTTGATGTTAACGATCAAGCTTGCTATAACGTTCAAGCAAAATCGTTTTGGACAAACAGTATAATAACAATCGAAGGGGATCATAATTGTGAACAAGTCTCAACTTATCGACCAAATCGCTGCTGGTGCAGACATTTCTAAAGCAGCCGCTGGCCGCGCTCTTGACGCATTCACTGACTCAGTAACTGCTGCGCTTAAAGACGGCGACCAAGTAGCACTAGTAGGCTTTGGTACTTTCTCAGTTCGCGAACGTTCAGCTCGCAGTGGCCGCAACCCACAAACTGGTGAGACTATTCAGATTTCAGCAGCGAAAGTTCCATCTTTCAAAGCTGGTAAAGCACTGAAAGACGCTTGTAACTAAGCAAAAAAATTATAGAAAAAGGCGATGGCTAGTCCATCGCCTTTTTTATTTGTGAAACAAAGAATTGAATATTGGGGGCAGAGTCTTGTCACTGAGCCCATTATTAAACAGCAAATTTATATCTCAATGGCTTGCCAAGTTTTGTACTTGTTCTCGCGCCGTTGCGGTTAAACGAAAGACAGCATAAATAGTGCGTTTTGGCGTTTATATTCAGCGGCATTGGGTTATAATCAGCGCTTATTTTACTGGGTACCCGACAAAATGAAGGGTTACTGGTAACTGTAGTAAGCAACGGAGTTGAAGAACAATCATGCTAGAAAGAATCAGAGAAGGTTCTCAAGGCCCATGGGCGATGGCGATTATTGCGCTTATCGTTTTGAGTTTCGTATTCGCAGGTGTGGGTAGTTACCTTACATCAAATGGTACTACCGCAGTAGCCACCGTAAACGGCGAAGAGATTTCGGCACAAGAACTAGAGCGTGCATATCAAAATCAACGTGCACAAATGGAATCACAATACGGCGAAAGCATTGCGCAGCTTTTCTCTAGTGAACAGTACCTCGCGGATTTTAGAAAAAATGTGTTGGACAGACTTATCGCTGAAAAGCTTATTCAGCAACAAGCCACTAACATGGGATTGCGCGTAAGCGATGAGCAAATTCGCGAAACCATCGTTCAAATGCCAGAGTTTCAGTTTGGTGGCCAATTCGACAATGAACGCTTTCAAGCTATTCTTCGTCAAAATGGGTTCCAAGTAGCAGATTTCCGTGATTACCTTCGCACTCAAATGACACAGAATCAGCTGGCGGCTGCGCTAACTAATTCATCATTTGCGCTTGACGGTGAAGTTGAACAAGCCAATGCGCTTCAGCGCCAAACACGCAACGCCAAGTATGTGCTTGTAAGCTCAGATGAGTTTGCAGATTCTATTGAAGTGACAGACGCGGACATTGAAGCGTTTTATAACAATAACATCGCGTCGTTTGATACAGAGGAGCAGGTTAAACTTGCTTACGTTAAACTTAGCGTAGAAGACCTTAAAGGCCGCGTTTCTGTAGATGAAGATGCAGTGCGTACGTATTACGATAACAACCTTGGGAGTTATGGTACCGAAGAGCAGCGCCGTGTTTCGCATATTCTTATAGAGGCAGAGGATGACGCAGATGCAGCAAAAGCAAAAGCCGAATCGCTAAAAGCCGAGATTGATAGCGGTGCTGACTTTGCGGCGTTAGCAGAAGCGAACTCAGACGATACATTTTCTGCTGAAAATGGCGGTGACCTAGATTTTATAACGCCTGAAATGATGGACCCCGCGTTCGATGAAGCCGCATTTAGTTTAGAAAATGTAGGTGATGTGTCTGACGTCGTTGAAACCGAGTTCGGTTACCACATTATTAAGCTTACTGAAGTAAAAGAAGCGCAGGTGAAATCCTTCGATGAAGTGGCGGGCGAAATTCGCGATACACTTCTTTATGATGCCGCTATGGAAAAGTACTTTGAACTTCAAAATACGTTGGCGGAAATAGCGTTTGAGGTTCCCGATACACTTGAAGACGCGGCTAATGCAGTTGATTTACCTATTCAAGAGTCAGTGCTTTTCAGTCGAAATACTGCGCCTGCTGAATTAAGTTCTCCTGGTTTATTAGACGTTGCTTTCTCTTCAGAGCTTGTTGAAGAAGGACTTAATAGCGACATTATTGAGTTAGATGACGAGACTGTAGTAGTAGTAGCACGTGTTGCCGAGCACCAGCCTCAGCGTACCCAGTCTCTAGATGAAGTGCGTGAAGGTATTGAAGCATCAGTGAAAGCTGAGAAATCGAAAGAAGCCGCTGAATCTTGGGCGTTTGATGTCGCGCAGAAAGTTCGTGCAGGCGAAAGCGTTGAAGATGAACTGGCAGCGAAATCGGTTGAGTGGGAAACGGCTGCTAACGTGCAACGAGCGGGCGGTACGCTAGCGCGTGCACTAGTAGACACACTGTTCTCATTAGCCCTTGAAGGGGATGATCAGGTTGACGTAGCGACTACCGTAAATGGCGACGTTGCTGTTGTTATGCTAGAAGGCGTAAACCCTGCGCCAGCGCTTGAAAGCGAGTTAGGTGAAAGCCTGAAGCAACGCTTAGCACAGGTGCAAGGACAGCGAGTTTATCAACAGTACATCGACGCACTACGCGCGAACGCTGAAGTAACAATCTCTGAAGCACTGTAAAGTCTTATCCCACACTTAACTAACGAGTGTGGATAACACCAAGAAACGTTAAAGGCCAGTATCGTTTAAGATACTGGCCTTTTTTATGGGCTTGGTGAAGCGCCTACGTGGTTGATGCTTTCAAGGCCCCGCGCGGTCATCTTGATAAAGGAGGAGGTTTCGCTTTTTCGATTACATTATGGCTTGTTGCTAATGGGTTAAAAATAGCATTAGGGTATAAAACGCTGCAATAACCCCCGATAGTACAAAGATATAGAGAAAACCTTGCTTGCCCTGTTCAAGGGTATAGTTTTTGGTTTGCAGGTAGCCAAACCAAAGTAGAGACAGAATTAGAGGTATTAAGACAATTATTTTTAACACGGCCGCGCCTTTTTTTTACAGTGAAGGTCTATTTCAACGCTTCTATTTATAACAAGCTGTTGCACGTTAAACAAATACTAAAGCTTGTAGGGCTTTATACCTCAACGCTCAGCGCGAGTTACGCCTAAGTGATTGTGGTTGTATAGAAATTCAATCGTACCTGTCATTGCATCTTCTCAAAACTGTTATAAACGTGTCACCTTAAATTCGTCTAATAAACCCACGTTTCATTTAGGTGATTTACGAATGTCTATTCAGCCTTCAATAACCGCTGCACCGGCCCGTAGCCTTCATTTTGCCGAAGTTTTGATGGCGAGAGAGTCCATAACGCCCGTTGATGCAGGCTGTCAAAGTTACCTCATGTATAAGCTTGAAAAGCTCGGGTTTGTCTGTGAGCGTCACACGATTAATGGTGTTAAAAACCTTATTGCCAAATGGGGGGATGGCCCGTTACATTTCGCGTTTAGTGGTCATACTGATGTGGTACCGCCAGGCCCTCTTGAGAAATGGAAGTCGCCTCCCTTCAGCCCTGTTGTAAGCCAAAATAAATTATATGGCCGAGGGGCTGCGGATATGAAGACTGGAATTTCAGCCATGCTAGCAGCAACCGAACGGGCAATTGCTTCGCTAGATGAACGTGAGGTGACGTACTGGTGGCTTATCACCAGTGACGAAGAGGGAGAGGCTGAATGGGGCTCTAAATGGATAAACGAGTATTTGACCAAACGTAATGTTCAACTTGATATGTGCTTGGTCGGTGAGCCTTCGGCCACTACTCAAACGGGCGATACTATTAAAGTAGGGCGCAGAGGGTCGCTCTCAGGCACCATTACTGTTGCAGGTAAACAAGGTCACGTTGCATACCCCAAAACGGCTGTTAATGCTATCCACAAAGCCAGCAATATCGTTAATGCGCTCACCCACTATCCCTTCGAAGAGGGAAGTGATGACTTTCCAGGTACCACGCTTCAAATAACGCATATGGACACGGGAAGCTTTACCGATAATATCGTGCCTAGTGCGGTAAGAATAGAGTTTAACGTACGCTACTCGTGGCAATACAACCAATGTAGTTTGGCTGAATTACTTCGCCAAATCATCAGTTCGGTAGATATGTCTGCATTAGTGAGTTTTTCGAGGCCTTGCGAAGCCTATTTAAGTAAGCCACATAACAACGCCAAACGTTGTCTTATTACTAGCGTAGAAAAAGCCATTAAAGCGGCAACAGGGCGTTATCCCGTAATCAGTACTTCGGGTGGCACTTCTGACGGGCGATTCTACGCCAGCGAAAAAACGCAAGTTGTAGAGGTGGGGGTGCCGAATGCCACAATTCACCAGGTAAACGAACATATTCACCTGTCAGACTTACTCACTCTTGAAGATATCTACACTGATATCCTGCTTAACTTAAGCAAATAAAAGCTAATAAAACTAAGCGCGGCTTGGCGTATTAGTTTTGAACTGCGGCATCAATAAAACGTAAAAAGGAGCGGAATTAACCGCTCCTATCTTGTTATTCACTTTACTGTCACGCGCATGTCTATTGCATTAAGCTGACGCTTTTAATTGGATATCAGTCAAATAGCGCTTGCGCTTTTTATCAGTTAAGGTCTGCATATCAACCACTACCAGACCATCAATGCAATCGTTGAAGTCCGGGTCAACGTTAAAGCCTAAAAACGCAACGCCGCCGTCTTTAGCTACTTCTGAGTACTGTTTATAAAGGGTAGGAACATTAACACCCATATTCGCCAATAGGTGTTTTAACTGTGTAAACTCAGCTTTATAGTCATGGCCGGTAAATTGGTGCAGCGTATCTTGCGTTATTTGATAGGGGCGTTTACACGTGGCCTCACCAAATTTAGCCGGGAAATAGGTTGAATAAAATTGCACTAAAAGGTCTTTAGCCGGCTCGGGATACGCATTGCTAAGAGATACTGCTCCAAACAAATAGCGGTATTTAGGATAGCGACTTAAAAAGGCGCCTATGCCAAACCAGAGGTAATCTAAGCTGCGTTTTCCCCAGTATTGAGGCTGAACGAAACTCCGTCCTAGCTCTAACCCTTCTTTAAAAAGTTTATCGTTATTTTTGCTGTAATTAAATAGGGTGGCCGAGTACAAGCCGGTAGGGTGGTCTGGGGCGGTCAGTAGTTCTGCATCCCCGAAGCGATAGGCACCAACAATTTCTAAATCACTCTCATCCCAAAGTACTAAATGATAGTAGTGAGAGTCATAATGATCGATGTCTCTGCGCTTATTTGTACCTTCGCCGACGGCTCTGAACGCGACTTCTCGCAAGCGACCAATTTCTCGCATAATTGGTGAGCAGCTTTTATGTTGATACAAGTAAATAGATTTACCGTCTCCCGTGGTACCTAGATGCTCACATTCACGTATTGCACGTGAAAGTTCTTTTCTATCTTCAGGCATAGCGATTGATGCTTGTGTTTCGAAAACGCCTTTTTTGTTACTGCCAATACGGTACAAGTGACGTTTAAAAAGCTTCACTTGCTCTTTTAGCGGGATGTTTGTTTGTTGATAAGACTCGAAAGGAATGAGCTCTCCAATACGCATAGGCAGGTGCTTTTTGCGTTGCTTAAACATCTCTTTGACCAAGAGTGCGGTAGCAAGGGGTTTATATACCATAGACACCCCATAAAAAAGGGGGCTGTTTTTGGCATCAATATAAACCGGTAAAACCGGCGCTTTGGCTTGCCTTGCTATACGTAAAAAACCTGTGTGCCAGCGTGTATCGCGCACGCCCTGGGGTCGCAGCCGCGAGACTTCACCCGCTGGAAAAATAAGTATGGCACCATCGCCGTTTAAATGAGCCTGAATAGCCGATAAGTGCTGTTTGGGTGTGCCCCCTTGCATATTGTTCACTGGCAATAGCATGTCGTGCAGCGGTTCAATGGCCATCAGCATTTCATTTGCCACAACTTTTAAATCGTGACGTACTTCACTTACAAGCTTTATCAACGCCAACGCATCGAGAGAGCCTATCGGGTGATTAGCAATAATAACCACGCGCCCTTCACTCGGAATCCGTTCTTTTTCCACGTCGCGAGTCGAATAGCTGATATTAAAGTACTCGAGAACCTGCTCCACAAAATCAATATCTTCATAATGAGGGTAGGTCTCACCGAACTCCGTAATTTCACGCTCATGAAGCAAGTGTCTCAATACGAAAGATAGCGATTTAAAAAGAATGGGGTTGTTCGCTACCTGAGGGTAATGCTTGTTCAGTACTTCATTTACAGTAAACATAGAACCTTTTTCTCTTTCGGTTTTGGCGAACAATAGCAATACAATGTGACGCTTTTTACACAGTTTAATGGCAGTTATTTGACAGTGTTAATAAATTGTAATTGCGTCACCAGCCCCTATTTTCTTTTGCGCCAGTATTCAAGCTAACAATGCGGTAAACACTGCTCTGCTATGCCGCTTTAGACGAAGAGTCTTTTACTGTGATCGACGTGACGCTGGCTGACTCGACAACCTCAAGGTAATGAATTAGTGAAAGCTCGCCGTTTTCGTCTTCCGCTAATGCACTGCAGTTCTCAACCCAGTCGCCATCGTTGATGTAATGAATACCATTTTCCATTGTGCTTTCAGGGTGATGGATATGGCCGCACACAACGCCATCAAGCCCCATTTCATCGGCGCGTTTACAGCAGGCTTCGCGATATCGCGCAATCGCTTCATTTGCGCCTTTAATGTGTTTTTTAATATAGCCAGCCAAAGACCAATACTCTCGTTTTCGCCAAGCTCTAAAACGGTTAAATTCACGATTTAAAAACAGCAGAAGGTCATAACCTTTATCGCCAATCCAAGCATGGAATCTGCCCATGGTCACATCGCCATCGAACTGATCGCCGTGTAAAACCAAGTAGCGTTTTCCTTGCGCTGTGGTGTGCACCAGCTCTCGTTCTATTTCAATATCACCAAAGGCCATGCCTGAGTAAGACTGAATTGGTTCATCATGATTGCCAGGTAAATACACTACGCGTGTACCTTGCTGGCTCATTTGCATGAATTTGTGCATGACTTGATTGTGCGCCTTTGGCCAGCGAAATTGTTTCGTCATTTGCCACATATCGACAATGTCGCCCACCAAATACAATGTATCTACCGTGATGCTATTTAAAAAGGAAAGTAAGTACTCAGCTTTACAGTCGCGATTTCCCAAATGGATGTCTGAAAGCCAAAGCGTGCGATAGTGTGTTTTTTTCATAGCGGTTTCCCAAAGCGATGCCTTGGACCGACACTATAGGTCCGCGAATTGACACTACCGTGACGCTTGCTTGACCATTGTGTTACAGAGCAGGGCTACAACCCCATCTTGGTCGCCACTTCTGGAAGCTTTTCTCGCATCCATAAATTAACCAAATCGTCATCGGCGTGTTTGTGCCAATACATATGCACGGGGAGGGGAGGTACTTCAAATGCAAGGCTTACTGCGGGCTGAGTAATATGTAAGGCGTTGGCGGCTTTGGTAATGCTGCCGTGATCAAAGACTGCACGTAGCACGGCGAACATGTTCAGATCTAGTTTTCCATGCATAATATTTATGGGTTTCCATAATAAGGCATCATTTTTATTTATTATTAAACAGCGTACACTGGCTAAAATGTCAGGTTTCTTTTGTAAAGGGCGTGTGCATGCAGGCATCTGTACTTACCGAGGTGTTATTACCTCTAGCTTTGGCATTTGTTATGTTTGGTATGGGTTTAACCCTAACTCTTGCTGATTTTGCCCGATTATTTAAAGCGCCAAGAGCAGTGATAGCAGGCTTTATCGGGCAAATTATTTTACTACCCATATTGGCGCTAGGGCTGTGCTTTGCATTTGGGTTACCCGATTACATTGCCGTGGGTGTTATGGTATTAGCAGCATGTCCTGGCGGTACCACCAGTAATTTAATCAGCCTTATTGCAAAAGCCAACCTAGCCCTTTCAGTTAGCCTAACCGCAATTTCAACCATTGCTTGCGTGTTCACCACGCCATTTATTATTCAATTTACTATCGATTACTTTGTAAAAGAAAATGCCCCCGAGTTTTCTATATTTCAAACCGTGAC
>Ga0208318_100286_pt1 | contig 13051 bp, 10 predicted proteins | sample Virmet3747_4435_FD_185739 | JGI IMG/M metagenome (GOLD analysis project Ga0208318, IMG submission 185739) | Marine viral communities from the Southern Atlantic ocean transect to study dissolved organic matter and carbon cycling - metaG... | ecosystem: Environmental > Aquatic > Marine > Oceanic ... | reverse complement strand
CAACCAGAAAAGTGAGTGTGCCACGGAAACAGAAGCGTGCGCATGGCAGCACTGATTATTTGGAAAAGGTGTTAGCGGCGGGTTTGGTAGCGTTGAACGATATTTGAACGTTCATGCTCTCACCCTGATTTCACGCCCTAATGAAGGGGAAGAGTTCCGCATTAAAGTACGCCAAGATATTGAATTGGGTGATAACTGGTCACTAACTCAGCAACTTCAATATCGCTCGTACGAATCTGAATACATTCGTCAAACCAGTGCTTTCAATTACGTGTACGTTGATCGTAATGGCACTACTAATTTAGAGCCTCGTGCGCCGCTCGTTATTGATGGTGTGCTATACCCGTTTGCGGCACGCAGACAAGAGTATCGTAAGGTAATGGCTGATGAGAAAGTGTGGCAGTATTTCCTTGATGTCACCAAAACATGGTCTTTTGGCGATGTTCGAGGTGAACATTTAGCCAGCGTGAACTATGAAGACCACGACATTAGCTACGCACAGTGGTCTATTTGGGACGCAGACGATACACGAAGCGATGCTGTACCGTATATTTTAGATATACGCGACCCTAATTGGCCTACTGGCACATTTGAAGATTACAACCCTTCCTTACGCAGCAAATACAACAAAGATGTGAGTAGCTGGGGCGTGAGTTTCCAAGAAGTGGTTTACTTTAATGAGCACTTTACTGGCCGTTTTGGTGGCGCCTACGGTGGGGTAAAACAAACTTACCTAAACCAATATAGCGACGGTAATCCAGAGTACGATACCAGTGACAACGGATTTACCTATAACCTAGGTTTAACCTACTTATTCAGTGATAGCTTGAGTACGTTCATTAACCATTCTAAGGGAAGAACCGCGTACGGTATTTTAGATGCGCTAGCAGAAGAAGATAATCAGCCTGATTCAGAATCGGAATCGTGGGATTTAGGTGTGCGTTTCACGGCGCTTGAAGAGCAGGTTATTGGTTCAATTGTATTTTTTGATACTGCTAGAACCAACCTTCAATACAGCAACCCCTTATATGAAGACAATATTGACGACCCTTCATATAACGTTGATGTGCCGGAATACTACTACGATGAACAAGATCGCACCACAGGTGTAGAAGTAGACATTAACTTTGATATCAACGAACAGTGGTCACTTAATGCGAATGGCACATATCAAGATCCTGTCACCGAGCCTGGTGCGCATGCCTCAAGCACTGATGAAGAGCAAACTAAAGGGATTGCAGAAAAGTTCGCCAGCACATGGCTAACTTACAGTCATACCTTCGATGCGCTGCCAGCGCCTGTGAAGTTTAGTGTGGGCGTAACCTACGAAGACGAACGCACTATTTCTGCGTCAGCTTTTGGTATCGATTACGCATTCGTTGACTCATATACAGTATGGGACGCGGCCGTGAGCTATGTGTCTGATGATTGGAACGTACAATTAAACGTTCGAAACTTAGACAATACTGACTACTACAGCAGCGCAATGTACTTGGGTGGCCTGCCAGGCGAAGAGCGTAACGTTAAGCTAACCGCTTCGTATAGCTTTTAACGTAGGTTGCATCATTGAAAAAATACGTAGAAATATGGCTACGTAGCATAGCCGCCATAGTGGGCGGCTATGCTGTATCTGCACTGAGTACTTTTTATCTCACCTATTGCTTTGTGACGGGCTTCTCACTGAGTAAAGGCGTGGCGGTACTGAGTGCATGTATGCTTAGCTACTTTTTATTCTTCGCCATTTTTATTATCAGCTTTGCTGTAGCAAACATTCGGGCGTGGAGCCTCATGCTTTTTTTCAGTATTGTGCTGTGTTTTCTTGGCTTGCCCTACGTATCAACCCTTTAGCGACGTCATAATGAAAGCAACATTCAGAAAAAGCATGATTTGGTTGCATACCTATTTGGGTGTGTTCTGCGGCTGGTTACTTTTTGCCATTTTTGTCACAGGTACACTAAGCTATTTTACGCCTGAAATGACGCGCTATTTAATGCCTGAGCGACATGTAATTAGCCTTCCTCAAGATACCCTTATTGATCATTCTTTTGCTTTTTTAAAAGAGAATGCCAGTGATGCTGACGAGTGGCGCGTACATTTGCCTACAGATAGAAACGCGCACTGGTACGTGCAATGGCGTAAAGATAAAAGCCGGAAAAAGGTCACATTTAATGCTGATACGGCCGCGCTAGAAAAAGAAATGGAAACCAAAGGTGGCTTATTCTTTCGAAACTTCCACTATACCCTGCAATTACGCGGCTACGGAGGGCGCTACATAGTGGGCATTGCTGCTATGGCCATGTTGTTAGCTATTTTTACCGGTATTTTTACCCATCGCCGTTTTTTTAGAGACTTTTTCACCTTAAGGCCCCACAAGCTGAAAAAATGGCTTACCGATTTTCATGCGTTGGCTGGCATTTTAACCTTGCCATTTTGTATCATGATTTGTGTCAGTGGTATTTTCATCTACGCCATTATGTACATGCCCTATGCAGCAAATAGCCACTTTGAGAGGGGCGAAAAAGGGGTGAACAAGCAAATTATTCCCTCTTTGGCTCTACTGCCGCCCGCGCAAAAAAGTGCAGGAGCAGACGCAAATACAAATAAGCCGAATAACCTCAACACTAGCAAAAACATGGCAAGAGCCTAACCCTATCGCCAAAATTACCGTGGAAAAACCCCAGTTCAGTAACAGTCGCACGATTGTTGAACGTAGTAAGGCCACCACGGTATCTAACCGGGCAGAACGCGCTGTCTTTCACAGTTATACAGGAGACGTTCTACCCGGCTATGAAAATGAAACTGTGCCTGCCCAAATAAGACGGGTGCTGTATGGGTTGCATCAGGCTAACTATGCTCCTATAGGTATGCGCTGGTTATTATTTGCTTTAGGGGTGGCAGGGTGCGCACTTATCGCTACTGGTAATATCATTTGGGTAAACCAACGTAAGAAATCGAACAAACAAAGCCGTTTAACCCTGGCTTTAATGGAAAAAGGAAATGTGGCTGCAATAATGGGGTTAGTGCTTGCGTGTATAAGCTTCTTTCTTGCCAATAAGCTTTTGCCTGAAACCATGGCGATGCGCAGTGAATGGGAAATACATAGCTTTTTTATTGTATGGTTGGCGAGCTTTCATCATGCTTTATACTCTGGGAGTGCTCGTCGAGCCTGGTACCAACAAACATTATTGGCGAGTCTTTTTTGCTTTTCGCTCGTAATGATTGAGCTAAGTATGTATTTTAGCCGCATTCAGCATGGGGTCATTACCGGTGACATGACTTATTTAAGCTTTATTCCTGCTTTTTTAGTGTTTGGTGGATTATTGCTAATACTGGCTAGAAAATTTAGGCGTCACGGAGCAGGGCAGTGACTACTATTGTTGCACTTATCCAACTTTTCGCCTTGGCATGTTTGGCGTTTTCTATGCAAAAGCATCATAAGGTGCTCAAAAATAACTACCCAAGTATTGCGGTAAAACCGCGAGGCCTTGTTATTTTAGGGTGGCTGGGTTTGGTATTGTCGTTGTGGGTGAGTATGGTGACGAGTGAAGTACTGAGCATTGCTTTGGTGTGGTGGTTTTGCACTTTGAGCTTGGCAGTCTTTGCCGTTGCCCTGTATCTAAGCCACTTAATTCAATTCAGCAAAGAGTAGCCAGGCTACTCTTTGCAGTTGTAAGTTTTTCGCGTTTGATGTTGCCGCTATTGGCTTACTTGGAAAGGCTTATCGGCACGAATATAAACAAGTACCTCGCCATCACTCGTGTTGTTAACCTTGTGTTGGCTTTCGCCGGTTGATTCTAGGAAACTTCCCGCGCCAAGGGCGATAGTTTTGTTCCCTTCATCGCTATCTGTTGAGCCCATTGCGGTGTGTTGAGTTACCTGCGCATCTGAATACGTATAGTTCACCGCACCTTTTATGACGACAGCTTTAAATGATTGCCCATAGGCCGTAATCGTGCCGTTAAATCCTGCCGGTAAAGAAAGCATTGAACCAAATACATCTTGGGTGTCTCCCCATAAATAGGTTGCCTTAACGCCTTCAGCAGATAGGGTTGCTAAATCAGAGTCGTGAAGCCAAACCATATTGTTGATGTGCAGATTCACGGGGCTTTCACCATTGTCAAAATGTGCGTTTGATGGTTTAACCAGATACGGGCCTTCGTCAATTTCTAAGTAGATGAGGTTTGTTGAATCGTTAGCTGCGGTAGTATGATCTTCCCCGGCGGGTTGAGTCCAAAACGAGCCTGTGGGCATCCACATTTTGGCTGCGCTAGGATCATCGTTGTGCATTTGCCCTTCTATGACAATTCCACGATACGTAATATTATGAATGTGGGGCGGCGACTCAAACCCTTTGTTAAAGCGCACCAACATACCCGTTGCAGTATCTTGTGTTCTATCTCCCCACAAATCAGCGGCGCCTGGGCTTTTATCCCCACGAAGCGGATTTAAATATCCCCATTCTACCTCGTTTGCGGGCACCACTTTCGTGTCGGCGTGGGACATGAAAGGCATGCCAAGCATTATAGATAGTACAAAAAGTCGATGAGGTTGTAGCGCGTTGCGTGTAGGGCTTATACGTGAAAGTTTCTGTTTGAAAAATGAAGTCATGCTATTACCTGTTTGCCGATGTGGTTAGCGCCTAGTGTAGGTATAACACTAGGCTGGATAAACAGGCTTTGCCTTGAATCACTTTCCTTAAATTTTAGATAATAGCGCAAACATGACTGTTGCAGGGGGCGCCCATAGGAAAGAATAAGCTGGTGTGAATGTTGGTTTATACGATATTAATAAACAAGGCGAGTACTTGCGGTGACTCACCTTGTTTTAGGTCGTTTCGATGGTTTCGCTATTGGGTAGTGAAATAGTCAGTATGTTGCTTAAGTTCTTTCGCTAAACTCGAGAGTATTTTCGCTACTAGCTGATTCTGTTCGTAAAGGCTCATGGAGGAATCTCCCATAGCTGTGGCAGTCGCAATAACCTCATTTAACCCATCGTTAAGTGCATTCAGTGTGGATATTTGCTTGGTAGAAGCACTGACCACTTGATTGACATTGTCTAAAGACTGTTTAGCTTGTTCTTCTATAATTTGCAGCAAGTTGCTTGATTTATCCGAGAGCTCAATTGCCCCTTCTACCTGTGGAATACTCGACGACATAATTTCCATTGTAACCGATGTCTCAGCTTGAACTTCATTGAGCATAGAAGAAATTTCAGCTGTAGCTTGACCTGTTCTCGATGCTAAGCTTCTCACTTCGTCGGCCACGACGGCGAAACCTCTGCCTGACTCACCTGCGCGGGCAGCTTCAATGGCGGCGTTAAGCGCAAGTAAGTTTGTTTGCTCGGAAATTCCGCTAATCGTGTTAGTGATGCCGCTAATTTCTTGCGTGCGTTTTTCAAGCTTTCTAATATTGTCTACCGCCATTTTTACGGTTTCGGCCAGGCTACGAATTTCATTTGCAGCATGGGACACTGCATCTTTACCATCTGCAGAAGTATCGGCTGCCTCAACGGAAATCTGTTCTGTTTGTGAAAGTAAGTTTTCAACTAATGCCGCCTCAGTTCTTACACTTTCCATATACTTAATGACATTCGCACTTTGAGAAGACTGCTGAGAAGCTAAAAAATCTAAATTTCCGCCACTATCAGACTCAGTTTGAGACTGCCTAGTGATACTGTCTGCAGAATGGTTAATGCCTTTAACTGTGCTATTCAGCTGGTGTTGTAAGCGCGCCAAAGAATGCAGCACGCTTCCCGAATGTCTACTTTCTACGTGGTTGCCGATTTTCCCGTTGGCCATGGTATGCAAAATTTCAGCGATCTCATGGGGCTCACCGCCTAACTGGTGTTTAAAGTAAACAATAAATAGCCAAGTGACCAATATAGCGATGAGGATGGCAATAGTGGTGGCACTTATCATTACACCGGTAAATGACCCCGTTGCTGTGCGTACTTCGTCGGTTTCAACTTGGTTTTGCTGCTCCTGATAATCAATAAATGCGTTGATTGCTGCTAACCAATCGATAAAGGCGGGTTTAGCTCTCGTGAGCAAAATCTCCTTAGAATCCATCCTGTTTCCTTGCAATCGCAGCGTTATAATCTGTTTAACCAAAGGCAAGGTATAGGTTTCTATTTCTTTTATACGCTGCATCATCTTACGTTCTTGGGGAGTACTGTCCGTTGCGAGCATGCGCTCCATGGGAGACGCAGATTCTTTATAGAAATTGGCTAACTGATTAATTTCCCTAATCACGCTTTGCACTTCCGCTAAGGAGTCAAGCAACACAACATCGCGAATAGCAATAGCTCTATCGTGAACAGACCCTCGAAAGTTAATAGCGTAACGCTGTTTAACACTATTAACATCGTTAATGGTGGTCATCTTTTTATCAATAGTATCCACTTCATCGATACCCATTACGGTAACAATGACAAGCATGGTGATGATTAGGCCGAAGCCGAGTAAAAGGCGGTGACTCACCTTAAGAGAAGACAACATAAAAACTACCTTGTATTTTATCGAGTTAATGACAATCCGTTTCGAATGATATGTATAGAAAATGTCAATTTTGCAAAGGAGCGATATGTGTGAAAGTTAGCTATTTGGGGTAAAGATTGTCAAATCGATAAAGATAATTAAAGAAAAAGAAAAACTCAATTAGACATAATTAGCGGGATAAGGGGGGGGGAGCCGTTATCAGCACAATGGGAACAAGCCACTCACAATAGTGGCTTATCCGGACGTGATTGATTGAAGTGTTGACGCAAAGACTCGTTTAAAAGCGGTAAGTGACGGAAACCCTGAAACGACGGGGCGCCCCCGGCTCTACCCACACTTCGGCAAACGAATTAGTGTAGTGCTCTTTATCAAATAGGTTGTCGGCTTCTGCCCGCACCAGCAAATTTTCAGCCGGTTCAATTTGCGCGAACGCGCGTACCGTGGTGTAACTAGGCAGATAAAAATCGGTACCCGTTTGACCCAAGCGCTCATCCACATAGAGCAACCCAGAGCCTAGTCGTACCGGCATGTCTGAGATTGACAGGCTTTTACTCAGCTGAATGCTCAATTGATTTTCAGGCACATTGATGAGCGGGTCTCCAGCTTCAATCGCGGCTACGAAGTTAGCATCTTCGGCATGGTTTGTACTTTCAGCATCAATATAAGCGTAAGACATCCAAAGCGAAACGCCGTTTTTAAACTCAGCATTGATATCAAGTTCAACCCCACGACTGCGCGCCTTGCCAGCCGGGGTTAAGAAAAAGCCGTCTGAGGCTTCTTCACTGCTATCAAACACTAAGATGTTGCTTTGCTCAATGTTAAAGGCAGAAAGCGTAACGTCACCTCGTAGGTTGTCGAACATTGATGTGAGGTCTGCTTTTACGCCCACTTCTACAGACTCAGACTGGTTCGGCTCAAATGGGTTGCCAGCGTAGTCGGAACCCGTAAGTTGCCTGAAGCCTTCGCCGTACGTGGCGTAAAAACTCAGGCTGTCATCCAGCAGGTATACAGCACCAAGCTGCGGGGAAAAACGAGTGTCATCTTGAGACGTGGTGGTAACGGGGTCGTTTAAACGATTATCAATTTGCTGCTCAAACTTATCAACGCGGCCACCAAAACGCACTTGAAGCTTGTCGGTAATGTCTATCTGATCTTGAATATAGAACCCCCAAGCTTCTTGTGTTTCCAAGCGGTCTAGGTTGTCAGATAATTCAACATCCGCTACGGGTGAGTAGTCAGGGTTGAGAATATCGATCACCAGGTATTGGCTCAAATCCAAATCACTAATATCAGTATCGCTGGAAAAATACGCGGGGCGATAGCGCAATATCACTTGGTCATTTTCAAACTTATCGTAATCGCCGCCAATAATAATGCGGTGGCTAATTGATCCCGTTTCAAATTCACCTGCTAATTCACCGCGTAACACCAAATAATCAGTTTCAAAGTCGCGATAACGTTTAAAGCGAGAAAGTAACGTTTGGTCTGGGTCAATAAACACGGTTTGCCGACCTTCAAAGTTAGTTTCTAATGCATTACCTTCAAATGTGGTATCGCGTAAACCGGCACCTAGTAGGAGGTTCCAGTCATCGTTAAGTTTGTGGGAAATTTCCAGTTGGTGACCTACCACGTCTGTGTTTATCCTGTCTCCCGAAGGGTCACCAACAAAGGTTTCAATAGGTTGAATGCCCAGTTTTCCATCTATGGCTATCACGCCGCGATCAAAAGGGATTTTTTGTTCTGTATATTCAAGTTCGTAAGTCATGCGGGTGTCTTCTGAAAACTCCCAAGAGAGCGACGGGTAAAAGCCGACTTTTTCTGTTTCTACGGTATCCCTAAAACTCTCTGCATCTTCGTAAAATCCAACAAGCCTTAGGCCTACGTCTTCTTTGCTGCCTAAAACGGTTTGCACATCGGCTTCCAGCCTAACTTGTTCCCAACTGCCATAGGTAGCTTTTACCTCACCACCGCTAAGAAACTGTGGGCGTTTAGTCACTAAGTTAACCGCGCCACCCGGTTCGCCTCTACCAAACAAAGCGGCCTTGGGGCCTTTTAATACTTCAACATGATCAATGCCAGATAAATCACGTGGGCCGCCAAATCCACGACCTGCATTAAAGCCATTCACCAAGAAACCACTGGGTAGGTTTTCGTCCCCTGAAAAACCGCGAATGGCAAAGCTGTTCCATAAACCACCAAAGTTGTTTTGGCGAGCTACAGAGGCAGAAAGGTCGAGCGCATCATTTAAATTAATAGCGCCAGCATCGCTAATTAATCCTAGGTCTATATCTTGAGCTGCAGCAGGCACTTCTTTATATTCAAAAGCCCCCTGATACGCGCGATGCAAGCCGTGTACGGTAATTTTTTCAACATCAGCTTCAACTTGGTTACTTTCGCTTTGTGCTAAAGCCGATGTACTGAGTAATGCCGATATACTGGCTGCAAGTGAGGTTTTTACCCAACGAGTTTTCATTCTTCTTTTCCTGTGCGGTTTTCGTGTGAGGTTTTAGTGTTTGGTGTAAATTGTGGCAGCGCTTCAAAGTTTTCTTGAGAAAATTCAGGCGCTTTGAAAAGGTGGTAGTAATAGAATTTACGCAGTGCCTGATGAAAAGCGCGCACGTCATTTTCATAACCCACCATTGCTTTTACGTCAGTGTTAGCTGCACTTGATAACAAACGTTGAGAGAGCAAAGACGGGGAAAGCAGCGCTACGTAGCTTGCAATGGTGTCTTTTTGAAGCGTTGCAGCCTGATAGCCTTGCGACAATTCGCTAGCGGCTTGGTCGCCCACTTGCTGAAACGCGTAATACCACTTCCAGTTAAATGAACTGTCTCTTCCAGGGTTGAATGTTGTGTAATCGGCCCACTGCGGGTGAGTGGCAATGAAGGCGCGCCACGTGGCTTCAACGGGCTTATCCCATGCACTATTTACCGCTTCGCGCTGGGTAAGCACAATGTCGCCACCTTCAGGTGTTTCTACCACAGCATTAATTAACGTGTGTGCGGTCACCGGCACGACAACTGTGGTAACAATCCAAACGCCTAGCATGATAGAGGCGAGGTGTGTTGCACTGAAATTAGCAAATCGCTTTGCCGCGCCAATTGAAAGAACAATACCACTCCATAGTGCAATGTTACCTATCACTATCGCGCAAACGGTTAATATAGACGGTAACGAGGCGCCGTTAACTAACCCGAAAAAAACAAACGGAATAAGTGTAACAAGCGCCAAGGGAACTAAGGTGACTAGTGCTCGTGCCGACCAAATAGCATGGGCATTACGCGCGGTTACATTAAGTAACTCGAAGCGGCGGGCCTCACGTTCCTTCGCTTTTAAGTCGTAAAGTAGCAATATGATAAATAATGGTAGCAATACACTGGTCACAAAGGCGAAATCAAAACGCCCTAAAAACGCCAGTTCTGGGTTATCGGTATCGCTTTCATAAATTTGCCCTTCTAACGCCAACATACGTATGCGATGCTTCCAAGGAAATACATCCCGTTCACCTACGGCAGCAAACGCAAGAGGGGAAGGGGGCGCGTAGGTTAGGTGAAAAGCGTAATACGCCACCATGCCGTAGTTAGATTGGTGGGTGATAACGGCTTCACGCTCAATTTGGTCTTTTTCTAGTAAACGTTCAATAGTGGCTTGCTGTTCCTGCATTTCTGCATAACCCGACCACAATGACACCGTACTTAAAAGAAATACGACTAATAACGTAAGTTTTATTTGCCGGTGGCCGAAAACAAAACCCGCTTCACGTTTAAGATCAGTAAAACGCATCATGGGTTTAACCTCCTAACCGCCGCTTTTAAAAGCAAGGCGCTAATGCATACCCAGAAAAACAGTTGCAGAAAATAAACAAGCGCATGTGAAATGCGTGTGTTTTCGGCTTCAGGCTTGAAGCTAAACTCTGATAACAACGCCCAGTTGTCTGCACCGACAACGGCTTTATCAGCGGCTTCTTCGCTAGCATTGCGATTCATATCCAGCGTGTAATCTAGCTTTTCAACATGCACCTTATTCAGCCCTTGAACAAACTCTAAACGAAGGGCTTCTGCTTCTTTTAGAAAACGATGGTGGGTTTCAAGGCTGGTGCCCGCTAATATTGTAGAGATAGCGCGCACCGCGACGGTAGGCGATAGCCAACCAAACTGACGTGCAATATATGCTTGTTCTAACTCTTCACCCATTCTTTTTTCGGCGAATTCATTGAGCACTTTTGCCTGACGGCCTTCAGAATATTGGGCAACAACACCACGGAAATTAACAGGAAGGTCGTCAACGGAATCTACATTGTATTTTGCCAGTAAATCTTCTTTTAGCTTTTTAAATGCAGGGTCGTTAACGTCGTGACCGTCGCCCAAACTGCGAAGCTTTTCTTCTACTTTGAAGTCGGCTTCAAGCTTGCCTATTGAGGGGGCAGCATTTGTCGCTACGCTGCTTCCCAAGCGAGGAAGTAACACGCACACAGCCATCCAAATAACAATAAGCGCGGTGAAGCTAACGCTACTTTTCTCAAATAACGCTGAACACGCAGTGACAACGGTAGCCCATAGCAAGAAGTAAACGGCGTAACTTAAGCAAAATAGCAGCACCACAAGCGGGCTTTCGCTTGATAAAGCGACATATAAGCAGGCTAGAAGCAAAGGGAGTAAGAACAAACCACTAGCTGCAATTAGCGCTAAGAGTTTTCCTAACATTAGCTGCCAGCGAGTCGTACCTTGTGACAATAACAAGGTAAGTGTTCCGGCCTCGCGCTCTCGCGAAACGCTGCCGTAACCAATAAGGATTATAAACAGTGGCGCGAGTACTAGCGCTAGAAAGCTCGGGGTTAAGCTACTAAAGCGGGTAAGCCCAGCTGATTGTCGCTGCTGGGCAAACATGGCGCTATTTTGGCGATGGCCTTCTAAGAAAATAGCGTTACCTGTGTAGGTATCTACCCCAGGTTCTATCACACTTAATGGTGTAGGTGCCCGAAATACGTAGTGGCCATAATGCACCATACGGTGTGGGTGCTTATCAGGCTGTGCTTTAAAACGTTCTTCCGCTTCAGTTTGAAGGTGCTCTCTTGCGTGTGCAGCTTCCTCAATGTGAAACGCATTTACAACAAGGGCTGCAAGGGTCAGTATGGCCCCTAGCAACAGTACCGTAGCGGCGACTTTAGTGCGAAGCCAATAGCGCCACTGATCTGCACAAATGGTTTTTGCTACACTAAATATCATGCTTTACGCCCTGCAAATGCTGCGTGTACGGCTTCAGTATCAATGGGCGTATCGCCAATGCGCTCGAAAGAACCAGTTAGTTTACCGTTACTTAAAAGCACAATGCGGTGAGCCACTTGGCAAGCACCGTATACGTCATGAGTTACCATAAAAATGGTAGCGCCATTGGTGGCAAGTTCAGACACCAACGCATTAAACTCGTCAATAGCGGCAGGGTCTAAGCCTGAAGTTGGCTCATCTAAAAACAGCACGGGTGCATTGCGCAATAGGGCAAGCGCAATTGCGGTTTTCTGGCGCATACCTTTTGAGTAGTTTGATAGCGCGTTATTCCACGACGCTTTCTGAAGCGCCACTTTGCGAAGCGCGGCGAACACCTCATCATCTGACTTTTCGATTCCAGCTACTGACAAGAAGTAACGGATATTTTCCAAACCAGAAAGGTGGCCATATAAGGTTACGGATTCAGGTAAGTAGGCCACTGACTTTTGTACTTCATTGGTATGTTCTGCTACCGATAAACCCATCACAGAGGCACTCCCCGTGCTTGGCTTCATTAACCCAAGAAACGTTTTAAGGGTGGTGGATTTCCCCGCTCCATTACCGCCTAAAAGCGCAAATACTTCGCCTTTCCCTACTTCAAAATTGAGGTTATCTAGAATCGTTCGTTGATCTATGTGAACCGATATCGCGTTAGCGCTAATTACTGAATTTGTTGTCATTGTTTCAAGTATACGTCTATTAATTTTGTGTTATGTTATATTATAACTATTATTGTTTGCAATGCAGAGTAGGTTTTTTATTTGCAAAACGTAAGCAGTGGGGCAGTATAGGGACTAGCAAGGTGATAACCGCGAGTAGCTAGGTGTTTACCACGGGGATATGCAGGCAAGTGAGTGGAGGTTTACAGCAATTATATGGTGTTTAAACGAATTCAGCAGCATAACCATCAAGTAGGTGGCAATCTGATAAGCGTGCGTTACCAACCCTTAACCACAAAGCTCACCCTTCACAGCAACAATAACCAAGTGCTACAGAAACATTTGTGTTTTCGGCCATTTCACAAGGTGGATGTTTGTATTGATGGTATCTTTTATACGGTCAAAATAACGTGGGTTATATTGTGGCAATCGCGCTTGTACCGCAAGCAAACGCTCATTATAAAAGAGTTGTTGCCTCAACGGCGTAGACGTTCCATCACGATGATAAGCTATGGCTGCGTATTCTGCTGAACGTGAACGCTTATTCTGGTGCATCGTGAACACCTAAGATTTCCCGCATTGGGCGAAGCCCATTTTTACGCTAAGTGTTCACCATCAGTCAACTCTGAGCG
>Ga0208318_100276_pt1 | contig 13268 bp, 9 predicted proteins | sample Virmet3747_4435_FD_185739 | JGI IMG/M metagenome (GOLD analysis project Ga0208318, IMG submission 185739) | Marine viral communities from the Southern Atlantic ocean transect to study dissolved organic matter and carbon cycling - metaG... | ecosystem: Environmental > Aquatic > Marine > Oceanic ... | reverse complement strand
GTTGCAGCAGTATGGTTCATTGTGCAACCGAGCCACTCTCGGACGGGCGTCCAGAGGGAGGAGGGCATCGCGCTTTCCGCGGGTGCTCTCGCTACTGTCAAGCTACCAAACAGTTTCACAGAGCAGGAGCAAATCGGCGCAAGCGCTTATGATGCGGTCTGTTCCGCTTGCCACGGTCGAAACGGGCAGGGCCAAGATGGCGTCGCTCCTCCGCTTGTTCACAAGATTTATGAATCCAGCCACCACGGCGACATGGCGTTTGTCCTTGCAGCGCAGAATGGAGTTCGGGCGCACCACTGGGAATTTGGCAACATGCCAGCGGTTGAAGGCGTGACGCGCTCAGACATCCTTGCTATCGTGGCGTACATTCGAGCTTTGCAGCGGGCCAACGGAATTGACTAGGCACTTTCGTCGGTCAAAAGAAGGGGAGTTCGCGCACGGTCAATCAGCATTTGGTTTGCCACAGAAAAACAATAACGGTGGGAAAATTCTGTTCATGAGTAAATGTTCTGCTGCATCGACTCTGATCCTTGGTGCATTGCTCGCTTCGTCCACCGCATCATACGCGGAGGAAACCGGATTATTCAGATTGACCGACCGCGGATCACCGGTTGGCATCAATGCGCGCGAACCATCACTCGCACCCTTGTCGGATGGCAGGGTTTTACTGAGCTGGACCGAAGAAAGCGGAACCGAAGCGGAAGTTCGCATGGCCATCCTCAACGGCAGTGAGTGGTCGGACGTCCGCACAATTAATGTATCGTCAAAGACTTACATCAACTGGGCCGACTTCCCTTCGGTAGTGGCGCTTGCTGGTGGCGGTTTGGCGGCACAATGGTTAGAGCTGAATGGACCGGGCGATTACCAATACGACGTCAAAATCGCTTTTTCCAAAGATGAAGGCAGAAGCTGGACTGACTCGATTGTCCCTCACGATGACAGGTCTCAACGTGAGCATGGTTTTGTTTCGTTGGTACCCGACCAATTTGGTGGATTGACGGCGCTGTGGCTGGATGGCCGGGAGTATGACAGTCAGACAGAAGGCGACAGCTTCGAAAATGCGATGCAGTTGCGCGCGCGGCAGATCAACTTTGACGGAACGATGCAGCCAGAAAGCCTGTTGGATGTGCGCACCTGTACCTGTTGCCAGACTTCTGCAGCGCGGACCGCATCAGGCGACATCGTGGCGGTCTATCGTGACAGAACCGCCGATGAAATTCGCGATATATCGGCTGTCCGGCAGGCCGACGGGGAGTGGACGGAGCCCGCCACGATCCATAACGACGGATGGGAAATCGCCGGATGCCCCGTCAATGGCCCGGCCATTGATACCATGGGCGACAGGATTTCCGTTATCTGGTTCACGGCAGCCGAGAACGAGCCGAAGGTTCGTATCGCCTTTTCGGACGATGGCGGTGCGCAGTTCGACGAACCGCTCCGCATTGACCTCGGCGCAGCCGCAGGTCGGGTGGACGTCCTGCAATTTGCAGATGGCAGCGCATTGGCGCTCTGGATCGAATATGTGGGAGGCGGTGAAGCGATCGTCATGTGCCACGTAACGCCAGATGCCGGATGTGTCGCGCCTCAGGCGCTCCACATAAATCGAGGCGGCGGATCGGTCGGTTTTCCGAGGATGGCGCTTGGCGGAACCGGGGCGTTTGTGGCCTGGACGCAACCAATCAGCGGCGCGGACGGCAGTACCACCATTCGCGTCGTTGAAGTCGCTCTGACGCCATAGGTTGCAAGCATTCATCTCGATTCCCAATGCCTCCTTAATGCTGTTGCCCTTATTCTGCGGCCTGCCCGAGGGCCAAATCAGGCGCTGTACCGGCCTTCTTGAAGCTCCAGCCTTTGATGATGGCATAAACCGCCGGAATGACGATCAGGGTTAGCAAGGTTGACGACACCATACCTCCGATCATCGGCACTGCGATGCGCTGCATGATCTCGGACCCGGTTCCATGCGCCCAGAGGATCGGCATTAGGCCGGCCATGATTGCGACAACTGTCATCATCTTGGGGCGAACGCGATCTACTGCACCCACCATGATCGCGGCGTAGAGTTCGTCGCGGGTCAGGTCGCGGCCGCCCGCGCGGTCACGCGCTTCATTCAACGCCTGATCGAGATAGATCAACATGATCACACCGGTTTCAGCCGCCACCCCGGCCAGCGCGATAAACCCGACGGCCACCGCAACCGACATGTTGAAGCCCATGAACCACATGAGCCAAATGCCGCCCACCAGCGCGAAGGGCAGCGACAGCATCACGATCAGCGTTTCCGTCAGACGGCGGAAGTTCAGGTAAAGCAGCAGAAAGATCAGCGCCAGCGTTAACGGCACAACTGTGGCCAGCCGCTGTTTCGCACGTTCAAGGTACTCGAACTGCCCGCTCCAGCCCAATGAATAGCCGGGTGGCAGGGTGACGGAAGCCGCGACCGCCGCCTGCGCTTCGGCCACGTAGCCACCAAGATCGCGTCCGACGATATCGACGAAGATATAGACGGCAAGCTGTCCGTTTTCGGTGCGGATCGACGTGGCTCCGCGAGTGCGTTCGATGGTGGCTACGTCCCCGAGTGGAATTGTGCCACCGCCCGGCAGCGCCACTTGAACCTCGCGTCCGATGGCCTCCGGATCGGACCTCAGTGTCGCCGGATAGCGCACTGCGACGTCGTAGCGCTCGCGGCCCTCGACGGTCTGCGTGATGGCCTTGGCCCCCAATGCCATGCCGATCACCTCCTGCACATCCTGCACCGACAGACCGTAGCGGCCAAGGGCAGCGCGGTCGGGCGTGATGTCCAGATAATAGCCGCCAATCACCCGTTCGGCATAGGCGCTGGTCGTTCCTGGCACCGTGCGCACGACGGCTTCGACCTCACGGGCTACCTTTTCCATCTCGGTCAGGCTGGTACCGAAGACCTTGATCCCCACTGGTGTGCGGATGCCGGTGGACAACATGTCGATTCGCGCCCGGATCGGCATCGTCCAGGCGTTCGACACGCCGGGAAATTGCAGCGCGGCATCCATTTCCTGCCGCAGGCTTTCGATGGTGACACCGGGACGCCATTCGTCTTCCGGGCGGAGCTGGATGATCGTCTCGAACATCTCCGTCGGTGCTGGATCGGTCGCAGTCAGCGCGCGGCCTGCCTTGCCGAAAACCGACAACACTTCGGGGAAGGTCTTGATGATGCGGTCCTGGGTCTGCATCAGCTCGGCGGCCTTGGTGACCGAAAGCCCGGGCAGCGTGGTCGGCATGTACATAAGCGTGCCCTCGTTCAGGACAGGCATGAATTCAGACCCCAGCTGGCGCGCGGGCCAGATGGTGATTACCAGTGCCGCAATGGCCACGATGATCGTAAGGCTCTTGGCCTTCAACACGGCGCTGATAATCGGGCGGTAGACCGCGATTAGCACGCGGTTTACCGGATTCCTGTGTTCAGGGATGATCCGACCCCGCACGAAAACCACCATCAACGCAGGCACCAGCGTCACCGACAGGAACGCTGCTGCCGCCATCGAGAAGGTTTTGGTGTAGGCGAGCGGGCCGAACATGCGTCCCTCCTGTCCTTCAAGCGAAAAGATTGGCAGAAACGAGACAGTGATGATCAGCAAGCTGAAGAACAGCGCGGGGCCGACCTCGCTTGCCGCTTCGATCAGCACCTGGATGCGTGGCTTGTCAGGGGCGGCCCGTTCGAGGTGTTTGTGCGCATTTTCGATCATCACGATGGCCGCGTCGATCATCGCGCCGATCGCGATGGCAATGCCGCCGAGGCTCATGATATTGGCCCCGATCCCGAGAAATTTCATTGCCGTGAAGGCCATGAGCAATCCGACAGGCAGCATGATGATCGCCACGAGGGCGGAGCGGACGTGCAACAGAAAAATGATCGTTACCCCCGCCACGACAAGGCTTTCTTCGAGCAGCGTTGTTTTCAACGTCTCGATTGCCGACAGGATCAGGTCGGACCTGTCATAGACCGGCACGATGTCGACTCCTTCCGGCAGGCTTTGGGCCACCACGTCCAGTTCTGCCTTGGCGTTTTCAATCACATCCAGCGCATTGGCACCCACCCGCTGAAGCACGATACCACTGGCGACCTCGCCCTCACCGTTCAACTCGGCGATGCCGCGGCGTTCGTTGGGGACGATTTCGATCCGTGCGACGTCTTTCAGGTTGATCGGCACCCCGCCAATGCTGCGCAGGGTGATGTTGCCGATATCCTCGGTCCCCGCCAGATAGCCGCGTCCGCGCACCATGAATTCGAACTCGGACAGCTCCACCGTGCGCCCGCCGGTGTCCATGTTGCTCTCGGAGATGGCCTTGCCGATATCAGACAGCGTGATCCCCTGCGCGCGCATCCGGACCGGGTCAACTGTGACCGAGTATTGCTTAACGAAGCCACCGACACTGGCCACTTCGGACACGCCCTCTGCACGGCTGGCCCCGAAACGCACTACCCAATCCTGCAACGACCGCAATTCAGCAAGGCTCAGGTTCTCGCCGGTGATCGCATATTGGTAGACCCAGCCCACCCCCGTCGCATCCGGACCAAGGGCTGGTGTCACCCCGTCCGGCAGGCGAGCCGCTGCGGCGTTGAGGTATTCCAGCACGCGCGACCGCGCCCAGTACGGGTCAACGCCGTCCTCGAAGATGATGTAGACAAAGGAAATGCCGAAGAACGAAAACCCGCGCACGACGCGGGATCGCGGCACCGTCAGCATGGCCGAGGTCAGCGGATAAGTGACCTGGTCCTCCACCACCTGAGGGGCCTGGCCCGGGTAGTCGGTCAGCACGATCACCTGCACGTCCGACAGATCGGGAATAGCGTCGATCGGCAAGTTGCGCAGTGACCAGACCCCGGCGGCGATGATCAGGGCCGTGGCAAAGAACACCAGAACAAGGTTCCGGGCGGACCATTCGATGACACGCGCGATCATTCGCTTGCCTCCGGGGAGGCCAGCGCAGCCAGGGCGGCGTTCAGGTTGCTTTCCGCGTCGATCAGAAAGGTCGAGGTGGTGACGACCCGGTCGCCCTCGGCAATACCTTCGCGGATTTCCACCATTCCGGAGGCCTGTCGCCCCACGACCACATCCTGCGGCGCGAATTTACCCTCTCCCATGTCCCGGATCACCACCTGGCGATCGCCGGTGTCGATCACTGACGTTTCCGGCACTTGCACCACGGGCGCGCCGTCGCCCGTCGCCAAAGCCACATCAGCAAACATGTTGACCAGCAGGCGTCCCTCAGTATTGGGCAGATCGATGCGGACGCGTGCAGTTCGGGTCTGCATATCGACCTCAGGGTATATCTTGTCGATCAAGCCGCTGAAGGTTTCGCCCGGCAGGCCGGGAAAGGTGATCGTGGCCGCGTTTCCGTCCGCAAGGCCCATCAGAGCGGATTCCGGCACGTCCGCAAAGACCCAGACAACCGAGGTATCGGCAATACGAAACAGCGTTTCGCCAGCCTCGGACATCATGCCTTCGACGGCCATTCGTTCCAGAACCACGCCCGACCGCGGTGCCATCAGGCTGATTTGCACCGGCGCACGCCTGTCCGCCGCGATCTTGTCGATCACTGACACGGGAACTCCCAGGTTTGCCAGCCTTTGACGGCTGCCTTCCACGCGCCCTTCACCACTTCGCAGGTCCGAAACATACTGTGCGGCCGCCGAGACGATATCCGGAGAATAGAGCATCGCCAGCGGTTCGCCCGCTTCAACGATTGATCCGGTCGTTACATCCTCAACTTCTTCGATGAAAGCATCTGCACGCAATGAAATGACGCTTACCCGACGCTCATCCAGCGCGACGATCCCCGGCGCTCGCACCGTCATTGCCATGGGCTTGAGCACCGCAACTGACGTACGTACGCCGGTGCGCTGTAGTTTGCCGGGCGATACCGTCACCGATCCGGCATCTTTTGCCTCATCGGCAAAAACGGGAAGGTAGTCCATGCCCATGGAATCCTGCTTAGGCACCGGCGACGTATCGGGCAGGCCCATCGGATGCCGGTAGTAGAGAACGGTTCGTTCGCCAATTTTCGCCTCTAGGGGGTTGGGCGCCTCTGGGTCAAACGACACATCTTCGCTTGCCAGCACCGGCAGAAACGCCTTGCCATCGACGGTGTCGGTCGGCACCGCGGACCACTCGGGAAGACCGTCAGGGTGTCGATAGTAGATAATCGGGCCCATCGCCGATCGGATTTCGGCCGGCATCGCATCAGCTCTACGTCCCAAAAGTGCTGTGAGCTGCGTCTGCGCCACATCCGTCAGCATCGCAGGCGTCCAGCCTTTGCCGCCCGCCGCAAGGCCAACCCATCCAGCCGCGCTGCCAACGACGGCGATCAGCACCAGTTTGCCAAAGGCGCTCATGGCTGTACCTCGATCACGATCTGTGCCTGAACGGTTTCCATCTCGCCCTGCACCTTGGCCGCAACGGAAAAGCGCCAGTTTCCGTCCATCGTCAGATCGGCAGAGAAGCGATAGAGACCCGGCTCTTCGCCGGGTAACGCCAAGACCGGTGAAGTCATCGTCTCCATCCCGTCCGGCGCCATATCCAACCTTGTGGCAAAGATGACGGCGCCCTCCACGGGCGCATTGGTGCGGGTATCAATCAGACGAACTTCTAGAACCGCATCGTCTCCGAAGGGATAAGTCGTCTCGACAAGAACGAGAATGTAATCAGATGCAGCGGCTTGTGCCACCGGCACGGAAAGCTGGGCCGCGACCACGAGGGCAGCAAGGGCGCTGTGAATATAACGGGGCATGATACGCCTGTATTGACGGGCAACGGGAACGCCGACCATCGTATCGACCTGGAACTGGTCTAAACGTTACATCGGCGCGCGGCTTTTGGTGCGACAAGCACCAGAACCGCTATGCCTTGGGCGGTCTTTGCAATCCGCCGTCCGCGTGTTGCAGGATCGCCGTCGCCTCGGTCCGCAAGAACCCGGCACGTCCGGAGCGAGGCAGGTTCGCCAGGATCACCCGTTCGAGCCCGGCCACGATCGGGACCACACGACATTGCGTCGTGGAAATGCAGGCAGCATCGCATTCCGGCATATCCGGACAATCACTCGGGCAGCAATCGCTCTGCATGGCCATTTCAGGCGCTGGGTCCACGCTTGAAATGGACGCGAAGGTGGTTTGCGCCAGAACAGCGCCAACCAACAGAGCAACCAGAAAAAGGCGCGTTTTGAATAACATGCAACATGCTATGCTGAAGTTCTCATAGATCAGCAATACACGTTTTGCTGAAGTAGAAGTATCGACCGTTTCCACGTTCAAAACGCGGGTCGTCTAAAGCCTCAATCGTCGCAGTCTGAGCGCGTTCGCGATGACAGAGACCGAAGACAAGCTCATGGCGGCGGCGGCGAACATGGGCGACATCAGCAGGCCAAAGACGGGGTAAAGCACACCCGCAGCCAGGGGCACACCGAGCGTGTTGTAGGCAAAGGCCCAGAACAGGTTCTGGCGTATGTTGCGGATCGTCGCCACCGCCAGCGTCCGTGCCTTGACGATACCGTTTAAATCGCCGCGCAAGAGAGTGATGCCCGCGCTTTCCACTGCCACGTCCGCACCCGTGCCCATGGCAAGGCCGACATCCGCTGCGGCGAGGGCCGGCGCGTCGTTGACGCCATCTCCGGCCATTGCGACCTTCTTGCCATCGGCGTGCAGTTCGTCCACCAGCGCCTTCTTGTCTTCCGGCAGAACGCCGGCTCGTACTTCGTCGATGCCAAGACGCTGCGCCACGGCCCTTGCTGTGCGTTCGTTATCACCCGTAGCCATGATTATCCGCAGGCCCGCCTCGTGCAATTGCTTGATGGCCTCGGCCGTCGTTTCCTTGATCGGGTCGGCGACGGCGACGATGCCGGACAGTTTTCCTTCTATGGCCACGAACATGGCCGTCTTGCCTTCGCTTCGCAGAACATCTGCTGCCTCCTCTGCTGCGGAGGTGTCGAGGGACATGTCGCGCATCATCGCGGTGTTACCAAGCGCGACGGCGCGGCCCGAGACGGTTCCGCTCACACCCTTGCCGGTCACGGCTTCGAAGTTCTCGGCATTGCCGACTTTGATACCTCTCTCTTTCGCGCCTTCGACGATGGCCTCTGCCAGCGGGTGCTCGGAGCCTTTTTCCAAGGCAGCCGCGAGGGTCAGAATGGTTTCTTCGGACTCGTCGTCCAAAGCGTTCACATCGGTTAGCGTCGGCTTGCCTTCGGTCAGGGTGCCGGTCTTATCGACGATCAGCGTATCGACCTTGGCCATACGTTCCAGCGCTTCGGCGTCCTTGATCAGGACACCCGCCTGCGCACCGCGCCCTGCGGCCGTCGTGATCGAAATCGGGGTCGCCAGACCCAGAGCACAGGGGCAGGCGATGATCAGCACTGACACCGCCGAGGCGATAGCAAAGACGAGTGCCGGTTCGGGCCCGAAGCCGAGCCAAGCGGCGAAGGAAAGGATGGCGACCACGACAACGGTCGGCACGAAATAGGAAGAAACCTGGTCCGCGAGCCCCTGGATCGGTGCACGGGATCGCCGCGCGTTCGAGACCATCTCGACGATCTGGCTCAGCATCGTGTCGGCACCTACACGGGCGGCTTCTATGACAAGGGAGCCGTTCTTATTGATTGTGCCGCCGGTGACCGTATCGCCCGGACCTTTTTCGACCGGCAACGGCTCGCCGGTTATCATGCTCTCGTCGATGGATGACGTTCCGTCAACAACCTTGGCGTCAACGGGGACCGCATCACCTGGGCGAACCCTCAGGCGATCTCCCTCAACGATGTTTTCCAGCGGTGCGTCGTATTCCGTACCGTCGGGCAGAATGCGTCGCGCGGTTTTCGGGGCCAGATCGAGCAGCGCCCGGATGGCATCGCCGGTCCGTTCCCGCGCCCGCAATTCCAAAACCTGTCCGACGAAAATCAGAGTGATGATAACGACGGCAGCTTCAAAATAGGTGCCGACACCCGCGCCCATTCGGTACTCGTCCGGAAACACACCAGGAAGGAACGTGGCGACCAGCGAATAGAGATATGCCGCGCCGACACCAATCGCGATCAGCGTCCACATGTTGGGTGAGCGGTTCACGATCGACGCCCAACCCCGCACGAAAAACGGCTTCGCCGCCCACAGCACGATCGGCGTCGCCAACACAAACTCGATGTATGTCGCCAGCCGATGTCCGATCCAGTCCCGGACCGGCAAACCGACCAGCTCTCCCATAGTCAGGATAACCAGAGGAACGGCCGCGGCGGCACTGATCCACATTCGGCGGGTAAAGTCGGTCAGTTCTTCGCTGGGTTCATCCGACGGCACCATCGGTTCAAGCGCCATGCCGCAGATCGGACAGGCGCCGGGCTCGTCACGAACTATCTCGGGGTGCATTGGGCAGGTGTACTGAGTCCCGGCTTTCGGGGTCATGCTGTGATCCGATGCCGTACCTGAGGCATAGTAGATCGGATCGGCCTCGAACCTGGTCTGGCACTTATCGGAGCAGAAGTAGAAGGTTTCACCGTCATAATCCGCCTGACGGGCCTCCGGAGACATAGTGACGGACATGCCGCAAACTGGATCCTTGGCCTGATCGGATGACCGCTCTCGCGGGTGCGGTTCTGTTACCTGTATCATGCTCTAGCCCTCCAAAATGATGCCAACTCCTAAGATGGGGCTTCCAGCAACGGGAAGGTCAAGCTTGGATTGCTGATTAGCGAAGGAAAGCTGATTGATACTGCCAATACATTACATAATAACTATTACGCGCAAAAGAACACGTAGCCGGGGTGGATTCATAAACGAAGTGCAAATTTTGTACGAATACAGAGAGTTGCATTGAGTATGAAGAATGGGAACCCACTACTGTCACCTGAAGCTGGACGAACGACGCAAGCTTGCAAAGTGGCTGGAAGCCAAAATGCCGATTTCAGAGATTGCGGATCGACTGGGCCGCGATCCCTCCACGATCTACCGAGACATTAAGCGCAATCGTTACACTGACAAAGAGATACCGGAACTGGATGGATACCACGCGCTTTTCGCTCAGGACAAATACGAGGCGCGCCGCGCGATCCATCGTAAGTTGATCAGACACCCCGAGGTGAATGCTGCTGTTGAAGACCGATTGAAGGCAGGCTGGTCAGCAGAACAGATTGCGGGCCCCATGCGGTTGGAGCGCCATCCGATCCGGGTCAGTCACGAGACGATCTATCGGTTCGCCTATTCCAAAGATGGTCGCGATGAACAGTTTTATCGCCATCTTCCCGAACATCGCAGACGCCGCAGGCCGCGTGGTTACCGCAGGCACAACCGGACCCACATCTTCGACACGCAGAGCCTGTCCTACAGGCCTGAGAGCATCTCAGAGCGTGCCGAGTTCGGCCACTGGGAATGCGATCTGATGATGTTCCGCAAGGAGCATGGAAAGGTCAACGTGACGTCTCTGGTCGAACGGGTGAGCCGGTATGCTGTCGTCATGCGCAACGAGGATCGCCAGTCCAAACCGATCATGGAGGCGCTGATCCAGGGCCTGGCTCCCCTGCCCGCCGATGCGCGTCAGTCGATCATATTCGACCGCGGCACCGAATTCACCGCATGGAGACATCTCAAGGCCGGGATCGGCGCAGATGCGTGGTTGTCTAATCGCAAGGCCGCAGTCAAGCCTTGATGCAAAAGCACGGCCTATCGAAATGCCTTTAGAGCATTTCGGCTTCCGGTTCTTGCTCAGTTCGCTCTTAGCACGTTTATGTTATTGAGGTCATGCGTGTGTCCGGGGCATGGTTGTCTCCGCGGTCAGCACTTGGCTGCCGCATTTTGGGTTCCGCAGGTGAAGCCTTCCTTTGTTCTGCACGCAGTCTGTAATAGCTGCTGCCACGTCTTTCGGATTGGCCTGACCTCCGTCCACGACAGGGACGCCTCCTCGCATCAAGTTATGATGCGCTGAGCTCGGTGTGCGAGGGACAATGCATTAGGCGAGTTCCTCGCGCGTTGGAATAAAGGTTTGACCGGTCTTCAGCATGGAATGCATGATGACGGCGAGTTTGCGAGCAACGGCGACCGCCGCCCGCTTGAAGCCAAGGCGTTCGCGCAATTGAAGCCCCCAGGTTTTTAGATCACTGACCGTTTCGGCTCGAGTCCTCGTAAGCAACGAGGTCGCAGCCTCGTAGAGGAGCCCACGCAATCGTTGATCCCCCCTTCGAGAGATGTGGCCGTTAAAATCCATCTCTCCCGATTGGTATCGGCGTGTAGTGAGGCCAAGCCATGCGCCGACAGATCGGGACTTCGGAAAGTTCTTCGGGTCTTCGATAGCGGCCACATAGGAAATTGCTGTGATCGCCCCAACGCCTGGTATCGTCATGAGCAAACGCGTGCTTTGGCACTGTCGCGCCGCCAACAAGAGCTGGCGGCTGAGCGTAGACGCCCGCTCCCTGACAGCTTGACAAGCTTCAAGCAGCGGATAGATGATCCCTTTCAACTCGACATGTCCGTCCAGTAGATCGTTAACCTTTTCTATGAACACCCGGCCTTTGCTCTTGGGCACGACAAGACCGAAAGTCTTCATCAAACCACGGATCTGATTGGTCAATTGTGTCGTGATGGCCAAGAGTTGGGTGCGGGCTGCAACCAATGACCGGATCAGCATCGCTTCGAACGACTTGACCCTGACAGCCTTATAGAAGCCGGTTTCGGCAAGTTTGGCCAATCCCTCAGCATCGTTTGCATCGGTCTTGTTCATCGTCTCACCCAGAATTTTCTGAGCATGCCGCGCCTCAATGCAAATCGCCCGGAGTCCTTCCCCCGTTAAGGCATGAAAGAACCAAGTGGCGAGGGGGCCAGTTTCGAAAACGACGCTCAGGGGGTCGTCCGAATGCTTCCGAACCGCCTGCGCAATAATTCCCGGGTCGGAGGGACATTTCCCGCGCCATATTCTTTTGCCGTCTTCTCGGATTGAGATCGCGGTATCCTTCAACGAAACGTCAAGCCCTATGTACTGGCCCATGCTCAATCTCCATCTGTTGCTTCGAACAAGACCCTTTCGGATCACGCTCTGGATCATACCGGAGAAAAAACATTTCGATGCCATGACGAAACGCGGAGTGACAGAGCGATTACCCCATGTTCTGCGACCCGCAAGCGCCGTACCAGAAAGGCACGGTCGAGAACACGAACAACAGGCTGCGGAAGTACCTGCCCCGCTCAACCGACCCGACGGCGCTGACAAATCGATATTTGAGGTCGATTTGCCACCGCCTCAATTCCACGCCGCGTAAATGCTTGGATTACCGGACACTGGCGGAAGTCTTTGAGACCAAGCTGATGGAAATCCAGAACCGTCTGGAATAAAACGAGATATCAGGAACTGCACTTCACCGTGAGCTCACATAATGTTGGCCCATGCTCAATCTCCGTCTGTTGCTTCGAACAAGACCCTTTCGGATCACGCTCTGGATCATACCGGAAAAAAAAGACATTTCGGTGCCATGACGAAACGCGGAGTGACCGAGCGATTACCCCATGTTTTGTGATCCGCAAGCTCCGTGGCAAAAGGGTTCCGTCGAAAACCTGAACAAGCGTGCGCGGCGCTACTTACCAAGAGATGCGCCTGTGTCCGCGCTCTCAAATCGAGATATGAAGTCGATTTGCGACCGCTTGAGGCACGCCCAGAAAGTGTCTGGGCTACAGGACACCGGCCGAAGCCTTCAGAGATGAATTGATGAAACTGGAGCGTTAATGAGGTACCCTGCCCCGTAAACCGATACAATCGAAATGGAACTCACAGTTGCGATAGTATATTTTTGCATGTACGCTCAAGGCTGTCACAAAGAGCCTTCAGCATGCGTCATTTTCTCAAGAAGCTCCTCCCCTCGGTCGCAGTCGCTTTGACTGTGACAAGTTCTTCGCTGCCAATGCCCGCCCGCGCGCAGTCATATCCGATTGATTGCGCGATCCTCCTGTGCCTGTCTGGCGGATGGCCTGCTTCCGTACCATGCGCCAGAGCCCGCGCTGAGTTCATTCGACGCATTACGCCTTGGCCGGTGGAACCTCCGCTTCAAATCTGGCGCTGTCCCATGGGCGCGTCCTTTGAGTCCGCTCCAGCATCAAACAGTGCAGACCGTATCTTCGAAGCGTTCTTCAAATCTAACAGTGCAAGTGTGAACGGCGGAGCAATACTCGGCCACGGTAGCGACGGCATAGTGTTGTCGCGGGCGGCGTAAAAGTCGTCCACTTTTGCCCTTTCGGATTTCGGGAGGGCTTGGGGATATACACCGTGGACTTG
>Ga0208318_100268_pt1 | contig 13551 bp, 9 predicted proteins | sample Virmet3747_4435_FD_185739 | JGI IMG/M metagenome (GOLD analysis project Ga0208318, IMG submission 185739) | Marine viral communities from the Southern Atlantic ocean transect to study dissolved organic matter and carbon cycling - metaG... | ecosystem: Environmental > Aquatic > Marine > Oceanic ... | reverse complement strand
AGGACCGAGAAATCTTGCGGCGCGGTCCACCACAGCGCGGCTGATCCCACCACATAAAGCCCCGAAAACAGCCAGATCCACGGCATCCGCTTGCCCGATGAATCAGCCACCGCCCCAAGTGTCGGGGCCAGTATCGCGATCATGATCCCCGCAACCGTCAGCCCGTAGCCCCAATAGGCCTGCGCCTGCGCCTTGGCCGCATCCAGCGCCATGCCGCTATCCACAAGATTTGCCGTTGCTGTTTGCGCGAAGTAGGGGCCGAAAATAAACGTCAGAAGAAGCGTGTTATAGGGTTGGCTGGCCCAGTCAAAGAAATACCAGCCCCAGATTTTCTTGCGCGCTGACGTGGCTGCCATGACTGCTTTCTCCTGTTTTGACGGACGGTAGTGCAGCAGCCCTACGCGGCGCAAGAGCGGTGTTGGGCGCAACGCTAGCGTGAACTGCCCATCAGTATGTCATATGACATCTCAAAAGGGTCGCTTTTCAAATCCATTTTGCCTACACAGGGTGCCAACGTTAAGAATGTTTTGGATAATTTTACGAGGCTCCGTATGTCGATGATCCGGCTTTTGTACTTCAGCACCGCAGTTCCTTCGGTCTCTAAGGCGGATGTTGCCGACATATTTACCGTCGCTGTGCGCGAGAATGAAAAACACGGCGTCACTGGCGCCTTGGCCTACAACGGACGCAACTTTTGTCAGGTGCTTGAGGGCGAAGAAGCCGCCATCCGCCAGTTGATCGAAAACATCCAGAAAGACAGTCGTCACAGCGGCTTCAAAATCCTCGATGAAAAGCCGATCGAGACCCGGCATTTCGCCGATTGGTCCATGCTTCAGGTCGATAGCCTGGATTTTTCTGTCGTCATCAACGCGATGCAAGCGTGATGTGATGCGATTTTACCAAGAGCGGCGGTGCCAAGGCGCTGCCGCTCTTGTTCTTTGATGCCAGCGCACCTACTTTCGCGCTGTGCAACGAAAGGCCCCCTTATGACATCCCTGTTTCAGATCCTGATGCTTCTACTGAACATCGTTTGGTTCATCATCATCGCGCATGTCATCATGAGCTGGCTGATTAATTTTCAGGTTTTAAATCTTCGTCAACCTTTGGTGGCGCAAGTTTGGGATGGGCTGAATCGCTTGTTGGAGCCTGTTTACGGCCGGGTCCGCAGCTTTCTGCCGCAAATGGGCGGGCTTGATCTGGCACCGCTGGTCGTTCTGATCGCCGTTGCCGTTCTGCGTATCCTGCTGATTAACAACGCCGCGCTGTTCTACTGATCGGGCGGCTGCTGGGGCAAAGACCCCGCCGGACGCACGGGCAGGGATTGTTCCCCGCCCGCGACTATGAGATTCTGCAAACTGCAGGTTAGATACAGTTGGGTTTTTCATGTCAGGCGCTGCCACGCTACTTCGTGATGTCTTTGGATTTGACGGGTTTCGCCCCGGCCAACAAGAGATCGTAGAGGCCGTTACCGCCGGCGAAAACACATTGTCCATCATGCCCACGGGTGGTGGTAAATCTCTTTGTTTCCAAATGCCTGCACTTTTGCGCGACGGGGTGACGGTGGTGATATCGCCGTTGATTGCCCTGATGCGCGATCAGGTCCGCGCGCTGCAAGAGCTTGGCGTCGGGGCGGGGGCGCTGACCTCTGGCAATACGCCCGAGGAAACCGATGCCGTGTGGGAAGGGCTTGAGGCTGGGACGCTCAAGCTGCTCTACATGGCCCCAGAACGGCTCGCTGCCGGGTCGGTTACGGGCATGCTCAAACGGGTTGGCGTATCGCTGATCGCCGTGGACGAGGCGCATTGCGTCAGCCAGTGGGGCCATGATTTTCGCCCGGATTACCTGCGCATCGGCGAATTGCGTCGCACACTTGACGTTCCGCTGGCCGCGTTCACCGCAACGGCGGACACGGAAACCCAAGCCGAGATCGTTCAGAAACTATTCGACGGTGTCCCCCCGCGCGCCTTCCTGCGCGGGTTCGACCGGCCCAATATCCATCTGGCCTTTGCGGCCAAAAACGGGCCGCGCGCGCAGATACTGAACTTTGCGTCAGGGCGTAGGGGGCAGTCGGGCATCGTCTATTGCGGAACGCGGGCCAAGACCGAAGGGTTGGCCAAAGCGTTGCGCGACGACGGACATCTGGCACTGCATTATCATGGCGGGATGGAGGCGGACGACCGCCGCACCGCCGAACGCCGTTTCCAGCAGGAAGACGGGCTGATTGTGGTGGCGACAGTGGCCTTTGGCATGGGCATCGACAAGCCGGATATCCGCTGGGTGGCCCACGCCGATCTGCCCAAATCCATCGAAGCCTACTATCAAGAAATCGGGCGGGCGGGTCGCGACGGTGCGCCGGCCGAGACGCTGACGTTGTTCGGCCCCGATGATATCCGATTGCGCCGCAGCCAGATCGACGAAGGGCTCGCCCCGCCCGAACGGCGCGTCGCTGATCATGCACGGCTGAACGCGCTGCTGGGGCTGGCCGAAGCATTGGCGTGTCGCCGTGCGAACCTGTTGAAATACTTTGATGAAACCGATGTCACCTGTGGCAATTGCGACCTTTGCGATACGCCTGTCGAGGTGTTTGACGGGACCACCGCCGTGCGCAAGGCGCTGTCGGCGATGCTGCGCACCGAGGAATGGTTTGGCGCAGGCCATCTGATCGACATCCTGCTGGGCAATGAAACCGATAAAATCCGTGAACGCGGGCACAGCGATTTACCGACCTATGGCGTGGGCAAGGAATATGACAAACGCGAATGGCAGGCGGTGTTCCGGCAAATGATGGGGCACGATCTGGTGCGCCCCGATGCCGCGCGTCACGGTGCGCTGCGCATGACCGATGCCGCATTGCCAATCCTGCGCGGTGAGGCGTCGATCTCTCTGCGGCGGGACAGTATCCGCGCCGCCGCATCGCAGCGCCGTCCTGCGGTCAAGGCGATGGTCAGCGACGAGGATGCGCCGCTGCTCTCTGCGCTCAAGGCGAAACGACGCGGGCTGGCAGAAGCTGCCAAAGTGCCCGCCTATATCATCTTTAACGACCGCACCCTGATCGAGATGGCCGAGAAACGCCCGGATACACTGGACGCCATGGCCCGTATCGGCGGGGTGGGGGCCAAAAAGCTCGAGAATTTTGGCGATGCGTTTCTAGAGGTGATCAACGGGGCCGCCGCCGAGATGCACCCGACGCGGCGCAAGCTGGCGGGGCGCGCGGCAGGATCGGTGTTCGATCAACTCCGCGAAGTGCAAACCACCTTGTCTCGAGGGGCGGATGGCGGCGAAAAACCGTTGAGCTGCTCGACCTCGCTGCTGGCAAAAGTGGCGCAGCTGCACGCGCCGAACCTTGATGCCATCGAACGCATTTTGGGCGAGAAACGCACCGAAAGGTTTGGCCCCGCATTTCTGGACGTTTTGCAACAAGCGGGCTAGCTCTTGCTGCGACCAAAAAAGGAAAATCCATGCTGACCGTTATCTCTCCCGCCAAGAAAATGGACTGGACCCCGCGCGACATCGCTATGACGACGCCCGACCTGCAGGAAGATGCGGTCGCCTTGGTCAAGGTGGCCCGCGAACTGAGCGTTGGTGATCTGCAATCATTGATGCACCTGAGCGAGAAACTGGCCAAGCTGAACCGCGACCGTTTCGCCGCGTTCGAGGAAAATCCGTCCCCCGATGTTGTGCGCCCCGCTGCCTTTGCCTTTGCTGGTGACACCTATCAGGGGCTGGAAGCGACCAGCCTGGACCCTGATGAACTGGACTATGCTCAAGATCACCTGCGCATTCTGTCGGGACTTTATGGTGTGCTGCGACCCTTGGATGCCATTCAGGCCTACCGGCTTGAGATGGGCAGCCGATTGAAAACCCCGCGGGGCAAATCGCTGTACGACTATTGGGGCGCGCGTCTGTCCGAAGCGTTGAACGAACAGGCGGAACAGACCAACAGCAAGGCGTTGGTGAATTGTGCCAGTCAGGAATATTTCGGCGCGGTCGACCTTAAGGCGTTGGTGCCGACGGTTGTGACACCACAGTTCATGGAAGATAAATCGGACGGCAAAGGGCCCAAGATTGTCAGCTTTTACGCCAAGAAAGCCCGCGGCGCGATGGCGCGTTTCGTGGTGCAGAACCGCCTTACCGACGCCGAGGCGATCAAGGATTTCGATATCGGCGGGTACGCATGGCAGAAAGAGCTGTCGACGCCGGCAAAACCCGTATTTGTGCGGCCCTATCCCACCAGCTGACCCTCCAGCGGGAAAGCCGCGTTGGGGCAGTAGCGGTTAAGGAGCGCCACAAGCTCCGCCTTGCGCAAGGGTTTGGTGAGGAAATGATCCAGCCCGGCGGCGAGTATTCTTTCCTTTTCGTCCTGAATGGCATGCGCTGTCAGCGCGACAATCGGGCAGCTGCTTGCCCCGTCTTCCAGCGCACGAATGGCGGCGGCGGCATCTTTTCCATTCATCTTGGGCATAGAGATGTCCATGAACACCAGATCGGGTCGGAAGGTTTCAAACAGCGCAACTGCCTCTTGCCCGTTGGTGGCAAGCTGCAGGTCGATGTTCAGCCGTTGCAGCATCTTGCGCAGCACCAGACGATTGGTCTTATTGTCCTCGGCCGCCAAGACCCGCATCGGACGGGTACCAACAGGCACCGGCTGCATCGTTGACACCTCGGCCAGCAGCTCGGTGACACTAATCGGGTTCTTCATGATCCGGCGCACGCTCGTATCATCCATACTATCGCGGATTTTGTCGGGTGTCTGACTGTACAGGATTACCTGGGTCGCCGGGGCGGTGACGCGCACCGCGCGGGCAAATTCGATCCCGTCCATATCGGGCAACGTGTCGTCTACAAGCAGCAGATCGACGCTACTGTCCAGTGCGGCCAGCCCTGCTTCACCGGTGCCACAGGAAGTCACGCGCACACCGATATGTTCCAGATTGCGCTGCAAGATCGATCGGCAGATCGTTTCCCTTTCGACAATCAGGACATGGCGCAGGAAGGGGGGGGGCTTAAGCGGTGGCGCGGCACTGTCCTCTTGGGCTTTCAGGGGAAGTTCGAAGCCAAAGCACGACCCAACCCCTTGCTCTGACGTGACCCAAATTTCGCCCCCCATCAGTTGTACCAGACGTTGGCAGATGGCGAGCCCCAGTCCCGTCCCCTCTGCATTGGGGCTGGGGTCACTGCTGGCTTGGGTAAATTCCCCCATGATATGTTCAATCATGTCCGGCGGGATGCCGATGCCCGTATCCTCGATAGAGATTTTGATCAGCACGTTGCCAGAGCCCGCGTCGGGAAGCCCCGTGGCGCGGATCAGGATATGCCCGTTTTGCGTAAACTTAACAGCATTTCCCACCAGGTTGGTAAGCACTTGCCGGATACGCCCTGCATCCCCGACCAGTTTGCGCGGCAGGAACAGGTCGTAATCCAGCGCGAGGTCCAGCCCCTTTTGCACCGCAAGGGGCTGTAAAAGCAGCAGTACCTCTTGGAAGACACGTTCCAGATCAAAGGGGGCGGGGTGGATGCTCAGGCGGTTTGCCTCGATGCGCGAGAAATCCAGAACGTCGTTGATGATGACCAGCAACGCTTCGCCAGAGGTCTTTATGGTGTCGACATATAGGCGTTGGTCTTGGGTCAGCGCGGTATCGCCAAGCACCTCCGTCATGCCTACGATCCCGTTCATCGGTGTGCGGATTTCGTGGCTCATCTTGGCAAGGAAAAGCGATTTCGCGCTGTTGGCTGCCTCGGCCGTGGCGCGGGCATCGACGAGCTTGCGTTGATATTCCACGGTTTCGGTAATGTCGCGGGCGAGCGATACGATATCGCCGCCTTTTCCCCTTTGATCGACAATCTTGATATATGCGCCATTCCAGAGCTTTATGATGATGGGTGCCGGGGCCTTTTGCTGCGATCGCAGGAGCATCTTGGCGCGCCATTCCTCTGGCGTGCGGCGCCCGATGTTTACGATCCCCTCATCGGTGAGCACGCGAAGGATGGTAGAATAGCTGACACCCGGACGGATGGCATCAATACCGTCGAACACGGCCAGATAAGACCGATTGGCCATGATCATTTCATTGTCTTTGTTGAAAAAGGCAAAGCCGTCGTGGATGGTTTCGACCGAATGCCATAGCCGGCGTTGGGTCAGTTCGATCTGTTCCCGCGCGGCACATAGATCGGACATCACCCGTTTGTTTTCGCCGCGGATGTTTTCAACCTCCGCCCGTGTTTCAGAAATCTCGACAGAGACATTTTGCGCGTGGTCATCCAGCTTGCGGTAAGCGGCACAAAGCTCTGCCTGGGTTTGTTCAAGCAGCGCTTCCACCTCTGCGCGGCGGCGTTGTTCATGGGCAAGCTGGTCAGCTGGTTTCATCCAAAGCTCCGAATCCCTCCTATCGGGGGGATCATGGGGGCTCGGGGTGAACAACTGCTTAAGCGTTGCGTGATTTATCGGGTGGTGGCGTTGTTTTTAAGGTTAACGTCGCCCTTCGCGCAGCCATGCTGCAAGGATTAGGGCGCTGCCCAGCAAAAGGACGAGCCACGCGGGCAAGATAGGCATCTGCCGCACGTCACGTGTTTCATAGGCGTTGCGAGGGGTCAGACCGATCCATCCACGTCCGGCTGCGGGGCGCCCGACACGTATGTCGCGGAGGCGAGGCAGGCCGTCCTCGATCCGCGCGACACCACCGCGCAGGGGCGCAAGTACGGGGGCGAGGGTTTCGTCGCTGGCAATCGTTTCCACAAACTCCCGCGGGGCGGCGGGTCCCAAACCGATCACCGCGCTTTGGTCGCCATTTTCCAGCCGGTAAAGGCCAATCTCGGGGCCTTCGTAAACCCCTTCGAAGACACCCGGCGTGGCTGGCGAAAGCGTGATCTCTGCCGTGCTGCCATCGGGGTTGGTCAGGGTGACAGGCGGGATGTCATCCCCCAGCGTGCGACGGGTGATGCGCATGGTCTGGCCTTCGGCTGTGGCGGTCAGGGCCTCTTCCTCAAGCTCGGGTTCTTTCATCATCCAGTGGGCCAGCCGCCGCAACAGCTCTAGTTGCGGGCCGCCACCTTCATAGCCACGGTTCCACAGCCACGCATGATCTGACGCCATGAGCGCGACGCGCCCTTCTTCCACACGGTTCAGGATCAGCAGCGGCCGGTCATCTTCGCCGGTCATCACCACATGTCCCAAGGGATCGGCCACGTCGATCTGCCGCAGCCAGCGGCCCCATGTTTCCTGTTCGGGCAAGCCGCTGGTCACCGGATGGCGGTGCCCCAGCTCGGACACCAGCGGGCGGTAGGGCTGTTCGATCACCCGTGCGGTCGGCGTGGCGGGCAAGACCTCTCCGAGGGGGGAGCGGTAGATGCTGTCGGCGCTTGCGAAATCCGCCCCGGCAGCGACCAGCACAGCACCCCCGCCGCGCACATAATTGGCGACGTTTTCAAGATAGAGCGACGGTAGGATGCCGCGGCGTTTGTAGCGGTCAAAGATGATCAGATCGAAATCCTCGATCTTTTCCATGAACAGCTCGCGGGTGGGAAAGGCGATCAGCGAAAGTTCGTCCACCGGCACGCCATCCTGTTTTTCCGGCGGGCGCAGGATCGTGAAATGCACCAAATCGACAGAGCTGTCGGATTTCAGCAAATTGCGCCACGTACGCCCGCCCTGATGCGGCTCCCCGCTGACAAGAAGCACCCGCAGACGGTCGCGCACCCCGTTGATCTGGATCAGCGCGGCATTGTTGCGGTCGGTCAGCTCTCCTTCGGCCTCGGGCAGCGAGAACCGGATCACATTGCGCCCACCGTGGGGTAGGGTCACGGGCAGTTCCAGATCTTGCCCCACGGGCACGCGGAAGGTCTGCGGCGGCTCCCCGTCGACCGAGATTTCAAGCGGGGCCAGCGCGTCTTTTTGCGGGGCGGCCCCAAGGTCGTCGATGCGCAGGGTCAGGGTCACGGGTTCGCCGATGATGGCAAAGGCAGGGGCGTTGCGGACGGACAGGCGGCGATCCCAATCGCTTTGCTTTCCGGTCATCAACAGATGCATCGGTGCGGGCAGATCGACTGGCAGGTCGGCGTCGTGAATGCGCCCGTCGCTGAGCGCAAGGATGCCTGCGATCCGGGCGCGCGGCTCTTCGGCAAGCACCTCTGACAGGGCGGTCATCAGCTGCGTGCCGCTATCGCCTTCTCCATCGGGCACGGTCACGCGGCGCAGTTCCGTATTCTCGCGCGCGGTGATCTGTGCTGCCAGCGTCTCGGCGGCGGCGGCGGTTTGTGCGGCCCGGTCTGCGAGGGATTGGCTGGCGCTTTCGTCTTCCAGCATCACGACGATATCGGTGAGCGGCGCGCGGTCTTCCTGCTGCACGGAGGGGCCAGAAAGCGCCGCCAGAACGACGAGCATCGCCGCCCCCCGCAGCGCCCAGCCTTGCAACCCGCGCAGCACCGCCAAGGCAACGGCCACCAGCGCCAGTGCGGCAACGCCCCATAACATCGGTAGCGGGATCAGCGGGTCGAAGATGATGGTTGATGTCATTGGCCCAACCTGTCCAGCAGCGCAGGCACATGCACCTGATCGGATTTATAGTTGCCGGTCAGCACATGCATGACCAGATTGACGCCGAAGCGGTAGGCCAGCTCGCGCTGACGTTCCCCGGCGAAACCGCGCCCGATGGGCACCATCGGCGCGCCGTTCGACGACACCGCCCAGGCCGCAGCCCAGTCATTGCCACCGATGACAACCGGGCTCACCCCGTCATTCAGATTGCGGAACGGCATCCCCTCTACCTGTTCCGCATCGGGGGGCGATGCCTCTACCCACAGATCGCGCCCGCTGTGTCGTCCGGGGAAGTCCTGCAGCAGATAGAACGTGCGCGTCAGCACGTGATCCGCAGGCAAGGGTTCAAGCGGGGGGATGTCCAGCGGCGCGGCGAGGTCTTGTAGCTTGCGCCCATTGGGGCTGGCGGCCCCGAAGCCCGCGATATTCGCATCACGTGTGTCGAACAGGATCATCCCGCCGGAGCGCAAATAGTCGTTCAGCTTGCGATAGGCCGTATCCGAAGGGCGGGGCTGATCGGGGGTGATGGGCCAGTATAGCATGGGGAAGAAGGCAAGTTCGTCCCGCTCCAGATCTACCCCGATGGGGTTGGCAGGTTCGACCGAGGTGCGGAAATAAAGCGTATCCGACAACCCGCGCAATCCGGCATCCGACATCTCGTCAACCGACGCGTTGCCGGTGATCACATAGGCCAGCGTCATCTCCGCCGTGGCGTTCAGGGCAAAGCTGTCGTCCGCCTGCGCATCGGCCTGCGTCGGTGCATAGAACAGCGCCGCAAGGATCAGCCCTGCGGCATTGCTGTGCTTGAGCAGCCGCCCGGACAAGGACAGCGACGCGATGACATCAGCGAGCAGCAGCAGGATCGACAGGGACAACAGCCAACCGGCAAGCGGCTGTTCATCGGCCACATCAAGCCCACGTACTGGCACATCCGCTGGCCATGCTGCGGGGGTCAGGGTGGTATCTGCAACCACCACATTGCGCGCAATGCGCCGATCGCCAGAGGCATAGACCCCCGGTTGCAGGTCTGGGCCCGCAGGCGCGGCCATCAGATCAGCCCCGTCCACACCGGGCAGCGTACCCGCGTCAGACAATGTGCCAAACCCGTCCATCACGCGCAGGGGCGTCCACGTCGTGCCGTGTAGGTCCGAAGCCTCGATACCGGCGGAAGATGAAGAAATCGCTAACCGTTCCATCATCTGCACAAACAGCCCCGACAGCGGCAACGTCGACCACTCGGCCGTGGCTGTCACGTGAAACAATACGATCTGCCCCTGTCCTACCTGCTTGCGGGTGACCAGCGGGGTGCCATCGCTTAGCGATGCGATCACACGCTCTGCCAGTGTCGGGTCGGGCTGCGCGACGACCTGGGCCGAGACGGTCACATCCTGCGGTATCTCCAGACCGTAAAAAGGAGAGGATTCGCGGAAGCTGTCCAGCGTTTTCGGGGCGCCCCAGCTCATTGCGCCGCCGACACTGCGGCCACCGGCGCGCAGGCGCACAGGCATCAGCGGGTCTTCGGTATCTCGGCTGATGTCGCTGGCAGCGATGCGTGGACCGGCGAAACGCACCAACATGCCACCAGCTTCGATCCAGTCGATCAAGGGGGCCTGCTCTGCCTCCGATAGGGTCGCGATATCGGCCAGCACGATCACATCGGGGTTTGCGGGCAGCACATCACCAATCCCCCCCTCAATCAGATCGGCGGCGGGGGCCAAGGCCTGTTCGATGTAGTGCAGGGGGGACAGCAGCTCCAGCCCCTCGCGGTTTTCGCGCCCGGCGATCAGCCCAACCTCGCGCCGCCGCAACGCATCATCCACCAGCGTCGTCGCCCCGGCGGAGCGTTGGCCCGCGATGTCGAAACGCGTGATCCGCGCGCGCAGCTCTGCGGGCAGGGACAGGGCCGCGCTGGCCTGCGTTGATCCTGCGTCAAATGTGGCCGGAACGCTGGCGAGGACGCGGATATTGCCCGCGGGATCACGGCCCTGCGCAGTGATGGTCACCGACCGCTCGGCACCAGCGAGGGCGCGCTTGGCGGTCAGGGTAATCGCCCCGTCCTCATAGGTCGCGGGGGCCAGTGCCAGTACGTCTGCACCAGTCTGATAGACCTCGACGCTGCCCTTGCCCTGAAGCGCATCAAGCATCGCGTCGCGCCCGGCATAGGCTAGCCCGTCGCTGAACCACAGGGTATCGAAACCGCCAAGCGTGTCCGCGATGTCTATCGCGCGGTCAATGTCGACGGGGGAGGGCTGCCAAGGGGCGGGATCAAACCCGGCCAGACGGCTGCGCCATGCGTCAGCGGATTGAAAGGCGGGTGCTTCTGGTCGGGTGAGGGTCAGAAAACCGACAGTGCGTCCAGCGCGTGCCGCACGGGTCAACTGCGCCTCTAGCGCTTCGGTTTGCTGTGGCCAACGCGTGGCTTCTGCCCAAGACCCGTCGAGCACAATCAGCAGCGGGCCGGTGCCTTGGGTCTGTTCCTCTTGCGGGTTCAGGATCGGTCCGGCCAGCCCGATGATCAATGCGGCCACCGCCAGCATGCGCAGCAGCAGCAACCACCACGGCGTGCGGTCCGACACGCTTTCATCATCGCTCAACCCAAGCAGCAGCGCCACGCCGGGAAAGCGGCGGCGGATCGGCGCAGGTGGCACCGCGCGCAGGATCAGCCACAGGATCGGCAGCGCCAGAAGCGCCAGCAGCATCCACGGCGCGGTAAAGCCGATGCCCCCAAGAACGGTCATGCTGCCCCCCCGCTGCGCGTATCCAGCGCCGCATAGAGCCACAAAAGCGCCGATTGTGCGGTGCTGTCGGTGTGGTGCAGCCCGTATTGCCAGCCAGTCAGGGCACAAAGCTGCCGCAGCTCTGCCTTACGCGCGGCGAGCCGTTCCAGATAGCGGTCTTTCAGGTCGTTCGCTTTCAAGGTCTCGTGGCGCAGCGTGCCGCCAACGCTTTCAAAAATGGTGCGACCGGTGAAGGGGAAGGCCTCCTCCGAGGGGTCCAGCACATGATACAGCACGCCGCGCACCCCGCGGTCCGCCGCTTTGGTCAGCGCTGTGGTCACCCCCGCAAGATCCCCCATGAAGTCAGAGATGAACACAGCCCGTGCATGGGGGATCATGGCGCGATGTTCCGGCGGGGCGTAGTCGGCGGCGTCGTCCTGACACAGGGCTTCGGCAAGGCGCAGGATCTGCGGCCTGCCGGATCGCGGGGGCAGGGCGCTGCCGGTCAGCCCGACCCGTTCACCGCCCCGTTGCAGCAGGATCGCCAGCGCCAACCCGATCAGCCGCGCGCGGTCGCCCTTCTGTTCCAACGCAGGCGTCGAGGCAAAGCGCATGGACGCCCCCTGATCGACCCAAAGCATGACCGACTGCGCGATCTGCCATTCGCGTTCGCGCACGAACTCATGGTCCCCCATGGCCGAACGCCGGTGGTCGATGCTGCGACGGCTATCCCCGGCCTGTGCCGGACGGTATTGCCAGAAATCATCCCCCACCCCTGCGCGTCGACGCCCATGGGCACCCAGCAGGACTGCACCGGCCAGATGCTCTGCACGGGCCAGCAGCGCGGGCAAACGGGCGGCTTGCTCCTCTGATCGGATGCGAAGGGTGTCGGGGCTGTTCACGCCGCGGCCTTTTTCCCGATCAGGCTGGCAGCGGTTGTGTCAATCAGCGCGGATAGGCTGTCGCCACGAGCGCGCGCCGCGAAGTTCAGCGCCATACGGTGCAGCAACACAGGACGGGCCATATCGATGACATCCTCCGCGGACGGTGCCAGACGCCCCTGCAACAAAGCACGCGCCCGCACCGTCAGCATCAACGCTTGTGCGGCGCGTGGGCCGGGGCCCCACGCCACGGTATCGCGCACTTGCGGGCTGGCATCAGGCCCGTCAGGGCGGAAGGCGCGGACCAGATCAAGGATCAGCTCGACCACCGATTCACCCACGGGCATCTGCCGCAGCAGCGTTTGCGCGGCCAGTAGCTCTGCCGTGGTAAAGACGGGTGCGGCCTGCGCATCGGTATCCCCTGTGGTGGCCAGCAGAATATCCCGCTCTGTCTCCCGGTCGGGGTAGGCCACGTCGATCTGCACCAAAAAGCGGTCAAGCTGGGCCTCGGGCAGGGGGTAGGTGCCTTCTTGCTCAATGGGGTTCTGGGTGGCGAGCACGTGAAACGGATGCCCCAAGGCGCGGTCCTGTCCGGCGACGGTCACGGTCTTTTCCTGCATCGCCTGCAGCAAAGCCGACTGGGTGCGCGGCGAGGCGCGGTTGATCTCGTCCGCCATCAGCAACTGGCAAAAGATCGGCCCCTCGACAAAGCGGAACGCGCGGGTGCCATCGGCGGCGGTGTCCAGCACCTCTGACCCCAGAATATCGGCAGGCATCAAATCGGGCGTGAACTGGACCCGATTGCCATCCAGCCCCATTACCGTGCTCAGCGTTTCGACCAGCCGCGTCTTGCCCAGACCCGGCAGACCGATCAGCAGCCCGTGGCCCCCGCACAGCAGGGCCGTCAGCGTCAGATCAACGACCCGTTGCTGCCCGATGAAACGCCGGTTGATCGACGCCTTCGCCTCGGCCAGCTTTTCGCCAAGCGTCTCGATTTCTGCTACCATATCGCGGGCTTGGGTCATGACTTTTGCGTCCTCGGGGTTATATCGGTTAGATGTAAGTGTATCGTGTGAACAGGAAATGGCAAAAGCAATGAGTGGACAAAAAACCGTGACCCCGACAGCAGAAAGCCTTGCCGCGTCTGTTTCCGCCGCCAAAACACGCGGATTGCCGCCGGTTGAAAAGTGGAACCCCCCGTTTTGCGGCGATCTGGACATGGAGATCAAACGCGACGGCACTTGGTTCTATCAAGGCACCCCCATCGGACGCATCGGGCTGGTAAAGCTGTTCGCATCGATTCTGATCCGCGAAGAAGATGATTATTTCCTTGTGACGCCGGTTGAAAAGGTCGGCATCAAGGTCGAGGACGCCCCCTTTGTCGCCATCGATTTCGAGGCCGAAGGCAGTGGCACCGACCAGA
>Ga0208318_100264_pt1 | contig 13742 bp, 9 predicted proteins | sample Virmet3747_4435_FD_185739 | JGI IMG/M metagenome (GOLD analysis project Ga0208318, IMG submission 185739) | Marine viral communities from the Southern Atlantic ocean transect to study dissolved organic matter and carbon cycling - metaG... | ecosystem: Environmental > Aquatic > Marine > Oceanic ... | reverse complement strand
GCTGATCGCTTCGACACAGCGCTCTTATGAAGAGCAAAAACAGTTTATAGAAAACGCTTCTCACGAGCTGCAAACGCCTCTTGCCATCGTGATCAATAAACTCGAACTCTTTATAGAACAACAACCGCTAAGCGATGAGCAGCTCGTGCAAATGGCCAGCGTTCTTGATAATCTGGGCAGACTTACGCGGCTCAACAAATCTTTATTATTGCTTTCTAAAATTGAGAATGAGCAATTTCAGGAGGAAGCTGAAGTAGATTTTAAGCAGTTGCTGCACCAAAGCCTTAGTGACTTTGAAGCTATTGCCGAGCATAAAAATTCAGCCTTAATACTCGTTGAAGAAACCGAAATGTCCTACCGTATGAATCGGGATCTGGCGGTCATTCTGGTTAATAATCTTCTTAAAAATGCACTGGTACACGGCACACCGGGAGCACCTATTCACCTCAGATTAAAACAACATTCATTGAGCATCACCAATCAAGGGACACCTTCTCCATTAAAGGTAGACGATATTTTTGCACGCTTTAAAAAGTCGGGCACCAATGAAAAATCTACCGGTTTAGGATTGCCCATTGCGCAGGCGATTGCGGTAAAGTACCAACTTCAGTTAACCTATAGGTATACTGAGGGACACCAGTTTACTTTAACATTTCCGATTTAAGAAATGATTACGAAGCATTCACAAATCATTACCAATTCTTTTCAGAATTATATTGAATCTTTGCTTTTACAACCTTAACGTATGAAATATTTAGCCCATTACGTCATTTTTGGAGCGCTGGCTTTTAGCGGAGTTCTTTCGTATGCGTTTTATAAAAAATCGATCGCTGAAGAACGTGAAATTCTGGAAAATGCCAGTTACAATCTGGTGAACACTTGGGAATTTCCTGAGTTGCTCTATGAGGTGAGCGGTATCGCTTGGGTTAATGATTCTACCCTTGCCTGCATTCAGGATGAGGAAGGTGTGATCTATAATTTTAATCTGAATACCAGCGAGATCACTAAGGATACCCGGTTTGCTAAAGACGATGATTATGAGGCTATCGCGCTCAACGGTACGATGGCGTTCGTGATGCGCAGCGACGGGCACATTTTTGAGATCGCTGATATTATGGCTGATACGCTTGTGGTTTCAGATTTTAAGACGCGTTTTGATTCTAAAAACAATATGGAATCGCTCGCCTATCAACCGGAACACGACAGACTGATCACCATCGCCAAAGATGAGGGGCTTGACGAGGACCGCTATAAAGGTGTTTATGCAATTCCGTTGGAGACCCACGAGCAGGATGAGCAACCGCTTTTTGCGATCGATCTGAAATGGGATGCTTTTAAAGCCTTGGAAAAAAAGAAAATAGAGAACACGTTCAAACCTTCAGATATTGCCATACATCCTAAAACCGGTGATTTTTATATCGTAGATGGAACGAGTCCGCATCTGTTGATCGTTTCGGCATCGGGTAGTTTTAAAGCCTTGCACGAACTGAATAAATTTCATTTTGCACAACCCGAAAGTCTTACGTTCAGTCCGGAAGGCACTTTATACATCGCCAACGAGGCAGCTAACGGAGTGGCCACGATGTTTGAAGTCACCTTAAAAGATAAAGAAGTAGTTGAATAAATTAGTTCAAGGCAAGCTCAAGGGTGTTGCATCCTTTGGCTCTGCCAATATATTTTAATGTTTAGCAGCACGGCGGTGTGAGGCCCGCTTTGCGCATCAAATAGTAAACTAACTTAGGGCAAGCCCTTGAGGCGTTGGTTGAAAAAAAAATTCAATTTCGAGGCATCCCGATAATCATTGAGACGGTGTATTAAACCTCTTGGCTGTGCCTATAAACTGAAGCTTTACTGCTTTTGAATTTTACATTAAAATTAAATGGAGAAGCCGCATCTATTGCTAGATGCGGCTTCAATATATAGAGAAAGCACGAGGCTTTTAGTTTTCGGCGTTGCCGTACATATTAGATTCTCCCCCATCGATCGCAATGGTTTGACCACTTACATACCCGTTAGCTTTACTTAATAAAAATGCAACTACACTGGCCACATCTTTAGGATCACCTAAGGCACGAGTGGGGTTTCGTTTTGCATATTCAGCTTCGGCAGCTTTAGGATCATCAGGGTTGACTTGCTTAAATGCTTCGGCAACCATAGGCGTTAAAATTGCGCCCGGAGCGATCGCATTGGTCAAAATTCCGTCTTTACCATATTCTAAAGCAGCGTTTTTAGTCATTCCGCTTACAGCATGTTTACTCGCCACATACGGCATCTGATTGAGCACTCCTCGAATACCTCCAACGGAGGCCACATTTACAATACGTCCAAAATTTTGCTTTTGCATCACCGGGATTACATAACGAAGTCCGTAGTAAACTCCCATTAAATTGATATCGATCACTTTTTTGAACACATCAAGATCGTAATCAATAATCGGAGCTTGTTTACCCTCAATTCCTGCGTTGTTGTACAGACCGTCAATTCGACCAAATTGCTTTACTGCTTGATCCACATAGTTTTTTACTTGTTCCTCGCTCGAGACATCTGCTTTTACCGATAGTAAAGCAACTTTAGGATTGATCTCTTTAAGTTTTTTCTCAGCATCTTTTAATGCGTCGTCATTATAGTCAACCAAAACCAGTTTTGCACCTTCTTTGGCAAGCAGTTCTGCAGTTGCTAGTCCCAGTCCCATCGCAGCACCGGTAATGATAATCACTTGATCTTTCATAATATTTGGATTTTATGGGCGTAATCAGTGGAAAATTAATTCCAAAATGCGCCTCAAATTAAAAATTGATTTTCAGTCAAGGCCTCGTTAATTGGAGCCGAGACCCATTACTGTTGTATGTACAACAAAGTTAAGTTGCACTGAAAAATCAAGACGTTAAAAGCATCATAAGGTTTAAGTGACTATAAGTAAACGAATCGTTAAGACATGGTTACCGGAAGCATTATTAAGGTTTCAACTCCGCCGGCTTCATCTTTAAGATAATCTACCTTCAACTTATAATTGATGTCGCGCTCTTCTGCATAATAATTACCGGTCTTCTCATCAAAACCGCCATAATCAGTATACGCGAGACTTACGATCTTATTCTCATCCATCGCATTAAGTGTTTGTAAATCTTGCTCGCTTAACGTATAACGTTTGAGTAACTGATTGAGACTGTGGGAAAAATGTCCTTTTGGTTGCGTTTTCATAGCGTTTGTTTTTTTCAAAATTATTATGGGTAATAGGATTAAAATGTTAGTAAAATCTTATTTCACAGAAAATTAAGAGCAAAAGAACTGCTCGAATAAACCTCAAAATATACCTAAGACCAAGGATACAGCGTCACGACTTACTTACCGGTTTCAAACAACCAGAACAGTCTTTTAAAATTTTAAGATGGAGTAGTATTGCTTTTAACAATATAGATTATGGAAATGTAATTTATTGAAACTCGAGAAACAGTATTGGCCGGACATCTTCAATTTGTTTAGATACCAATCCCTCAAAATCTCTTAACACTTATTTAAAACCGTGTTATAGAGGGTTAAAAAAGATTTCGCATTAACATATTTAGCATAATTTGATCCCTTAAACTTAATAGCCTCTATGAATCACCAATACGCGTTTATTAGATCAATTTTTCAAGTTCGCTTTTCTTTACTACTAATTTTAGTGCTTCCTGCGCTGCAGACATTTGCTCAGGATAAAGAAGTAGAACAAACTTTTTATTTTACCGGAAATACCGGAGACGCTCCTAATGCCACGACAACTTCGGTTTTAGAAGCCATTACTACGATGTCTCAAAAGGATGCGAAAGCCACTTTTGTAGCTATCGGGAATATCACCCAACAAGGTTATCCGCCAAAAAAGAAAGACCGTAAGGAGGTAGAAACGTTCTTGCAGCAAGAACTCATGCAACCGCTGGAAGCTTTTAACGGAAACGTGATCCTAATGCCGGGAAAAAACGAATGGAATAAAAACGGTCACGAAAATCTGGACGATCTTGAATCTTTTATTCAAGACAACAGCGAGATCGAATTCTGGCCCAATGATGGTTGTCCGCGCGAGATCGAGAACCTTGATATGGATAATGTAGAGTTATTGATGATCGACTCGCAATGGTTTCTTGAAGACTGGGACGATCATTTGTATCTAAACAATAAATGTGACATCAAGACGCGGGACGACTTTTTTGCAAAGTTTAAGGACGACCTTAAAGACGAGCAAAACAAAACCGTGATCGTTGCGGTGCATCATTCCATATTGACCTTGTCTCAACAGAATTTTATAGAAAACATAGGCGGTTTGACTGTTGAAGATTATTACAGCACCCTAAGACAAAAATATGCAGGCACGCTGGAAACACTGGCGAGCCAGTTTCCTGATGTGATCTTCGTTTCGGCGAGTGATCGCAACTTACAATATGTATTTGATGATGGAATTCCGCAGATCATCAGTGGGGCAGCTTCAGAAAAACTTGACGGAGTGCGCAAAGCGAAAGATGGTCAGTTTGCGTCTAAAGCGCACGGTTTTGCCCGACTTACCGTTTATAAAGACCGAAGCTCTGTAGTCGAGTTTTATGAAACAGACAACGGTACCCCTAAAAAGCTTTTTGAGAAGGAAATTCGGCGCCAGCAACCCAAACCTCAAGACATTAATAGTCCGGACATCAGCGGTATGGGTAGCACAAAAAGCGCTTCGATCTACACGAAAGAAGAAACTGATAAAAGCGGGATGTACCGGTTTTTATGGGGCGACCACTACCGAGATATCTATAGTAAAGAAATTGAAGCACCTGTACTTGATCTTTCAAAACTTCCGGGTAACGTTCACGCAATCTCTGAAGGCGGAGGAAATCAATCGCGCTCGCTACGTCTGATTGACGATGAAGAACACGAGTACACGGCACGCGAACTGCGTAAAAGTGCTGTGCGCTTTATTCAGTCTAAAATCACAGATCACTACGTACGTGATTTTATGGAAAACACTATTGCAGAAGACATCGTACAAGATTTTTATACTACCGCGCAACCTTATGCGCCGTTTGCTTTGAATCCTATTTTTGACAGTCTTAATATTTACAACGCGCAACCTAAAATCTATTACCTGCCGAAGCAAAAACAGTTGGGTATCTACAATGAAGACTACGGCGACAAACTCTATATGTATGAAGCACACGCCGGCGATGAAAACAAATCTTTTGAACGCTTTGGCGACGCAGATGACATCATAAGCACCAAGGACCTTTTGGCAGAAATACAAGATTCTAAAAAACATCAGGTGGATGAAGCTAATTTTCTAAAAGTGCGCCTAATGGATTTTGCCGTGGGGGATTATGACCGGCATTATGATCAATGGCGTTGGTCTGCTTTTGAGCAGGAGGACGGTACCACTTTATACAAAACCATTCGCCGGGATCGTGATCAGGCGTTTCCTAAGTATGACGGACTCGTTTTAAGTTTGCTAAAAGTGGCGTTGATTGATTTTCGTTCTATGGAAAAGTATGACGAAGACGTAAACAGCGTTAAATGGATGAGTAGGTATGCATATCCGCTGGATCAGGCCTTCTTAAAAAGCCTCACTTGGGAAGATTGGGAACAACAAGTTCAGTTTATTCAAGAGCGACTTACCGATGAAACCATCGCTACTGCTTTTGCTAGCCTGCCCGAAGCAGCGCAAGACCAAAGTACTGCAGCGATACAAAAGAACCTAAAAGCGCGTCGCGATAATTTAATGGATATTGCCCGCCGCTATTACGAGTATTTGATGCGTCATCAGATTCTGTTAGGAACCGGCGATAAAGACGAGTTTGTGATTACGCGTCAAGCTAATGGTAAAACCAGTATTAGCCTGACTACCGAAGATGATCGCAGTTTTGAACGTACGTACGATAAAGCGCTTACCAAAGAGATCTGGATTTACGGGCTGGATGATGACGATACTTTTAAAGTAACCGGTGATGGCAATCAGTACATTCCGATTAAGATTTTAGGAGGAGAAAACAACGACGTTTATGATTTTGAAAATACCCGTGCGGTAAAAGCTTACGATTATAAAAGCAAGAACAATACGTTTGTAAATTCAGGTACGCGAAAATGGTTGGTTGACAGTTATGACATCAACACTTATAATGATGCCTCTCGTAAACTGGATGCCTTCTCTACCCTACCCGCGATCAATTACGATCAAGATACCGGTTTTTCTGCAGGTTTAAGTGGAACATACACCACCTACGGCCTGGCAAATAATCCGTTTTCAACACAACAAACCTTGACCGCAAAATATTTTGCAGCCACCCACGGTATTGAGTTGAAGTATTCAGGGGAATTCGCGCACGCTTTTTACAAATGGAATTTTGGTCTTGACGCACGCTACACTACGCCTAATTATGCGATCAACTTCTTTGGGACCGGAAACGAGACCACCTATGATCGTGACGCAGTAGATCGGGATTTTAACCGGGTACGCATCAGTCAGTGGAGTGTAAATCCGTCCTTGATCTATCGCGAAGATCGCGTGCAATTGCGCTTTGGACCTACGGTCGAATCTTTAAATACCTCCTATTCCGGAAGTGGTGTTACCGGCGATACTAACGTTTTTGCAGCAGGTGATAATGTTTTCAATACGCAGTATTATGCAGGAGCAGAAGCAACATTTCAATATAAAAATAAGAGCGGTGCTATTGCCTTCATCAGAAGGGGATTTCAGTTTGACTTGGTGACCGGATACAAAACCAATATTGACGAATACGATAACGAATTTGCTTATGTAAACCCGACCCTTTCGGTGGACTATCCTCTGCACCCTAGCGGAATGGCCGTCCTTGCTACTAAGATTGGTGCTGAGATGAACATTGGCGACACCTATGAATTCTATCACGCAGCTACTTTAGGTGGAAACAACAGCTTACGTGGTTTTAGAAATGAACGCTTTAACGGTAAAACGGCTTTTTATCAAAGTACCGATTTACGTGTAGGTATTGCCGAATTAACCACAAGTTTTATCCCGCTGCGTTTAGGCGTTTCTGCCGGATTTGATTATGGTCGTGTTTGGGTACCTAATGAAGATTCTGAACAATGGCATAACAGTTATGGTGGGTCTGTATTCTTAAACGGATTTAAAGCGCTTACCGCCAATTTAGGCTATTACCGAAGCACTGAAAGCGATCGTGTGTTATTCACACTCGGATGGAAATTCTAAAACGCTGATGCAATTACTCAAAGAAACCGTGTTCCCCTGCACGGTTTTTTTATGCTCTTGACTTTCGATGGAAAAATTCCGTTAATACGGATTTTTTCCTTTTATAACAGTTAGAGATTTGCGTACTTTGCACTTATGAAAGAGGCCAAGTTTGCAGTTATTGACGTTGAGACTACCGGTGGCGGGATCAAAGGCAATAAAATTACAGAGATCTGCATCATTGTTCTTCAGAATGGTAAAGAGCTTAACCGGTTTACTTCACTCGTAAATCCGGGAAGAGAAATTCCGCTGTATATTGAAAAACTAACCGGGATCAACGACCGGATGGTTGAGGATGCGCCTTATTTTGATGAAATTGCGCCACAGATCCTAGAGCTTACTCGTGATTGTATTTTTGTCGCACACAATGTTGGTTTTGATTATAACGTGGTGCGAGCAGAATTTAAAGAAGCCGGCATTGATTTTAACCGGAAACGCTTGTGTACCGTTCGGCTTGCCAAGAAACTCATACCGGGATTGTTTTCATACAGTCTGGGCAATTTGTGCACTTCTATAAATATTCCGCATTACGACCGGCACCGGGCGCAAGGAGATACCGAAGCTACAGTAATCTTATTTCAACGCTGCCTGGACCTTGATCCAGATTATGAGGTCATCGAAGAATTCCTTAACCGAAAATCAAAAGAGTCTTACTTCCCTCCGCACTTTAAAGCGCAGGATTTTGAGAATCTTCCGCATAAACCGGGTGTGTATTTCTTTAAAGATAAAAACGGAAAACCGCTTTACATTGGTAAGGCGATAGACATACAAAAACGGGTGCTTTCGCATTTCAGAGAAAAGAGTAATCGCAAATATGAATTGCTGCAAAACACGCACAGTATTGACTATGAACTTACAGGCAGCGAGTTGCTGGCACTGTTGCGGGAAGCTGAACTGATTTTAAAATATTACCCAAAATACAATAAAGCACAAAAGAATCCGTCGAAACCTTATAAGCTTACCTCCTACCATAATAAACAAGGAATTGAGCAGTTTGCGTTGCATAAAAACAAGATCGCTCCGGTGAGTTGGATGCAGTTTTACACCCGTGAAGAAGCCATTCAGTTTATGGAGCATCTTTGTGAGGAATTTGAATTATGCCCTAAATATTGTGGGCTGCAACAAGGCGTGGCTAACTGCAATCATTATAAAATTCACACGTGCAGTGGTGCGTGTTCTGGTGATCTTAGTGTTGCTGATTACAATCTGCGCGTGTCTAAAGCGCTCGATTATATTCACCAGTATGAGCAGTCGTGCCTATTGGTAGAAAAAGGCAGAGAAACGGGTGAGAAATCTTTTATCTATTTAAAACAAGGTCGGTTTTCGGGATATGGTTTTATAGACGATGCAGCAGATTTTAATCATCACGAGGATTTTGAGCATTATCTGATTCCGCAGAAAAGCTCGGCTTACGCAGACCGTATTGTGCGTCGCTATCTCGCCACAGAAAAGCATATTGTACGCTTGCCACTAACTTCAGTAGAGCAGCATACACAGAATATTTTTGAAAATTGGTTTGTAGATTAAAGCACTTCCTGCTCAGTAACTCTTCGGGCAAAACGAGAAGCAACCGCACTGATGATCATAATTTGCGAAGCGTGAAAAAGCATTAACGGCAATAACACTAAGCCCAAGCCGGACATTCCGGTAAAGATAATCTTAGAAAAGACGGTACCGTGTACCAATGATTTTTTGGTTCCACAGAATTGCGCAGTTATTTGATCTTCGATCGAAAAGTGTAACCATTTAGCAATGCTTCCGGTCAACCAAAAGACAACAGCAAACAAGCTAAGTACTCCTCCCCATATTAAAAGCAAATCTAACCAGGAAACCGAAGCGAATAGTCCGTCTGAAAAAGACTCCGCAAAGCTTTTATAAATGATAAGTAAAATAATACTCTTGTCAAATAAGGTGAGTTTTTTGCTATGCTTCTGAACAAAATCTCCTAAAAACCGCTGTAACAACATCCCTAAAATCACGGGGAGTAAAATCTGAACTACCAGCTTGGTATAGATCTGTGTAAAATCAAAATCGCTTTGCATATCGTCTATAAAGAGGCCCATCCACAGCGGCGTAATGATGATGCCTAGTATTCCGGAAATACTGGCATTAAAAATCGCCGCCGGAATATTTCCTTTAGCGATGGAAACCATCACGACAGATGAACTAACCGTTGAGGGTAAAGCGGCTAAAAAGAAAAAAGACAACCACAGGATCTCATGGGTTTCATTTTGTACAAGCGGCCGGAATAACAGCACAAGCAACGGAAAAATTAAAAACGTACAGGCCTGTACTAATAGATGAAGTTTGAAATTTCCCAATCCCGCTTTCAACTTTTGCGGACTCAACTTAAGTCCGTAAAAAAAGAAAATCAACGCGATTCCTATGGCACTAATAAGATCTAAAGGCACCGGACTTGAGGCAACGCCCCACTGAGGGAAAAAATATGCGATTGCGATAACCACGATAATTGCTAATACAAAACGATCAATTTTTATGCGCATAGAGGGATGTGGAGTTATAAGATCAAAAAAGGAGGCAAAGTTAAGGCAGATCTTTATCCCAACTTAGTAGCATTCTATCTGATTTTAAAAGATTTTTTACGCATTTTTTGATATTAATTGGCTGAAATATGCTTTTAGTCTAAAAAAACAGGCGTTATCTCATCTTAATCAATATTTTTATAAACGTTAAAACCAACCGAAGAAATCACGAGAGGCAAGAAAAGCCTTATTGATCTCTTGAGAACTTAAATAACGCATGAAGCAAAAGCGCCCATCTATAAAAGACATTGCAAAAGCACTAAATGTCTCTATAACCACCATATCTTTTGTATTAAACGGCAAAGGCGAAGAACGAAAGATTTCAAAAGAAGTCATTAAAAAAATTGAAGACTACGTAGAAGAAATCAATTATCGCCCCAATCAGGTTGCTCAAAGCTTACGTACCGGAAAAAGCAAAATTCTGGTCTTTATGGTTGAAGATATCGGGAATAGGTTCTTTGCTAAAATCGCCAGGATCATTGAAGATATCGCTTATGAAAAAGGCTACAAAGTCTTGTTTTGCAGTAATGAAAACAATGATAAGCGCTCTAGAGAACTCATTAGAGTTTTTCACGAACGACAAGTAGACGGATTTTTAATCATACCCTCTCCCGGAATAAAAAAGGATATTGAAAACCTGATTAAAAGCGATATCCCGGTAGTACTGGCTGACCGCTATTTTGAAGATCTCGATGTGCATCACGTGGTGATTAACAATTATGCAGCAGCCCAAAATGCGACGCAGCATTTGATTGATAATGGTTATAAAAACATCGCGTTTATTTCGATAGATACTCAGCAAATTCAGATGAAAGATCGCGCGAGAGGATACCGTGACGCTGTGGAGCAAGCAGGCTTATCCCCTACTGTTCTTGAATTGCCTTTTGAAGAAATTCACAAACCGGAAGGAAAAAATAAAATCAAAGAACTACTTACCGGAAGCAACGGGATCGATTCCGTTTTCTTTTCTACCAATTATTTGACGCAGGCTTCATTAGAGATCATCAAAGAATTGGACCCAAAACTCATCTATGATCTAGGGATCGTGACCTTTGACGACAATGAGTTCTTTAGGATCAATACGCCTTCGATCACAGCTGTAGCGCAACCGCTTCAAGAATTAGGCGAAGAATTGATGCGCATTATGTTCAAACTCCTCAAAAAGAGCGATAAAGAAATCCCTGTGATCAAATCGGTGCTTGATGCAGAATTACTCCCGCGAGAATCTTCTAAAAAGAAGTAGCTTTCGCTCAATTTTTCAACCTATAACAAATTGCGAAATAGGTTTAAAGGCGTTTCGGTAAGCTTTATTAAATAAATAAAATGAAATCCATTTTAAGAAGATCTAATCTTTCTAAAATGGATTTTTTTATGGTAAATGGTCCCTCTAAAATCGGTCAAGAATATTATTTCCCTCCTATCTTACTCTTTCAGTATTGAAGACGGCGAAGCCAATTTATGTTAAAATACTATCATTTCGGCAGTAGATGATATCACCATGCTCTTTGATTTTTGAAAATTATTAATAGTTACGAATAATCAATAACTATAAAAACGCGTCATTAAACGGCATCTGAAACGTATTGTGGTGCTTTTAAGACATAATGATGCAAATTGACTTTTATTACTAAAACAATTGCATTAACTAATCAATATTACTATTTCAATTACATTCTGTAATCTTCCTACCGCAAAGTCAACTTCAATCTATAACTTTTGACTTGAGAATTTTAGATTAGGCAACGTTCTCTTAAAGATTTGGTAAAACGTTTTACTAGTTTTAGCAATCTTTTAACGGAAACACGAATAATTTAAAAACTCAGTTTATTGGATGAAAAAATTACTTTCTCTCATTGACAAGTATTCTTTTTCTCTAAAGGTCCTTTATCGACTTAGAGAATCCCGGTGTAACATCCCGGTTTTAGGAATACTTCTCATGACATTGCTGTTGAGCACCACTTCAGCAATGTATGCCCAAGAAGAAACCGGTATTACAGTTACCGGTACAGTAACAGACTCGCAAGGAGTACCGCTCCCCGGAGTCAACATTAAAGAACAAAACACTACTAACGGAACACTTACCGATTTTGATGGAAATTATACCATTACGGTAAGCGATGGCGAAGCAACGCTTGTATTCTCGTATGTAGGTATGAAAACTGCTGAAATTCCCGTGAAGGGGGAATCCAGTATTGACATTCAGATGGCAGATGATGCGCAATCTCTGGATGAAGTCGTATTGGTAGGATACGGAAAACAGAAAAAAATCAGCGTGGTAGGTGCACAATCTACGATCAAGGCAGACGAACTAGAATTACCTGTTGCCAATTTGGGTACTATGCTTGCCGGTCGTATCTCTGGGATTACCGGGGTACAACGCTCAGGTTTACCGGGTTACGATGGCGCAGATCTATGGATTCGTGGTATTTCAAGTTTTGGTAATGCCTACCCTCTGGTTCTGGTAGATGGGGTTGAGCGTTCTCTAGACAACATTAATCCACGTGATATTGCATCCTTCTCTATTTTAAAAGATGCTTCAGCAACCGCGGTTTACGGAATTCGTGGGGCTAATGGCGTGATCTTGATCGAAACCAAAAAAGGTAAAATAGGTAAGCCACAAATTACATTAGACTATTTTGAAGGGGTTACGCACTTTACTAAAACACCAGATCTTGTAGACGGTATTACCTATATGAATTTGGCCAACGAAGCCTTAACCACGCGTGGGGATCTGCCTAAATATTCTCAGGAATACATTGACGCCACAACATCTGGTGAGAATCCGCTGCTTTACCCTAATGTCAACTGGATGGACGAAGTTTTTAAGAGTTACGGACGCAACAGACAAGCACTCATCAATGTCACCGGAGGCGCCGAAAGCGCACGCTATTATGTGTCGCTTGGATACTACAACGAGACCGGACTTTTTCAAACAGATCCTAATGTGAGCTATGATTCAGGTACTGGCTTTGAGCGTTATAATTTCACTTCAAACCTTACCCTTGATTTGACCAAAACCACAGATATTAATGTGGGAATACAAGGTTATTTATCAGACGGGAATTACCCCGGAACTCCGACTTCAGCTGACATCAGTTTAGAAGATCAGATCTTTGGGACCGCCTTAGAGGCACCACCGGTAGAATATCCTGTGCTTTACCCAGGCGGTTATGTTCCCGGTAGAAGTGCTAATGGCGGCTTACGTAACCCGTATGCAGAAGTTGCGTTACGAGGCTACCGTACAATTACCCGTACCAATCTCAACACTAACCTAAACCTCAACCAGCAGCTGAGTTTCATTACTGAAGGTTTATCACTGCACGGTCTTTTTGCTTTCGATTCGTTTAACGAGCAAAATGTAGCAAGGTCAAAACGTGAAAGTACCTACTTTGTAGATGCTAACTTTCCATACACAGAAGATGGCGGTTTATTGCTTAATGAGACCTACACAGGTACTAACTTTCTTGGCTATGATCGCAGCAATGGTGGAAACCGCAGGTTCTACACTCAGGTTTCTGTAAACTACGACCGCAGTTTTGGAAAACACAGTGTTAGCGGTCTATTGCTTGCCAATCGTACCGATTATTCAAATGCATTTGCCGGCAACTTCACAGAAGCCATACCCTTTAGAAATGAAGGTCTAGCAGGTAGAGCTACGTATTCCTATGACGACCGTTATTTTCTTGAGGTGAATGCGGGTTATAACGGTTCAGAAAACTTTGCTCCTAACAACCGCTACGGGTTTTTCCCATCGCTGGCTGTGGGTTGGGTCGTATCTAACGAAAAATTCTTTGAACCTATTAAGGAGCATATTGATTACTTTAAACTGCGCTACTCAGACGGTTTAGTTGGATCTGATTCAGGTGCAGGGCGCTTTGCTTACCTCAACCGTGTAGAAAGCGGGCAGGATGGATATTACTTTAGTGAAAAATAGACAGTATGTAGATGGAATCGCGCAAACCTATTAC
>Ga0208318_100261_pt1 | contig 13858 bp, 10 predicted proteins | sample Virmet3747_4435_FD_185739 | JGI IMG/M metagenome (GOLD analysis project Ga0208318, IMG submission 185739) | Marine viral communities from the Southern Atlantic ocean transect to study dissolved organic matter and carbon cycling - metaG... | ecosystem: Environmental > Aquatic > Marine > Oceanic ... | reverse complement strand
CGACATATCGTCTTGCTTCACTGTACACTCCGACTCTGCATGAAGGGGCACAATTGGCAAAGATAACAGTAGCTCGTCTTCAAAAATTTGAAGCAGATTAACTTCTCCGTGGTCGTTGACCTCTACCGGTTCATAAGCCTCGGGAATGATGTCGTCGCTTTCCTGTTCTTCTCCCTGCACTGGAGTAAAACAGAATTCCGCTTCCACGGGATAATCGAGTTCACCATTACACCTTTGACAGATAAGTGTTACCTGCGTGGCTAGATGGCCGTGAAAAACAGTAAGACCCTGCGCGTCTTTTTCGAACTGTACTTCTGCGTCCACGTAGTCATTGCATCGGACAACCGCCTCGCTCAATCGTTCCATATCTTTAGACACAATCACACCCCGATAATCGGAACGTTTCATGGCGCTTTTAGTCGGTTCAACCGAATGAGGGAGTTTCACTTTCTGCATAGGGCGCGCATGATATAGCGTCGCCCCCTTTCTGTCAAAGCAAAATTGTGATTTAACACACATTATAAGATTATGTGCCTCACAAGGTGATAATGTTACATTGCGCGATATAATGATGCTTTGCAACATATTGATTTTTAAATAAGGAGTATTTGTGGCTCACCTTATTTTGGCCTCCTCATCGCAATACCGGAAAATGCTGCTTGCAAACATCGGTATTCACGTCGATACCCACGCCCCCGATATCGACGAAACCCCTTTCAATAACGAAGCGCCTACCGCATTAAGCGTTCGACTTGCCGAGCAAAAAGCACTTAAGGTTGCCAGTGAGCTCGTCAATGTGCCCCGCGACACCCTTATTATCGGTAGCGATCAAGTCGCATTGGTTCAATCGGACGATGGACCACAGTTACTAGGAAAACCAGGGAATAGTGACAATGCGGTTAAGCAGCTTAAAGCATGCCAAGGAAAAGAAGTCACGTTTTATACGGCGCTTTGCCTTCATCAGCCCGCGACCAATAAAACCGTTACTCAAGTAGATGAAACCCGGGTGTACTTTCGCCAAAATAGCGAAGCTGCCCTTACCGCTTACGTGCAAAAAGAACAGCCCTTAGATTGTGCAGGCAGTTTTAAAAGCGAGGGTTTAGGAGTCTTGCTATTCGATAAAATTACAAGTCGAGATCCTAATAGCCTTATTGGTTTACCCATTATGCTACTTAACGAACTATTAGATGTGCACTTTAACGTTGACTTGCTGGCCATGGCAGCGCAATAAGCAATGCGCCGTTTTATTTTAAAACAGCGTCGCTTCTAACTCGCTAACTGAGTGAACCAATGCAACGGGGTTAAGTGCCTCTAAATGTACTTGGGCATGGACCCCATAAGATACCCCTATTCTATCCATGCCGATGGCTTTAGCCATTTGCATGTCATAGGTCGTATCCCCAACCATTACGGCATCTTTTACTTCTACACCGAGCTCGTCAAGAAGCTGCAACAACATATCTGGCGATGGTTTTGATTCAGCTTCATCAGCGGTTCTCGACGCGCTAAAATACACGCCTGTACCTGTTTGCGTCCAAGCGCGGTCTAAACCTCGACGTGCTTTGCCAGTTGCAACCGCTAGAATACACCCCGCCGCTTTTAAATTGGCCAACATGGTATTAACGCCGTTGAATAATGGACAAGGCGTTGTATCTACAGTAACAAACGCCGCTTTATAGGCCTTAACTAGACGCTCTGCCAATTCATCATCTTGAATATTGAATAACTGTTTAATAGCAGGCTTTAAACTAATTCCAATTATATGACCCACTTGTTCATAAGATGGTATGGGCATATCACACTGCTTAGCGGCAATTTGCATGCAGCTAACAATTTTATCTGCCGAGTCCATCAAGGTGCCATCCCAGTCAAAAATGACTAATTTATAACGAGGCAATTTACTGCTTATATCCGCTGAGGTGACGTCCTCGGCTAGCGTTTTTTGTGAATGCATAAATTGATTACAGTGCTTTAAGCGTATTTGAAAGTATCGGGTCTAAAGGTGCAGAAAATGTCACCCGTTCTTCTGTTGCAGGATGTAACAACGAGATGCTGCGTGCATGAAGGAACAATCTATTTAGCCCCTTTTGTCTCATTGAAGCATCAAAATCCGCATCACCGTATTTAGGGTCGCAAGCAATCGGATGGCCAGCATGTAAGCAATGAACACGAATTTGGTGTGTTCTGCCTGTTATTGGCGAAGCTTCTACCAATGTCGCCCCCGCATACTCTTCTAAAATGCGGTAGCGCGTTTCTGAGGGCTTACCATCGTCGCTCACGCTAACCATTCGCTCGCCAGATTGAAGCACATTCTTGCGAAGCGGCGCTTTCACCTTAAAACGATTCTTAGGCCATTCACCCGAAACAAGGGCGTTGTAGCGTTTGTCCATTTTCCCCGTGCGCAGTTGCTCGTGCATATGACGAAGTGCAGAACGCTTTTTTGCAATTAATATGCAGCCCGAGGTATCTCTGTCTAATCTATGGACCAGTTCCATAAACTTGGCGTCAGGGCGTAACGCACGTAAACCTTCTATTAAACCGAAACTTAAACCGCTGCCGCCGTGCACGGCCATACCTGATGGTTTATTCATCACCAGGATACGATCGTCTTCAAATAGAATATGAGACTCTAACGCAGCAATTTTGTCGAGTTTAGGCGAAGGCGCGGGCGCCCCTTCCGACACACGAACAGGCGGAATTCTAACAATGTCATCAGCCTGTAACTTGTATTCAGGCTTAACGCGGCCTTTATTCACTCGCACTTCGCCTTTGCGCAAAATGCGATAGATCATGCTTTTCGGCACGCCCTTTAGCTGGGTGCGCAAAAAATTATCGATACGTTGACCAGCCAAATCGGCGTCAACCGTTACAAAACGTACTTTTATTGGGGCTTCTTCTTTCATGGGCCAAGTATACCCCATTGCTAATTCCCCCTGCTAACTGAAACGCACAAAATATTGAAAAAAGCATATTTCGCTGCAATTTTAGGCAAACCTAGCGTTTTGAACGCAGACCAGTTTGGAAATGCAGAGATATACACAATTTATTCACTTGCTTTCCTTGCTAAAATTGGGGTTTTGGTGCGATAATTACCAACGTTTTTTGCACGGTAAAATTCACAGCTTAGATTTTGGTAGTAAGCGGCTATTTGTGCCCCTATCCAAAAAAAGTGAAACGCAGCGTTAGAAAAACAACAAACAAGACCGAAACAGCAATCAGCGAAAAATGACGATGCTGTTCAAACTTGTAAACGATAAAGCATGGCGCAGCGTTGGTAGCATCCGCAATGAAAAAGTGATTTTCATACCAACCTAGCTAGAGAGGCAACGACTACACTGCCGTAGAAAAGCAACCGCCATTGCTTGCGAACATAAAATAAGTTTGCCGTTAACTAACAGAATTAAATGACACGCGAGCAACAATGTTTGCTCGTATTAAAGAATACAGTAATAAGGGCTAGTCGCTCCCGACATCCTTAAAGCAGTGTGACCATAGAGATTTACTTACAGGTTCGTTTACATAACAAACGCAAGTAACATCCAGTAATTAGGGCGCTAAAAACGGCGCTAACATGGTCAACCACCAAGGATAATGCGACGTAACAACAAGGTCCCCGTCCAGCCGTGAGGTTGCGCGGTGAGGGTTTGCACATGTCACTTTAATTTTGTGTCTTAACGGCTGTACGAAAACAGAGTTAGATACAATGAAAAGAATGTTAATCAATGCAACTCAACAAGAAGAGTTGCGCGTTGCCCTAGTCGATGGGCAACGGTTGTACGATTTAGATATAGAGAGTCCAGGACACGAACAAAAGAAAGCAAATATCTACAAGGGTAAAATTACCCGTGTTGAACCCAGCTTAGAAGCAGCGTTTGTTGACTACGGCGCAGAGCGTCATGGATTCCTACCCCTTAAAGAAATAGCCCGCACTTACTTCCCTAAAGGTTACAAATTCGAAGGCCGCCCTAACATCAAAGATGTGATTAAAGAAGGCCAAGAAGTTATCATCCAAATTGATAAAGAAGAGCGCGGCCAAAAAGGCGCGGCACTAACCACATTTTTATCGCTTGCGGGAAGTTACTTAGTGCTTATGCCAAACAACCCTCGTGCTGGCGGTATTTCTCGCCGAATTGAGGGTGATGAGCGCACTGAGCTTAAAGAGTCACTAAGCAAACTTGACCTTCCAGATGGCATGGGCCTTATTGTTCGTACCGCTGGTGTAGGTAAATCTTACGAAGAATTAGAGTGGGATTTAAAAGTTCTTCTTAAGCACTGGGAAGCAATTTCAGAGGTTGCTGAAGGTCGTGAAGCACCGTTTTTAATTCACCAAGAAAGCAACGTTATTGTTCGCGCTATCCGCGACTATCTACGTCGTGATATTGGCGAGATTCTTATCGACAAGACCAGCATCTACGAGCAGGCACTACAGCATATTCAGCTAGTCCGTCCTGATTTCGCAAGCCGTGTAAAGCTTTATCGCGGTGAAGTTCCATTATTTAGTCACTATCAAATTGAAAGCCAAATCGAGTCAGCCTTCCAACGTGAAGTTCGCCTGCCGTCTGGTGGTTCAATTGTTATTGACCCAACGGAAGCGTTGACTTCCATTGATATCAACTCTGCCCGTGCCACTAAGGGTGGCGATATCGAAGAAACAGCCCTTAACACTAACCTAGAAGCGGCTGATGAAATTGCCCGTCAATTACGCCTTCGCGATCTAGGTGGTCTTGTTGTTATCGACTTCATTGACATGACCCCCGTTCGTCATCAGCGTGAAGTTGAAAACCGCATGAAAGATGCGGTAAGAAGCGACAGAGCGCGTGTACAGTTAGGGCGTATTTCACGCTTTGGTCTATTAGAAATGTCACGCCAGCGCCTGCGCCCTTCTCTCGGTGAGTCTGCGCATCACGTGTGCCCTCGCTGTTCAGGCCACGGTACTATTCGCGGGACTGAGTCTTTGGCGCTGTCTATTCTTCGCATACTAGAAGAAGAAAGTATTAAAGAAAATACAGGGCAAATTGAAGCGCAATTGCCTGTACCCGTAGCAACCTACTTACTGAACGAAAAACGTAAGTCTATTCAGCTACTAGAAAAACGTCACGGTGTAGATTTGCTGCTCATTCCAAACGCGAACCTAGACACACCGCACTACCAAGTATTGCGTCGTCGCCCTGACGATGTGGTATCTGAAGCCAGCTACGACGTTGAGTTAATGCCTGCGGTAGAAGCAGAAACTGAAACGACGACTACGACGCCAGTTAAACGCGAAGAACCTGCGCTTAAGGGCTTAGTTGCACCAACGGCTGCACCGGTTGTTGCACCTAAAGAAGAGCCAGCGAAGAAAGCTGAAGACGTGCCTTCATTATTTGCGCGTATTGGAAAGTGGATCAGCGACTTGTTTGGCTCTGAAGGTGAAGAAGAGAGCAACAAAGACAAGAAACAGCAATCTACTGACACAAATAAGAATAGAAACAATCGCAGCCGCAATAACGACGACCGTCGTCGTAAGCCGCGCAATAAAAACCAGCGTCGTAATAACTCGTCTCAAAACAGAGACCAGAATAAAGACCAAGGTCGTGACGAGCAGCAGGATAATCGCAAAGCACGCGGTGATCAGCGCCAAGACCAGCGTCAAGATCAAGACGACAAGCGCAACAACAAAGGTCGCAAGCCACGTAAAGCGCAGCAGCCTCGCGACGAGCAGCAAAAGCCTAAACACGAGAAGCAAGAAGGCGAACAGCAAGAAAACCAAGCGCAGAAGAAGCGTGAAGTTGCTGAACGCAGAAAGCGCCGTGACAAGCGTCGTAGCGTTCGTGTAAAGAAAGATGACAATACGCCAAGCATTGTAGAGCAAACAGAAGCGCAAGCGGTACCTGCCCAGAAGGGCAACGAAGCTGTAAAAGCACCTCAACAGGATGCAAAAGCGCAAAGTAAGCCGAAAGCTGACGCAAAGCCTCAAAAAGCGGTGAAAGCCGATGAGGTAGAAGCACAGTCAGGCAATACGGCTGCTCAGAAACAAGAAACGAAAAAACCAGCTAAAAAGCCAGTAGACAAAGCGTCTGAAGAAAAATCTGCACCAGAAGCCGACAAGGTTGAAGGCAGCCAAACAGATAGCGCTGACGCTACAGAGGCGAACAGCGAAGAAAACGGGCAAAAACGCGAAGGACGTGGTCGTTCGCGCCGTTCTCCTCGTCACGTACGTGCAGCTGGTCAGCGTCGTAAGAAAGAGTCTCAGCAAGTTGATGAAGCTGAAACACAAGCGAAGCAACCAGGCGAACTTGAGCCTCAAGAGCCAGAGACAAGCACAGTAGCTACGCAAACAGAAGCGCCGGCTGTTGAAGAAACTCAAGCACAGGAGCCCGGAAAGCTAGCGCCATCTGAAGAGCAACCAGCATCTAATCAAGAAAAGCAAGACACCGCGAACCTTGACGTTGAAGCGGTTCAAGACGAACTTCAGTTTGATGTAGAGCCTTCAGCGGGTAAGAAGCCTTTAGCGGAAGAACAGCCTTCAGCGAAAGAACAAGCTTCAGCAGAAGAGACTCCTGTAGGAGGCAATACAACTTCAGCTGATGAGAACTCTGTCGCTAAAGCAGCCCCTCTTTCACAAGAAGAGGCGGTTGCAAAAGCGCAGGCTTCTACCGATAGCAGCACCTCATCTGATGAAGTAGCGTCTGAAGAGGCTGCCCCTTCTGAAGTGAAAGCGACGTCTGACAACGCGTCAGAACAAGCCGCAGAGGAAAGCGCTTCAGCATCGCCAGAGCAGGTTGAAATCAACCTTGCAGAAACAACCGAAGCAGCAGTAGAAACTAAAGCGAACGCACCGGTAGCGAAAGCGCCTGCTAAGCAACAGGTTTCAGAAACGTCAAGCTTAGCTGCAAGCGGTAAGGGTAAGCGCGGCGCATCTCATCCGATGGCGCTACCTGCTGAAGTTAACGACGCCTTTGTAGATGTTGCGTTAACGGCTAAAGCCGATAACGAACGTCCAGCGCTGGCCGTTTCGGGTAAAACAGCCGCAATGGCTCAGGCAGGCTCTCGAGCATCAGCGCCAACAACACTACCTAAGTCGGTTGACGCTGACGCAGTAGCGCAATAGCTAACCCGTTTACGCTAACAGTTTGTTAGCGTTCAATTAGTAAAATGCTTTAAAAGCCGCTTTCGAGCGGCTTTTTCATTTGCTAAATTATTTTGGAAAATTCATTTTTTAATTTACTTCTTAAGGCGTGTAATGAGCGATGTGGTAAGCGAAGCGTTTGTTCGGTGGTTAAGCGACGTAAGTGGCTGCGATGTGATAAACACCAGCATGATCCAGCCCCTATGGAGTGGCTACGGCGCATGCTTTAGGGCCCAACTAGCGCCGAATTCAGCTGCCAAGCTTAAAAACGTCGCCGGCAATCATCACAATAAAGCGCCAGGAGACAACGGTATTAGGCATGTAGTGGTAAAATGCGCCACGCCCCCTGATACCCTTGCTCACCCCAAAGGTTGGAATGGACAGGCCAGTGATGAGCGCAAACGCCACTCGTTTCGCGTGGAAAATAGCTTTTATAGTGCATTACAGACGCTCACCGATGACACGTGTCGCACCGCCACTTGCGTAGCTGATGACCAAAAAGGCGATTCAACATTGCTTGTTATGGAAGACCTTGCCCGAGGCGGCTATACCCACACGACAATGTCACTTTCAGTAGAAAGCGCCAAAACCGTTTTAAAGTGGCTAGCCCATTTCCACGCGCGCTTTTTGAACATAAAGTTCGAGGAAAATAAAAAGCGAGTGTTGCTATGGCATGAAGGCTCCTATTGGCACCTAGCAACAAGAGAAGAAGAATATCAGGCAATGCCTGATAGCCGACTTAAGCAAAGTGCTAGGGCCATAGCTAAACGGCTTGCCAACGCACGCTATCAAACCGTAATTCACGGCGATGCAAAAGTAGCGAACTTTTGCTTTACTCCAGACTACGCCGCTTGCGCCGCCGTTGATTTCCAATATGTCGGCCATGGCATAGGCGTAAAAGACGTCGCTTACTTCTTAGGAAGTGCCCTCCCTACCCAAGCGCAAATAACACACCGTGACGCTTTGCTAGGCACGTATTTCGGTGCGCTTGAAAGCGCGCTAAATACTCGCTTATCGACAAACGATACCCTTTGCTCTTTCGACCGTGATGATATCAAGCACGTTATAGAAGAATGGAAAACCTTATACCCGTTCGCCTGCGCCGATTTCTATCGCTTTTTATCAGGGTGGAGCCCAACGCACTGGAAGATTGATGAGGAACTCCAGTATCAGACAGATATTGCATTATCTGCACTCGCAAATACGTAGTTCACCTCAACCTCTCTACCTATAATGATAAGAGGCATGTACGGCATCCCTTGTTTTGAAAACCTCTCGTGCTCCCTCCTATCTAGGTCAAGTGGAATACAAATAAATTGAAGGTATCGAATTAACCAAAGAGCAGGCTAAAACGGCTATTGTCACACCGCTACGTAGCCTTCCCCCACACCCAGACGTACGCGATGGCTTGCAGGCCCTAAAAGACAAGGGCTATAAACTGGTAAGCCTTACCAACTCTTCTAATAAAGGCGTGTATACCCAGTTTAAAGATGCAGATCTACTGTCTTACTTCGACGAGCGACTTAGCGTTGAAGATATTAACTTGTACAAGCCCGATACACGTACCTATGAGTGGGCTATTGAAAAAATGGGCATAGCAGCAGAAGACGCTATGTTAGTCGCGGCTCATGGTTGGGATATTGCTGGCGCTAAACAAGCGGGCTGGCAAGCTGCATTTATCGCTCGCCCGGGTAAAGTGCTTTATCCATTGGCAATTGCACCAGATACCGTGGTAGGTGGTTTAGATGAACTGGTAACTCAACTGCCTGATGCCCAATAAATCGTTAGAACATCGACATACCGACCAGTCTAGCTAGATAAAGCCAGGGGTTTATGCCCCTGCCCTTTTCATATCAATATGGGGAATACCGTCTTCCAAGTACATCGTCGATGTGGCTTTGAATCCAAAGCTCTCGTAAAAGCGTCTTAAATACTCTTGCGCGCCAATTTCAATATCACAGCCCGGCCATAGCGCCTCACAGTGCTTAATAGCTTCGCACATAAGGGCCTTACCCGCTCCTTTCCCCCGAAAGGCTTCACTGGTCGCCACGCGGCCTATACTTACCGATGGATAACTGACGCCTTCACCAAGTAATCGTGCACATGCCACAAGTTTATTATTTTCAAAGCCCATTAAGTGGTGGGTTTGCGAATGACGGTCTTTTTCATCAAGTTCCGGATAGGGGCAGTTTTGCTCAACAACAAAGACATCGACGCGTAGCTTAAGTAGGTCGAAGAGTTGATGAGTAGTGAGTTCATTAAATGTAAGAGACTGCCAAGAAACCATGTTACCTCAATGGAATATCATCTTTAAAACGCTTATGTGCTGCGTTCATACAATTACTGCTTAGCCTTTGATGCACTAACCTTTCATCTGATTTTACAACGAACGCTAAGCAACGCTTTTTGTACATAGTAAACAAATACATTGAGCGGGAACATACATTCACGTCTCTTTTTTATTAGGGCAGTGAAATTTAAATCGTTATTTTTGGCAACGTGCTAGTTTAGTTAGGCGATAAAAATTTTAACTTTTAAATAGCCTCGCAATATATCCGTATAGATCCTCGTTTAATCGAATTCAGAGTTTTAGGCTATAGCTTTCATCCGTTTGAATCATTAATGTGTATCTACACTATGTATTGACTAAACGACAGGTCCACCGAAGAGTATGAGCGATAAACGGAATATTAAGCAATACGGCAACCCTGCTGGCGGATGGGGTGCATTAAAAAGCGTAACCCAAAGTTGGCTCCAGAGTGAAAAGCCGCTCAAAAACCTTCGGGCCATGCTAAAAACCAATCAAGATAAAGGCTTCGACTGTCCGGGTTGTGCATGGGGTGAGTCGCCAGAAAGCGGTTTAGTCAAGTTTTGTGAAAACGGGGCGAAAGCCGTAAATTGGGAGTCAACCGGTCGCTACGTAGGCCCGGAATTTTTCGCTGACTATACGGTGAGTGCGTTGAAAAAACACACTGACTACTGGCTCGAGTCTCAAGGCAGGCTAACCCACCCGGTCCGTTACAATAACCAAACCGACCGATATGAAGCCATCAACTGGGATGACGCGTTTGGCCTAATCGCTCAACACCTGAACGGGCTGAGCTCTCCGCATCAGGCAGAGTTCTATACGTCAGGGCGCGCTAGCAATGAAGCAGCTTATCTTTATCAATTATTCGTTCGCGCATTTGGCACCAATAACTTCCCAGACTGCTCAAACATGTGCCACGAAGCATCGGGTCAAGGAATGAAGCCCACCATAGGCGTAGGCAAAGGTACAGTCACGTTCGATGATTTCGAAAAGGCAGATACCATCTTTGTTATTGGTCAAAACCCGGGGACTAACCACCCGCGCATGTTAGAGCCACTGCGCGATGCGGTGCGAAGAGGCGCCCAAGTCGTTTGCTTAAATCCGCTAAAAGAGCGAGGACTAGAAAAGTTCCAACACCCTCAGCACCCTATTGAAATGCTCACCAATGGTTCAACACCAACCAATACCGCTTACTTCAGGCCTGCCCTTGGCGGCGATATGGCAGTCATGCGCGGCATTGCTAAGTGGCTTTTAGCCTGGGAGCAGGAAGCAAAAGCGAACAATGCCCCTCCCGTATTCGACCACGACTTTATCAATGCACATACGAATGGCATGGATGACTATTTAACTGCTGTTGAATCGACCAGCTGGGAGCATATTGAAGCGCAGAGTGGTTTATCGAAAGAAGACATCCGCCACGCGGCAACTATGTACAAGCGCGGAGAACGGGTAATCATGTGCTGGGCTATGGGAATTACACAGCACAAACACTCTGTTGCTACGGTTCAAGAAATCGTGAATGTGCAGCTATTGCGAGGCAATGTTGGCAAGCCTGGCGCCGGTCTGTCGCCTGTTCGAGGCCATAGTAACGTTCAGGGTGACAGAACCGTGGGTATTAACGAAGTGCCGCCTAAAGCGTTACTCGACGCGCTGGAAAACAAGTTTAACTTTGTGGTACCACGAGAGAGAGGTCACAACACTATTCAAGCCATTCAGGCCATGGAACGTGGCGATGCCAAAGTCTTCATTGGCTTAGGTGGTAATTTCGCACAAGCCACACCGGATACGCCGCGCACCCACGCCGCATTATCAAAATGCGATTTAACTGTGCATATCGCCACTAAATTAAACCGCTCTCACTTAACGACGGGAAAAGATGCGCTTATTCTACCCTGTTTGGGTAGAACTGAAGTCGACATGCAGGCTAGCGGACAGCAAGGTGTTACCGTTGAAGATACCTTTTCAATGGTCCACCTATCCTATGGACAACTACCGCCGAGCTCACCTGAACTTCGCTCGGAACCGGCTATCATTGCGGGTATCGCAAAAGCCACGTTAGGCAATACGCCTGTAGACTGGGATCATGTAGTCAGTAATTACGACAATATACGCGACCTAATTGCCGATACCATTGAGGGCTTTAAAAACTTTAATAGCAAAGTGGCGAACCCCGGGGGCTTTCATCTAGGCAATGCGGCGAGCGAAAGACGGTGGCTAACACCATCGGGTAAAGCGGAATTTGCAGCCAATACACTGCCAAACTCGCTATTAAACGATGATGTAGTCGCTCGTGGCGAAAAACCAGACTTAATCTTACAGACATTGCGCTCGCACGATCAGTACAACACTACCATCTATGGCATGGATGACCGTTACAGAAATGTGTTTGGCGCTAGAGATGTCTTGTTCGTCAATGAAAGCGATATTCGAAAACTGGGCTTCAATGACGGGGATAAAGTAGACATTACGTCTTTATGGAATGACGGAAGAACCCGTCAGATAAAGCAATTTATGTTGGTGGCTTATGATATACCCCAAGGACAAGCCGCGGCCTATTACCCGGAAACCAACCCGCTGGTACCATTAGAAAGTTATGGTGACGGAACCTTCACACCAACGTCAAAATTTATTGCGATCAAACTTTCAAAGTCCGAGTCGGATGGAGGAATTGCGGTGAATACGCTCTCGGTGAGTCATATTTAGGCACGTGGATAAGGGATACGCCATAGCGGTTGGCCCACTTAACTGATAATGCCGTAGGTGCTGAAAGGGTTACAAGCAAAGGTAATTTTGCTCTTATCGCTTTTTGCACGAGTTCTAAGCTACAGCGACTGGTTAGCACTACAAGGCAATCCTTCTGATAAAGTTTATTAGCCGCAATTGCCCCAATTAACTTATCAAAAGCGTTATGCCTTCCTATATCTTCACGACACGCAAGTACATTGCGCTCGGCATCAATATAGAGCGCGCCGTGCACTGCCCCACTTTGCTGCGCTAATGCTTGCGCTTGCGAAATTAGGTCTCGCAACCCTTCAAACCAGCTTGCTTCTGGTAGAGGCAATGGATCTACGGGTTGGAGTTGAGGCAAAGCGTTATCCAGCGCTTCGACACCACAAAGCCCACAGCCCGATGCACCTGCCAATTGCCGTTTATTTTCTTTTAACTTCCAAAAAGCCTGGTTAGCAATATCCACTTCAGCATTAATGTGTTCACTATGGTGAGTCAATTCAATGTTATAGAGCTGGCGGGGGTGTTCAATAATGTCGTTACTTAAACTGAAGCCAATAATAAAGTCTTCAATGTCTTTGGGCGTAACAAGCATTACTGCATAGTTGATACCGTTGTAACTAATGCTTAATGCGACCTCTTCAGCAAGAGTAAAACGTTGAGTTTCAGGTGTTCCATCTAAAACTAATGCGTGGTGTTCGGCGTTATATGTCATCAGGCCAATCACCTGGCGTATTAACATTAAGCCATTGTGCCTCATCCATACGGGTTATTTTTTCGTTCTGTTTTTCTTGCTCGCCATTTACCCTTTTTGGGCGTGCAAGATTAGCTTCTTCAAGAGCAATGGCTTCTAGGCTTTCTAAGAATCCTACTACACGTCGCTTGTTTTGTTCGACCAAGTAGTGCGTTAGCATGGCGTTAGTATTGTGCATAACAGACAAGTAAAAAGGCAAAAAGCGGTTTTTCACATAAACCGACCGCTGGGCTTCCCGCCCTGCTGATACTAGCGTTTTCAAAAGCTGAGGCGTCATCTGGGGCATATCCACGGGAAGGACAAGCAATTCAATAGCGCTACCTTTGCCCGCATTTGAATTACATAAAACATCCAGTGCTGCATGCACACCACCCAGCGGACCTGCATCATCAATTTTATCATTTAAAAAATTTGGCGCATTACGGCTGATTAATACCTCATCACACCCTGCAGCCTTTAATAGCGATGACGCTCTCTCAATAAGCGTGCTTCCCTGATAACGCATAAGGGCTTTATCTTGTCCCATTCTGCGCGATTGGCCACCCGCTAACACGAGTCCGATAAGAGTTTTATTCACTTTATCCACTTTATGTTTCTCTCTTATCAAGCTTACCCTCATTATTTATTCTAAAAATTCAAAACACTGCTTAGCAATAGAAAGCTAGGCCTTGATTAGGTTACACAGATTGCAGAAGGCGCGCACTAGTTCGTAGAGGCTTTTTTCTTAGTACTAACCCGAATGAAAGTAGAAACAGCCATACCGTAGCAGCCCCATCAACCGCATGAGTAACAGTAGTCAAATAACCAATATCAGCAAACGACGCAACAGTGGTGTCGCTTAGTGTAATCGGGTAAGGCCCTAAATACCCTGTCATTAAGTCCGACGAACCACCAGGCCAAGGCTCATCCCAATGACTGTTAGCAGTACCTGCGCCTCCGCCCAGCTCTACAGGAATAAAGG
>Ga0208318_100257_pt1 | contig 13916 bp, 16 predicted proteins | sample Virmet3747_4435_FD_185739 | JGI IMG/M metagenome (GOLD analysis project Ga0208318, IMG submission 185739) | Marine viral communities from the Southern Atlantic ocean transect to study dissolved organic matter and carbon cycling - metaG... | ecosystem: Environmental > Aquatic > Marine > Oceanic ... | reverse complement strand
CTGCCACAGGTCTGCGCCCGTTTGGTGGCGGATAATCCGGGGCTTGATATCCAGATTGTCGCCCTGCCGCGGGTGTTCAACCTGTCGCGGCGCGAGGCGGATATGGCGATCGGGGTCAGCGCGCCCACGGCGGGGCGGCTGGTTGTGCAGAAAATCGCCGACTACCAGCTGCATCTTGCCGCCGCTGACAGCTATCTTGCCGCGCGCCCCGCGATCCGGACCGTTGCAGACCTGCAGGGGCACCGGTTGGTGGGGTATATCCCCGACATGATCTTTGACCGCGAGCTTGATTATCTGGCGGAGCTTGGCATGACGCGGGTGCCTCTGGCCTCTAATTCCGTGTCCGTTCAGGTGAATATGATCCGGCAAGGGGGCGGCGTCGGGATTGTGCATGATTTCTCGCTTCCTGCGACGCCGGGGGTGACGCGCATCCTGACCGGCGACGTGCATCTGAGCCGCGCCTTTTATTTGATTCGCCACGAAGACGACCGGCGCAATCTGCGTCTGAGCCGCTTTGCGGAAGCTCTGGCGCAGGGCGTCCGCGCCGAAGTGGCGAAACTGGAGGCAATTGCTTGACACGCAACAGTATTAAAGGGAACCTGACCTATAGGTAATATTCTTGCGAAGGGGCCGACCATGCTAGTTTCCCAAATCCTGAAAACCAAAGCGGATGACAGTGTTACGACGGTAAAACCGGGCACGCGTATCTCGGAGGCGGCGGCGATGTTGTCGGAAAAGCGGATCGGGACCCTGGTCGTGTCAGCGGACGGCAAAACGCCCGATGGTATCCTGTCGGAGCGTGACATCGTGCGCACCCTTGGCCGCGAGGGCGGCGGCTGTCTGGACGACACCGTAGAGGCGCTGATGACGCGCGATCTGATCACCTGCGCCAAGGATGAAACCGCGGATGATATCCTTGCCAAGATGACGCAAGGCCGCTTTCGCCACATGCCTGTTTTGGAGGATGGGGTTCTGATCGGCCTGATCTCTTTGGGGGATGTGGTCAAGGCCCGCCTGATGGAGCTTTCGATGGAGAAAGACGCCCTGGAGGGGATGATCAGGGGCCACTAGCCCACCGAAATTGGCGTTGCATCTTCGCGGTGTAAATGCTTGCTTGCACTTCGAATAACGACTTGAAATGACTGGACTCTCCCATGCGCGTAGGCCTATACCCCGGCACCTTCGACCCTATTACTTTGGGTCACATCGACATCATCCGGCGGGCGGCGACGCTTGTTGATAAACTGGTGATCGGGGTCGCGATCAACCGCGATAAGGGGCCATTGTTCGAGCTGGAAGAACGTGTCGCCCAGATCGAAGAGGAATGCCGCAAGCTGAACCAGGAGACCGGGACAGAGATCGTGGTGCATCCCTTCGAGAACCTGCTGATTGATTGCGCCCATGATGTGGGGGCACAGATGATCATCCGCGGGCTGCGGGCCGTGGCGGATTTCGAGTACGAGTATCAGATGGTGGGGATGAACCGGAAGCTGGATGACAGCGTCGAGACGGTCTTCTTGATGGCAGAGGCCGAGCATCAGGCGATTGCCAGCCGTTTGGTCAAGGAAATCGCCCGGCTTGGCGGGGACGTCAGCAAATTTGTGACGCCCGCCGTCAATGCCGAGCTGTTAAAGCGTTTCTCGCAATAACGATCAGAGGGTTTTCGCAACCTCGCGCGAGGTGTCGAGCATACGGTTCGAGAACCCCCATTCGTTGTCATACCAGCCCAGAACCCGCAGCTGTGTCCCGCTTTGGACAGAGGTCTGATCAAGGGCTACGACACAGGAATGTGAATCGTGGTTCAGGTCGATCGACACCAGAGGACGTTCAACCAGACCAAGGATGCCTTTCAGCGGGCCTTCGGCGGCGGTGCGCAGGGTGGCGTTGACCTCCTCCACCGTGGTGTCTTTCGACAGTTCGACCACCAGATCGACACAGGATACATTCGGTGTGGGCACGCGGATCGCGGTGCCGCCGATCAGCCCGTCAAGCTCGGGCAGTACTTTACCCAGTGTCTTGGCCGCACCGGTGGTGGTGGGGATCATCGACAGCGCCGCGGCGCGGGCACGGTACAGGTCGTTGTGCGCCGTGTCATGCACCGGCTGGTCGCCGGTATAGCTGTGGATTGTGGTCATATGGCCGTGCTTGATGCCTAAGGCGTCGTGCAGGGTCTTGGCCAGCGGTGCCATGCAGTTGGTGGTGCAGGAGGCGTTGCTCAGCACCGTGTCTTCGGCGGTGATCAGATCGTGGTTCACACCGTAGACGATCGTTTTCATGGCGTCTTTACCGGGGGCAGAGATGACGACCCGTTTCGATCCATTCGCCAGATGCTTGGCCGCCGCCTCGCGCGTGGTGAAGATGCCGGTGCATTCCAGCACGATGTCCACATCGCCCCAAGGCAGGGCAGCGGGGTCGCGTTCTGCGGTCACGCGGATCGGGCCTTGGCCCACATCCATCGTGTTGTCGCCCAGGGTGACCGGACGGCCAAAGCGCCCGTGGACCGAGTCGAATTCGAACAGATGTGCGTTGGTTTCCAGCGGGGCGAGATCGTTGATCGCCACCACCTGCAAATCATCGTCGCCACGCTCCATCAGCGCGCGCAAAACGTTACGACCGATACGGCCAAAGCCATTGATTGCCAATTTGGTAGCCATGGGGCGTCCTCCTGAATTTGATAGCGCTAACATCGACATTTATGACAAAGAGTCAACCTGTGCAGGGCAATATTGCGCCGGAAGCGATCGGAGGGAAGGGGCCGAGTGTCGGATCAGCGCCAGAACGCCACCCATTCGATCAGGTCGACAAATTTCTTGGTCAGGAAAATCAGATGTTCGCTGCCATAGATCAGCGCATCAATCCCCAGTGCGGTCAGCAATACAGCAGCGAGAGAGACAGCGATGGGGGTGTCCATGGGGGCGGTGGTCCTTGCCTGCGGGTGGCCCAGATATGACAGGGCAACCCGCGCGTCGCAAGTCTTAGCCCAGTTTGCCCATGGCAACGGCGACATCGGCCATACGGACAGAGAAGGCCCATTCGTTGTCATACCACGACAGGACACGCACCAGACGGTTGCCAACGACCTTGGTCTGGTCGGGCGCGAAGATCGACGAATGTTCGGTGTGGTTGAAATCAACCGACACTTTCTGTTCCGCATCATAGGCAAAGACCCGCGACATCGGGCCGTTTGCAGCGGCGCGCATGGCCTCGTTGACCTCTTCTGCGGTGACATCACGGCCTGCCATAAAGGTCAGGTCAACTGCGCTGACGTTTGGCGTTGGAACGCGCATAGCGGTGCCGTCCAGCTTGCCTTTGAGCGCGGGCAGCACTTCGCCCAAGGCTTTCGCCGCACCGGTAGAGGTCGGGATGATCGCCATCGCAGCGGCGCGCGCGCGGTACAGGTCTTCGTGGCGGCGGTCCAGCGTCGGCTGGTCGCCGGTATAGCTGTGCACGGTGGTCATGATGCCGCTTTCGATGCCGAACGCATCATGCAGCGCCTTGGCCATCGGGGCCAGACAGTTGGTGGTGCAAGACCCGTTCGATACCATCGTGTCCGAGGCCTGCAATTCACCGTCGTTCACGCCGTAGACCACCGTGCGGTCGACGTTCTTGCCCGGTGCCGACAGCAACACGCGTTTCGCGCCCTGATCCAGATGCACCTTTGCCAGCAGCCCGTCGTTGAACTTGCCCGTGCATTCCAGCACGACGTCGCACCCTTCCCAGTTCAGCTCATTCATCTGGTAGGTCGACATGACCTCCATCTCGCCGCGCCCCAGATCCAGCGTGCCGTTGCCGACTTTGACGTCATTGGGAAAACGCCCGTGGACGGAATCGTATTTGATCAGATGTGCCGCAGTCTCCAGCGGGCCGGTCGCGTTGATGCGCACCACCTCGATGTCATCCCGGCCCGACGCCGCGATATGAGACAGGGTGCAGCGGCCGATGCGGCCAAATCCGTTGATACCGACTTTGATGGTCATGGGGGCGTCCTTTGGCAAAGATCTGGAACTTTGCCGGTTCTATATCTGGTGGTCGTGAACAGGGGAAAGGGCTAAAACCCCCTAATTTCCGTATGTTAGCGATAAATATTCGTGTTAGCGATAACCCTCAGATCGGCTTTGCCTTCTGCCTGCGCTGCGCTACCCTTACGCCAACAAATATGGAGAGACTGAATGAGCGGCCTATTAGCCCTGTTGGATGATGTAGCAGCGATTGCAAAAGTGGCCGCGGCCAGCGTGGATGATGTGTTCGGCCAGGCCGCCAAGGCCAGCGCCAAGGCCGCGGGTGCTGTCATCGACGACGCCGCCGTGACCCCGAAATACGTCAGCGGCTTCGAGGCCAACCGCGAACTGCCGATCATCTGGCGCATCACCAAAGGGTCGCTGAAGAACAAGCTGGTCTTCTTGTTGCCCGCCGGTTTGCTGCTGTCGAATTTCGCGCCATGGTTGATCGCGCCCTTGTTGATGTTGGGTGGGGCCTATCTGTGTTTTGAAGGCGCTGAGAAGATCGCACACGCGCTTGGGGTAGGGGGAAAAGGCCACGAGGATCATCCCCCCGGTGCCGATGAAAAGGTGATCAAGGACCCTGCCAAGCTGGAAGAGCAAAAAGCCAAAGGTGCGATCAAGACCGACTTTATCCTCTCGGCCGAGATCATGACCATCGTGCTGTCAAACCTCGAGGTGTCAAATTTCTGGATGGAGGCAGGCGCTTTGGCCGCCGCCGCCGTGATCATCACAGTCGCGGTCTATGGCTCCGTCGCGCTGATTGTAAAGATGGATGATGTAGGGCTTTATATGGCCAAGAACGGCAATCTCGGCCTGACCCGTGGTCTGGGTCGCGGGATCGTGCGCGGCATGCCGTGGTTCCTCAAGGCGCTGACCATCATCGGGACGGCGGCCATGCTCTGGGTCGGCGGATCGATCATCGTGCACGGTATGGAAGAGCTCGGCTTCGGCGCGCTTGGCCACCTGATCCATGACTACGCCGTCGCTTTCGGCCATATGGTTCCGGTCGCGTATGAAGGTGCCGCCGAATGGGTCGCCAAAGCCGCGATGGACGGTGTGTTTGGTCTGGCCCTAGGGCTGGTGCTAATCCCCGTCGGCGAAAAGATCATCACCCCGCTGTGGCGCGCGGTCTTCAACAGCAAGGATGCCGGCGCACACGCGTAAACGGGGCGTATATGAGGGAGAGGAAGGGGGCGCAGGTTGCGCCCCTTTTTTGTGTGCGCGCGCTCAGCTTGCCTAAAGACCGTGGGGCACGATTTACCGCTTCGTCGTCTACATTACGCCTAAATTGCAAACTAGCGCTATTCTAGACGGCATAGGGAACCCCTTTTTGTTTCACACCTCGTTTAGATATTTTCTCGCAGCGACGTCGGCTGCGATGCTGGTCTACTTGGGCTTGACCCTAGGCCCGTCGATCCGCGCGGAAAACGAACGCTTCGCGGCGTGCAAAAACGATACTTCGTCTCAATGCCTCTCCAGCTTGGGCGTAGAGCAGGCGATGGATGCGCGCTTCGTTCCGCCACACATGCCTGAAGTGAGCATGTTGGCCCAAATGGGGCGCATCGACGACGCTTTTGCCTTGGCGCTACGTGCTGAAAGCGAAAATGAGCCGCTGCCAGAGGACGTTGAGGCGACCGTCGACAGGATGCTTGCTAGCCACCGTCTTACAGGGGCGCTTCGCGAGGGCAAGAGCCTGCAGGAAGCGATGGAAATGACACCGGGCGTTGGTGCTGGCACCCTTTGGATCACTGCGCTAGATTTCCTTGGCCGCAGGCCCTACGGGCTGTCTGCGCGCGACGGAAGCACTGCGGACGCAATCCCGCGTGACGTAGTATCAGAGATCGCGCAGCGCATCGTCGATATTGCACAAAATGAACCCGTCCGGCCGCGCATTAGCCACCTTGTGGAAGCGGCTGAGTTGCACGCAGCTTTAGGGAGCCGAGACGAAGCGTTAAAGGTGCTTCAATCTTTGCCGCGAACGGACAACGCCTCCATCAACCCAAGTGAAAACCTTATGCGGCTCGTTGGGCCGTCAACATTTCTGCAGCTCTATCGCGAGGCAGGCGGTACGCATCTTTCCATACTTTTGACCGCCGCGGCGGCAGAGCCGGATATGACCCTCGCAGCCACTTATCTGGAAGAGGCCTTTACCGCGTCCTCGACCAAAAAGCCCTTTCCGGAATATGTCTGGATGGAGCGCATTATTGAACGCGCCGTCGACCTTGGCTTGCAGCCACTTGCCCTTGAGTTGGCACGCGCCTTCGAGGAGCGAGCTGACACCGAACCCGCGATCTTCCCCGTCTTTGCACATATCGAAGCTGCGCGTGTTTTGTTACTTGCTGGTGCCGACGAGGGGGACGTTCAGGCGCGGCTTGACGTGGCGCTTAGCACGTTCCGCACGAAGGATGGGAAAACTGCAAGTGACGCTTCCGAGATCGGGAGTATTCGGTGGGGCACTCGTCGGCTGGATGCGCAGGCACGGCGTGAAATGGCGACGCTAAAGGCGCGGCTCGGAGAAACTGAAACAGCCATCGCCTATATGGCTGGGTTGGAACAACCATTGTTTTCTTGGATGAGCATGCTGACCTCGGAGATTCCGGTTCAGGACGTGGATCTGCTTTTGCTAGCGGCGCGTGGTGCCCTTTCCGATGAAGAGCTCGCCTATGCAAAGCTGCAGCATGCGCAACAGTTGTTGCTAAGTGACACGGGCGAAGGGCAACGTGGTTGGGCGCAGGCGAAAGCGGCAGAGCTAGCGAAATCCGACACGCTGACTGGGGAGCACGCGGTTCGCGCCTACAGTATGCTGTCTAGAATTGGGGCGCTTGTCGAAGACCAAAGACTTGAACGGTTAGGGTTGGAACAAATGGCTGAGGCCGCCCTGAAATCCCGCCGCTACCAAGATTTGTTGATGGCTGGCTTTTGGTGGAACCGATCACAGCAAATGCCATGATTTCCACCCAGCGTGTGTGCCCCTGAGCCACCGCAAATCTGCAAAATGCGTCGATCAGATACGCCTGTGTCGACTGCTATGGTCGTCGGATCGAACGTTTCCTGCGCCCCCACAAACCAAAAAGGAGGAGCAAAATGCTCCCCCCATTCTCGTCTCGCTAAACAGTTCAGATCACAGCAGCGCTTTGGCCTTGTCGGCGACGTTCTGCGGGGTGATGTCGAACTTTTCGAACAGCTCTTCCGCGGGGGCGGAGGCACCGAAGCGGTCCATGCCGACGAAATCGGCCTTGTTCCACTTGCCACGCTCGCCGGTGAGCCAGCGGTCCCAGCCTTGGCGTACGGCGGCTTCGACGCCGACGCGGACGGGGCCGGCAGGCAGGACGCGGCGGCGGTAGGCTTCGTCTTGGGCGGCGAACAGCTCCATGCAGGGCATGGACACGACGCGGGTGCCGATGCCTTCGGCTTGCAGCAGGTCACGGGCTTTCAGCGCGATCTCAACTTCAGAGCCGGTGGCGATCAGGATGACCTGACGTTTGCCTTCGGCGTCCGCCAGAACATAGGCCCCCTGTTCGGTGAGGTTCTTGTTCTTGTGCTCAAGGCGCACGGTGGGCAGGCCCTGACGGGTCAGCGACAGCACCGACGGTGTCTTTTTACTGCTCAGCGCGATTTCCCAGGCCTCTGCGGTTTCAACCGTGTCAGCGGGGCGGAACACATAGGTGTTGGGTGTCGCGCGGCTGATGGCCAGATGCTCGACGGGTTGGTGCGTCGGGCCGTCTTCGCCCAAGCCGATGCTATCGTGGGTCATGACAAACACGCTAGGCACCTGCATCAGCGCGGCAAGGCGCATGGCGGGGCGGGCGTAGTCGGTGAAACACATGAAGGTGCCGCCGTAGGGACGGATACCGCCGTGCAGCGCCATGCCGTTCATCGCGGCGGCCATACCGTGTTCGCGGATCCCCCAGTAGACGTAGCGCCCACCACGGTTGTCCACATCAAACACGCCCAGATCAGCGGTCTTTGTGTTGTTCGAACCGGTCAGGTCAGCCGAGCCGCCCACGGTTTCGGTATAGAGCGGGTTCAACACCTCGAGCGTCTTTTCGCTGCTGGCGCGGGTGGCCAGTTTCGGCGCATTTTCCGACGTCTGCTTTTTGAACGCCTTGATCGTCGCGCTCAGCTTCTTGGGGGCGTCACCGGCCAGCGCGCGGTTGAACTCTTCACGCTTTGTGCGCGACATGGCGTCGAAACGCTCTTCCCAAGCGCGGCGGTCGTCTGCGCCGCGTTTGCCGATCTCTTCCCAGGCGGATTTCACGTCGGCGGGGACTTCGAACGGGCCGGTTGTCCAGCCATAGGCGGCTTTGGCGGCGGCCATTTGGTCCGCGTCGGTCAGCGCGCCATGCCCTTTCGAGGTATCCTGCGCGGCGTGTCCAAGCGCGATATGCGTCTTGCAGGCGATCATCGTGGGCAGATCGGATTTGCGCGCCTCGGTCAGGGCGGCGTCGATCTCGTCGGGGTTGTGGCCGTCGATTTCGATGACGTGCCAGTCAGCCGCCTTGAACCGCGCAACCTGATCCACTTTGTCGGACAGCGAGACGGGGCCGTCGATGGTGATGTCGTTGTTGTCCCACATCACGATCAGTTTGCTCAGCTTGTGGCGACCGGCAAGGGCAATCGCCTCGTGGCTGATGCCTTCCATCAGGCAGCCGTCACCCGCGATCACATAGGTGAAGTGGTCGACGATCTTCTTGCCGTATTGCGCGCGCTGGATTTCCTCGGCCATGGCAAACCCGACAGAATTCGCGATCCCCTGACCCAGCGGGCCAGTGGTGGTTTCAATCGCATCGGCCAGGAAGTTTTCAGGGTGGCCCGCGGTGCGTGCGCCCATCTGGCGGAAGTTCTTGATCTCTTCGAGGGGGAATTGCTCGTAGCCGGTCAGGTGCAGTAGCGAATAGATCAGCATGGACCCGTGGCCGGCCGACAGGATAAACCGGTCGCGGTCAGGCCACAGCGGGTTGGACGCGTCGAACTTCAGGTGCTTTTCGAACAAGACAGTGGCGACATCCGCCATGCCCATCGGCATGCCCGAGTGGCCGGAATTGGCGGCGGCGACAGCGTCCAGCGTCAGGGCGCGAATGGCGGTCGCTTTGGACCAATGGGCGGGATGGGCTTTGGCGAGGGCGTTCAGATCCACGGTGCAAGCTTCCTTATAAGGGGGAAAAGGGATTGCGCGGATCAATACCAGCCACCCCGCAAAGATCAAGGCCCAGAGGGCATCGCCCGCAGCAGAGCTTTTGCGCCGGGCCAAGGCATTGTTCTTAAAGGGGCAGTATTCCGCCTTTGGTTTCGGTAGGATCAGCGGAAACCACGTTGACCAGCGATTCGATGGTTGGCAAACTGCATTTTACGACTGACATACGACGTTTTACGAGGAACCCTGCGATGAGCGACATAGAACACTTGCAAGGCCGTATTCTGGCGGCGCTTGAAAGGGCATCGCGCGGAGCTGACAAACTGGCCGTCGCCAAGGCGGAGGTCCCCGATCTTTCGGAAGAACTGGCGCAGGAACGCGCTGTCAACGCAGAGCTTTCTGAACAGGTCACTGCCCTGAAAAAGCGGCTGGAAGATGAAACCGCGCATCTGCGGGCTGAACTGGCCACAGCACAGGCGCGCAACAACAGTGCGGCCGCGGCACAGGCCCAGACCGAAAAGCTTGATCTGGAAATCCAGCGGGTGCGCCGCGCCAATGCGCAGCTGGCCGATGCCTGCGCTGCGCTGCGCGAAGCCAATGCCGAAGGGGTGGGGGACGCCGATCTGATCAATGCCGCCTTGCAGGCAGAGCTTGACGCGCTGCATGCCGCCCGTCGCGCCGATGTGGCAGAAGCGGACGCGATCCTCTCTGTTCTTACCCCGCTTGTTCCCACTGCCGAGGAGTCTGCCTGATGCCCGAAGTTTCCATCTCTATCGGCGGTCGCCAGTTCGAAGTTTCCTGCCAGGAGGGCGAGGAAGACTACCTGCACGCCGCAGCCAAGATGCTCGACGACGAAGCGCAGGTGTTGTCGGATCAGGTGGGCCGGATGCCCGAAGCGCGGATGTTGTTGATGGCGGGCCTGCTGCTTGCCGATAAAACCGCCAGCGTCGAGGATAAGATCAAGGAAGCCCGCGCCGAACTGGCAGAGCGTGACGCAGAGCTTGCAAGCCTGCGCAATGTCGTGGTGGAGCCAGAGCGGATCGAGGTGCCTGTGATCCCGCAAAGCGTCACCGACAGCCTTGCCGAAATGGCCGCCCGCGCCGAAGCCTTGGCGAGCGAGATCGAAGATAAGGCCCGAGACAGGGCCCAAGACGGGGCCCAGTGACCCTGCCGCGCGCCATCGCATTCGGGGCCGCGGCGGCGTGGTGGCTCGGGGTAGGGGGCAGCGCTTTGGCGCAGGCCATGCCGGTCACCGCCACCTATATCTGCGAGCGCGGAGTCGAGGTGCCGGTTTCCTATACCACCCCCGAACAGGGGGAGGCGACGGCTGTGCTTTATGTGGAAAACCGCATGGTTACGCTGGTCCGGACCCGCGCGGCATCAGGGGCGCGCTATGCATGGCCCTCGGACGGTTCTGGCTATGTCTGGTGGACCAAGGGGGACGCCGCGACGCTATTCTGGCATGATGCGGCGGCGGAGGAAGATGTCACGCTCTACGCGGCGTGTCAGGCGCGGTGACGTGTTCTATGCAGGGCGCGCGCCGGTTTGCGTGGCGCGGTTCGGGTGCCCCTTGATCCAAGGCGCACCCGTTTTTTGTCAGCCGACCGTTAGCCGTTAGCTTCGCGGATCTTGTCAGCGGCGTCTTTGTCAAAGGCGACGCCGTTGTCTTCCAGCAGCGTGTCCAACTCGCCCGACAACATCATTTCGGTGATGATGTCACAGCCGCCGACGAATTCGCCTTTGACGTAAAGCTGCGGGATGGTGGGCCAGTCAGAGAAATCCTTGATCCCCTGACGCAGCTCTTCGTCGGCCAATACGTTCACATCGGTGTAGTCAACATTCATATAGTTCAACACGCCCGCCACACGGGACGAGAACCCGCACTGCGGCATCGTCTTGTTGCCCTTCATGAACAGCACAACATTGTTGGCGGTGATGGTTTCCTGAATTTGCGTCTTTGCGTCGGTCATTTCGATTTGTCCTTTGGTATAAAGCGTTTCGCGTATTCTTGAGGGTTGCGGGGGATGCGGTAGTTGGTCTGATGTCCGCCACCGCCGCCACCCGAATGATAGGTCGCGTCAATTTCGTGATAGCCCTTGCCCGGCTTTGATCCGCGTTCGGTATCGCGTGTGTGTTTCAGCGCCTGTAGGCCGCGCAGAACCGCCACGATCAGCACCAAGACGCTGAGGATCAGGACCAGGATCGGGTCCACCGGATCAATCCGGCGCTTTGGTTGTCAGCGCCAGCGCGTGCAAATCGCCGTTCGATCCATCCATCCGGCCCTTGAGCGCGGCATAGACGGCACGTTGCTGTTGCACACGGTTCTGGCCACGGAAACTTTCGTCGATGATCATCGCGGCCATATGCACGCCGTCATTGCCTTCGACGGTGATCTTGGCGTTTGGAAAGGTCTCGCGCAGCAGGTCTTCGATTTCGCGGGCTTGCATGGGCATGTGTGGGGCGCTCCGTCTGGCATGTCATTGCCCAAGATGTAGTAGTGTGCAGGGCGGCGTGCAAGTTATCTCCCCGTTATCTCATTGAGCGGGGGCATGGGACGCCCTACATAAGAACAGTCGCCGCCGCGACAAGGTAAGGAGACCACCCGCCATGGAGATTTTCGAGAACGCACCGGAACGCGCCTATGCATGGGCGCAAGCGGGCCGCGGGGCCGCGCTGGCCACGGTGGTAGAGACATGGGGCTCTGCCCCGCGACGGGTTGGCGCGCAGCTGGCCATCGCCGCAGACGGCGAGATGCAGGGCTCTGTCTCGGGCGGTTGTGTCGAGGGGGCCGTGGTCGTCGAAGCGCTTGAGGCGATCGAGGACGGCACGCCGCGCTTGCTGGAATATGGCGTCAGCGATGGCGACGCCTTTGCCGTGGGGCTGGCCTGCGGCGGAAAGATTCGCGTGTTGGTCGAACCTGTGGGCGCAAAGGCGATGCCGTTTGACGTTCTGGGCGACCTCGTCCGCGCCCGCGCCGCGCGCCAGCCCGTGGCCTATCAGGTGCCACTGTCGGGCGGGGTGGGGCGCTTGGTCACGGGCGGCTATGCCGACCGCTTTCGCATGGACCGTTCCGGCGTTGAAGAGGATGGCGATACATTTGTCGCGATCCACAACCCGCCGCTGCGGCTGGTTATCGTCGGGGCGGTACACATCGCGCAAGCCTTGGTGCCCATGGCGCAGGTCGCGGGCTTTGACGCCGTGGTCATCGACCCGCGCGAGGCGTTTGGATCGCAAGCGCGTTTTCCCGATGCACAGGTGATCAACGACTGGCCGGACGCGGCGATGGACACCGTCGGCGTTGATACCCGCAGCGCCGTTGTGCTGCTGACCCACGACCCCAAACTGGACGATCCCGCGCTGCATATCGCACTCCGGTCCGACGCCTTCTATATCGGGGCGCTCGGATCGAAACGCACCCATGCCTCCCGCGTGGCACGGCTGGAAGAGGCGGGCTTTACCGCCGCCGACATCGCGCGCATCAACGGCCCCGTCGGGCTGGACATCGGGGCCGCCAGCCCGCCCGAGATCGCGGTGTCGATCCTGTCGCAGATGATCCAAGCCCTGAGAAAACCGTGAAGTTCGGCCCCATCGACACGGCGAAGGCCGAGGGTGCCGTGCTGGCTCATTCCATCGCATTGCCCTCGGGCCGTTTGCGCAAGGGGTTACGGCTAGAGCCCGCCCATCTTGCCGAGCTTCGGGCAGAGGGCATCGACAGCATCATTGTGGCGCAGCTCGCGTCAGGGGATGTGGATGAAAACACCGCCGCGGCACAAGTGGCGCAGGCCGTGCTGGCGGCGCATCCCCATCTGACGATGACGCGCGCCTTTACCGGCCGCGTGAACCTGCTGGCCGATGGGCCGGGGGTGGCGCAGCTGGATGTGGGCGCGCTTGAAGCGTTGAACGCCGTGCACCCGATGATCACGCTGGCCACGGTCCCGCCATTCCAGCAAATGGCAGCGGGGGGCATGGTGGCGACGATCAAGATTATCTCTTACGCCGTCGTGCAAAGCGATCTTGCTGCCGCCTGTGATGCCGGACGCGGCGCGATCCGGCTGGTGCCACCGCAAATCAAGGACGCGACGCTGATCATCACCGAGATTGACGGCGGCGCGGGCGACAAGGGGAAAAAGGCCATCGCAGACCGGCTTTCTGCGCTGGATGTGGATCTGAAAAAAGTCGTTATGGTCCCGCATGAGGTCAACGCTCTGCGCGATGCCATTGCCGCGGCGGATACGGCGCTGACGCTGATCCTCACCGGCTCTGCCACCTCTGACATTGATGACGTGGCCCCGCAGGCCCTGCGCGCCGCGGGCGGAGAGGTCTCGCGCTTTGGCATGCCGGTTGACCCGGGCAATCTGCTGTTTCTGGGGCAGATGGGCGATAGGCCGGTGATCGGCCTGCCGGGCTGCGCGCGCTCTCCTGCGTTGAATGGGGCGGATTGGGTGCTGTCGCGGGTGATCTGCGGCATAGAGGTATCCCCGCGCGATATCGCCCGCATGGGGGTGGGCGGCCTGCTGAAAGAGATCGCCACCCGTCCGCAACCAAGACGCGGCTGACCGACCCTGACGCAAGGCCCGTCGCCGCGCCGCGCCCGCGAAGTTCAACCCATGCGAAAAATTTCTGTTCTCAACGCCCCTTTGGCGTGCTTAACTCTACCCAACACATGACATAAAACGGGAGGAACATCATGACCGAGGTCAAAATGACCGTGAACGGCAAACCTGCATCCGGTGCCGTCGAAGGGCGCACGTTGCTGGCGTCATTCCTGCGCGAAAACCTGA
>Ga0208318_100238_pt1 | contig 14955 bp, 13 predicted proteins | sample Virmet3747_4435_FD_185739 | JGI IMG/M metagenome (GOLD analysis project Ga0208318, IMG submission 185739) | Marine viral communities from the Southern Atlantic ocean transect to study dissolved organic matter and carbon cycling - metaG... | ecosystem: Environmental > Aquatic > Marine > Oceanic ... | reverse complement strand
TCAATACGTTGAAGACGCCCGTGTTGGGATTGATCGAGAATATGTCGCTGTTTGTCTGTCCTGATTGTGGGTCCGAACATGAAATCTTTGGCCATGGCGGGGTTGCAGCCGAAGCTGCGAAGATGGACGTGCCTTTGCTCGGCAGTTTACCCATCGATCTTGATACCCGGCTTTCGGGCGATGGTGGTACGCCGGTGGCCGCGGGGGATGGGCCGATGGCTCAGGCCTATGCCCGCATCGCCGAAGGTTTGATCAAGGGTGGGATGGCCTAAGGGGCAACCTCCTTCACCATCCTATCTGTAGTCAACGCCGCGCAGCCCCCTGCGCGGCGTTTCGCGTTCATCGGCGTCGTGTTGACGTGCGAATGGGATCCCATGGGAAAACCTCATGGGAAAACATGGGAGATCGCCGGCTGGACCCTGCCGGATTGGCAAGGTGATTCGGCGGAAAATGGCTGTCTGAGGCGCGGAATCCTCAGTTTGCGCGATAAAACAGTTGCAATTGGCATTGCGATCGGGGAACAAGCCGCGAACAGAGGTTGTGGATAAGTCTGTGGTCTAAAATTGTTGGGAAATTGTGGGAAATTTCAGCACGCGTTTTTAACCTCAATATGTTGTGTCTAAATTTAACATTTAGCCGACATAAGCTAAAAACGGCCGATATTTCTTTCCCACATGTTGATTTACAACCCTGTGCAAAACCAAATTTGGTGTGTATTTCCCAAAAAACTTATAGACGCCCATCAATTCCCATGGCATCCCTAGTACATCGGATGAGAACGAGACACGGGGCACCAAACGACCCCAACGACCAAATAAAACTCTAGCAGGTTCATACAGGCACCTCGCTTTCATCAGACCAAGAGATCCGGCGCGCGAGCGAGCAGACATCCCCCCAGGTGGCGCGCGCAGTCGGACTTCCCCGCCAAGGCGGGACGGGCGGCGGGTTGATCAGTGGCAGCAGATCAGCCCGCCGTTTCTACATCTACCGCCGGGGGCATGATTTTAGGGCGCACAAGCGTCGCAGGCAGGGACAAACACGTGAGCCGCAGGTTCAGAGGCGAAAGCCAACACAAGGTCGATACGAAGGGGCGGGTGTCTATCCCAGCCTCTTTTCGTCGTGTGTTGGAAGCCGGTGACCCGAATTGGCAAAACGGTGGCACGCCCGAGCTGGTGATCGTCTATGGCGACAGCCGCCGCAGCTATCTTGAATGCTATACCATGCAGGCCATCGAAGAGGTGGACGACAAGATCGACGCGCTGCCGCGCGGGTCGATGGAACGCAAGATGCTGCAGCGCCTGTTCCACGGTCAGTCCTTTCCCACATCGGTCGATGAAACGGGCCGCCTGGTTCTGCCAGCCAAGCTGCGCAACAAGATCGACCTGGAAAACGAAGCATTCTTTATCGCCGCCGGTGATACCTTCCAGATCTGGAAGCCCGAAACCTACGAGACCGAGGAAAAGGCCCGCGAAGAGGAATGGCTGGACGATCTGCCAGAAGACTTTGATCCGATGGCCTTCCTGGACGGCAAGCCGGAGGCTTGATCGATATGAGCGGACCCAGCGATACCCCCTCCGCCCCGCACACACCGGTTCTGCTGCGCCCCTTGCTGGCGGCGGTGGCCCCTGTTTCGGGGCGTTGGCTGGATGGCACCTTTGGCGCGGGCGGCTATACCCGTGGCCTGCTGGACGCGGGTGCTGCGCAGGTGGTGGCCGTGGACCGTGACCCGCTTGCGTTTGAAATGGCGCAGGCCTGGGCCGGTGACTATGGCGACCGGATCGTCATGCAGCGCGGCGTCTTTTCCAAGATGGACGATTATGCGCAGGATCTGGACGGGATCGTACTGGATCTGGGCGTGTCCTCCATGCAGCTTGATCTGGCAGAGCGCGGGTTCTCTTTCATGCGTGACGGGCCGCTCGATATGCGGATGAGCCAGGACGGCCCCTCGGCGGCGGATATCGTCAACGAGGCCGAGGAAGAGGTGATTGCCAATATCCTGTTCCAATACGGTGAAGAACGTGCCAGCCGCCGCATCGCCAAAGCGATCGTACGCGCCCGCGAAGAGGCCCCGATCACCACAACGCTGGCGCTTGCAGGCTTGGTCGAAGGCTGTTTGCCGCGCTCGAAACCCGGCCAGTCGCATCCTGCGACCCGCAGCTTTCAGGCGCTGCGCATTGCGGTGAACAATGAATATGGCGAGCTGTTCAACGGGTTGATGGCGGCGGAACGCGCGTTGAAACCGGGTGGCCAGCTTGCCGTTGTGACCTTCCACTCGGTCGAAGACCGTATGGTCAAACGCTTCCTGACGGCGCGTGCGGGGGCAGGGGGCAACGCCAATCGCTTTGCGCCCGAAATCGAAGCACCCGAGCCGCAATTCAAGATCCTCAAGCGCAAGGCCATCGGGCCGGATGCGCAAGAGCTGGAAGAGAACCCGCGCAGCCGCTCGGCCAAGCTGCGCGTCGCAATTCGCACTGATGCGCCTGCGGGCAGCATCGATGCCAAGGCACTCGGCATGCCTATGGTCAGGGGATTAACCGTATGAGAACCGTGCTTTACATCCTAACCACCTTTTCGGTGATCGGGCTGGCCTTCTGGGCCTACCGCGAGAATTACGCGACCCAGCAAGCCCTGAGTGATGCCGATGACCTGCGCTATGAAATCCGCGAAGCCTACAGCCGTCTGGCCGTGCTCAAGGCGGAATGGGCCTATCAGAACCGCCCCGACCGTCTGCGCGATCTGGCAGAGCTCAACTTTGACCGGCTGAACCTTTTGCCGCTGCATCCCGACCAGTTCGGATCTATCGATCAGGTGAGCTACCCGCCGCTGCCAGAACTGCCGCTGTTCGAGATCACCGACGGCGTTGACGTATCCTCGATGGAGGCCCCCGAATGATCCGCACCCCGCTGCGCCCGCTGGCCCGTATTCTTGAAGCCCGTCAAAAGGGCGAAAACCCCGATGCGATCGAGCGCGAGAACAAGCGTATCCGCCACGAGCAGATGCGCGACGCCTCGCGGCAGCGCGCCGAGGGGCGTTTGCTGGTTCTGGGGGTCTTCTTCTTCTGCGCCTTCACCGTTGTGGGCGCGCGTATGGGGGTCATGGCGACCACCGACCCGACAGAGCCGCGCGCGGCGGCCCCCGGTTCCGTGATCTCGGCCACCCGTGCCGATATTGTGGATCGCAATGGCAATCTGCTGGCGACCAACTTTGAGACACATGCGCTTTATGCGCAGCCGCACCATATGATCGACCCGCAGGGGGCCGTGAAAAAGTTGATGGCCGTGTTCCCCGACCTGAACGAGGAACGCCTGCTGCGCGACTTTACCGGTAAGCGCAAGTTCTTGTGGATCAAGAAAAAAATCAGCCCCGAGCAGATGCAGGCCGTGCATGATATCGGCGAGCCGGGCTTGCTGTTTGCACCGCGTGACATGCGCCTTTACCCCAACGGGTCGCTTGCCGCGCATATCATGGGAGGGGCCAGCTATGGCCGCGAGGGTGTCCATGCCGCCGAGGTGATCGGCGTCGCGGGGGCAGAGAAATACTTTGACGATTATCTGCGCGATCCGGCCAATGGGAACAAGCCGCTGGAACTGTCGATCGACATGACCGTACAGGCCGCGTCCGAGCGTATTCTTTATGGCGGCATGAAGCTGATGAACGCCAAGGGGGCGACCTCGGTCCTGATGGATGTGCACACGGGCGAGGTGATCAGCGCCGTATCCTTGCCCTCTTTCGACCCCAACGACCGGCCCCATGCCGCCGTCACAGGCGATGCGTCCGACAGCCCGCTGTTCAACCGATCGGTGCAAGGCGTCTATGAGCTTGGCTCTGTCTTCAAGATTTTTACCGCGGCACAGGCGATCGACCTTGGCATTGCCACTGCGGATACGGTGATCGACACCTCTGGCCCGATGAAGGTCGGCGGCTTCCGCATCGGCGAATTCCACGGCAAGAACTACGGCAAGCAGACGGTGACGGGGATCATCGTGCACAGCTCCAACCGCGGGACAGGGCGGCTTGCGCTTGAGATCGGCGCGGAGCGTCAGCAGGAGTTCTTGAAAAACCTCGGGTTCTTTGAGCCAACCCCGTTCGAGATCGTCGAAGCCTCTGGCGGCAAGCCCTTGCTGCCGCAGCGCTGGCAAGAGTTGAGCACCGTAACCGTCTCCTATGGCCACGGTCTGTCCTCCAGCCCGATGCATCTGGCGGCGGGCTATTCTGCTATCGCCAATGGCGGGCACAAGGTCACCCCAACGCTGCGCAAGCAATCCGGTCCCGTGGTCGGCCCCCGTGTGATGTCTGAACGCGCGGCGGCGGATGCCCGCGCAATGCTGCGTGCGGTGGTGACCGAAGGCACGGCCAGCTTTGCCGAAGTGCCCGGCTACCAGATCGGCGGCAAGACCGGTACGGCGGATAAACCCGGCCCCCGTGGTGGCTATCTTGAGGATACGGTCATCGCGACCTTTGCCAGCATGTTCCCGGCCCATGATCCCAAATACGTGCTGATCGTCACACTGGACGAACCGGTCGAGACCTCGGGCGACAAACCGCGCCGCACGGCCGGTTGGACAGCCGTGCCCGTGGCCGCGGAAATGGTCCGTCGCGTCGCGCCCCTGCTGGGTCTGCGACCGACTGTTGAACCGGACAGCCTCGCTGATATAACGCTCTCCAGCAGCAACTAATATAAAGAGCGTCCCCATGGGCACACAGGCCGTCCCGTTATCCTCCCTTGGTCTGACCGCGAAAGGGGGGGGCAACCCGCCCATTGCTGGTATCAGCGTCGACAGCCGTCAGGTCCAGCCCGGCACCCTGTTCGCCGCCATGCCCGGCAGCAAGGTCCACGGGGCCGAGTTTATCCAATATGCGCTGCGCATGGGCGCGGTGGCGGTGTTGACCGACGCCGAGGGGGCCACGCTGGCCGCTGACGCGCTGGCACAGGCCGAGGTCGCCCTTGTCGTCACCGATGCCCCCCGCGAGGCGCTGTCGCGCGCGGCAGCCCTGTGGTACGGCGCGCAGCCGCAGACGATGATTGCCGTCACCGGCACCAATGGCAAAACCTCTGTCAGCACCTTCGTGCGGCAAATCTGGATCGAGATGGGGCTGGCGGCTGTCAACCTTGGCACCACTGGCGTCGAAGGCGCATGGACGGCACCGCTGGCGCATACCACACCCGAGCCCATCACCCTGCACCGCACTCTGGCCGAGGCCTCTACCAACGGTATCACCCATGCCGCGATGGAGGCGTCGAGCCACGGGCTGGACCAGCGGCGGCTGGATGGCGTCACGCTCAAGGCGGCGGGGTTCACGAATTTTACCCAAGACCATCTCGACTACCACGAGACCTTCGACGCCTATTTCGACGCCAAGGCCGGACTGTTCTCGCGGGTGCTGCCCGAGGACGGCACGGCGGTGATCAATATCGATGATCCCAAAGGGGTCGATATGGTCGCTATCGCACGCGCCCGTGGCTGCGAGGTGATTACCGTGGGGCGCGACGGCGGCGATCTGCATCTGACCGGCCAGCGCTTTGATGCGACGGGGCAGGACCTGCGGTTCAGCTATCGCGGCAAGACCTACCAGAAACGTCTGAACCTCATTGGCGGGTTTCAGGCGGACAACGTGTTGCTCGCGGCGGGGCTGGTGATTGCCTGCGGGGCGGACCCCGCCCATGTGTTCGATACTCTGCCGCATCTGACCACCGTGCGCGGCCGTATGCAGCTTGCCGCCACGCGGGACAATGGCGGGGCGGTGTTTGTGGATTACGCCCATACCCCCGACGCCATCGCCACCGCGCTGCAAGCGATGCGCCCCCATGTCATGGGCCGGCTGGTCGCTATCGTGGGCGCAGGCGGCGACCGTGACCGTGCCAAACGCCCGCTGATGGGGCAGGCGGCGGCGGCCCATGCGGATCTGGTGTTCGTGACCGATGACAACCCGCGCTCCGAAGATCCGGCGACCATCCGTGCCGCCGTCATGGAGGGCGCGCCAGAAGCGACCGAGGTGGGCGACCGTGCCGAGGCGATCCTGCGGGGCATCGACGCCATCGGCACGGGCGACGCGCTGCTGATCGCGGGCAAGGGCCATGAAACCGGACAGACCATCGGTGACGATGTGCTACCCTTTGATGATGTGGAACAGGCCAGCGTCGCCGTCGCGGCGCTGGATGGGAGATTGGCATGAGCTTGTGGACAGCAAAAGAGGCCGAAAGCGCCACCGGCGGCCGCGCCATCGGGGACTGGAGCTGTGATGGCGTGTCGATTGATACCCGTACCCTTGCACCGGGGGATCTGTTTGTCGCGCTGAAAGACGTGCGCGACGGGCATGATTTCGTCGCCATGGCGCTGGAAAAAGGGGCCGGGGCCGCGCTGGTCACCCATGTGCCCGAGGGCGTGGCCGAGGATGCACCGCTGCTGATCGTCGAGGATGTGCTGAGGGGCCTTGAGGCGCTTGGTGCCGCCGCGCGGGCCCGCACGCAGGCCAAGGTCGTCGCGGTGACGGGCAGCGTCGGCAAGACCTCGACCAAGGAAATGCTGCTTGCGATCTTTGCCGACCAGGGGCGGGCGCATGCCTCTGTCGACAGCTATAACAACCACTGGGGTGTGCCGCTGACACTGGCGCGGATGCCTGCGGATACGGAATATGCCGTGATCGAAATCGGCATGAACCACCCCGGAGAGATCTCTCCGCTGGCGCAGATGGCCAAGCCGGATGTCGCGATGGTCACCACCGTCGCCGCCGTGCATCTGGAAGCCTTTGCCAATGTCGCGAAAATCGCGGTCGAGAAAGCCGCCGTTTTTGACGGGCTGCAACCGGGGGGCGTGGCGGTGATCAACGCAGACATCGAACACGCCGCGATCCTGATGGCCAAGGCCGTGGATCGCCGCCTGCGCGAGGTCGAATTTGGCGAGCATGGCTATCAGTACAAACTGCTGGACGTGCAGGTGCAGGGCGACACCACCGTGGTGCGCGCCGACGCCGACGGCACACCACTGCTGTTCAAGATCGGAACGCCGGGGCGGCATTTCGCGATGAACGCCTTGGGGGCCTTGGCCTCTGCACAGGCCATGGGCGCGGATCTGGCGCTGGCTGCTGCCTCGTTGGGACGCTGGACACCGTATAAGGGGCGCGGCGTGCGAGAGGTCATCCATCTCGACGTGGTCGACACCCATCTGACGCTGAACCTCATCGACGATAGCTATAACGCGAACCCCACGTCGATGGCCGCCGCCCTAGAGGTACTGGCCGCCGCCGAGGTGACCCATGATATCGGCCGCGTCAGCAAGGGGCGGCGCATCGCCTATCTGGGCGACATGAAAGAACTGGGACCGGACGAGATCGCCCTGCACGCAGGGCTCGCCCATCTCGACGCCACCAAAAAGCTGGATGTGATCCACTGTGTGGGCCCGCTGATGAAGTCGCTTTATGACCTGCTGCCCGCGCATCAACGTGGGGAATGGGCCGAGACCGCCGCCGACCTGCTGCCCGCGCTTTCGTCACATCTGGACAGTGGCGATGTTGTGCTCGCCAAGGGCTCCTTGTCCATGAAACTAGGGCTGATCGTTGACGCGATCCGCAAAATGGGCCATCCGGTCCCGAATGAACGACAGGGCTAAGCCCACAAGATTTTGAGTTAGGACGCGTACGATGCTCTATTGGTTGACCCTCCTGTCAGATGGCGGCGATTTCTTTAACCTTTTCCGCTACATCACCTTCCGCGCCGGTGGGGCCTTCCTGACAGCGCTGGTGTTTGGCTTTCTGTTCGGCAAGCCGCTGATCGCCGTGCTGCGCAAGCGGCAGGGCAAGGGCCAACCGATCCGGGATGACGGTCCCGAGGGGCATTTTGTCAAGGCGGGGACGCCGACCATGGGCGGGCTGCTGATTGTGGGCGCCTTGCTGACCTCTACCCTGCTGTGGGCGCGGCTGGACAACCCGTTTGTGTGGATGGTGCTGCTGGTGACAATGGCATTTGCCGCCATCGGGTTTGCCGATGATTACGCCAAGGTCAGCAAGCAGACGACCGCTGGTGTTTCCAGCAGAATGCGTCTGTTGCTGGGCTTTATCATCGCGGGCAGCGCGGCCTATTGGGCGGCGCAGTTCCACCCCGCAGAGTTGCAGAACCAACTGGCACTGCCCGTGTTCAAGAACACGCTGATCAACCTTGGGTATCTGTTCGTGCCCTTCTCGATCATCGTGATCGTGGGGGCGGCGAATGCGGTGAACCTGACGGACGGGCTGGACGGGCTGGCGATCATGCCGGTGATGATCGCTGCCGGGGCGCTTGGCGTGATCGCCTATGCCGTCGGCCGCGTCGATTTCACCGAATATCTGGACGTGCATTATGTGCCGGGGACAGGCGAGATTTTGGTCTTTACCGCCGGTATCTTTGGCGGTGGTCTGGGCTTTTTGTGGTATAACGCGCCCCCCGCCGCGGTCTTTATGGGCGACACCGGATCGCTGGCCCTTGGCGGCGCATTGGGGGCCATCGCGGTTGCCACCAAGCACGAGCTGGTGCTGGCCATCGTTGGCGGCCTGTTCGTGGTCGAGGCGCTGTCGGTGATCATTCAGGTGCTCTATTTCAAACGCACGGGCAAACGGGTCTTCCTGATGGCACCGATCCACCATCACTATGAAAAGAAAGGCTGGGCCGAGCCGCAGATCGTCATCCGCTTCTGGATCATCTCTTTGATCCTCGCGATGATCGGGCTGGCGACGCTGAAGGTCCGCTGAGCCGTTTATCAAAGCGGTAAGAGACAAGAGGGCGCGCTGCAGGGATGTGGCGCGCTTTTTTTATGGCGGACGGGGGCCAGCCCCCGCGCGGCCAAGGGGCCGCGTCCCCCGGAGTTTATTTGGCAAAATGAAGGGCGGCGGAGGCTGGACGCGGGGGGCGTCAGAAGATCGACCAGCCCATTTCGCGCGCGAGGCGGGCCATCGCCTGGGTGCCTTTTTTCGAATTGCCATAGCGGTTCAGGCCAGGGGACCAGACGGCGATGCTGGCGCGGCCGGGGACAATGGCAAGGATACCGCCGCCCACGCCTGATTTCGCCGGAAGCCCTACGCGGTAGGCAAAATCGCCCGACCCGTCATAATGCCCGCAGGTCAGCATCAGCGCATTGAGACGCCGGATGCGGGGCGGCAGGATCATGCGGGGCAGCTTGTCGGTTTCGATCAGGAACCGTCCGGCCATGGCCAGTTGCCGCGCGGACATGTCGATGGCGCAGTGGTGGAAATAGGTGCCGAGCGTCTTTTCCGGCGGGTTGTTCAGGTTTCCGCAGGAGGCCAGAAAATGCGCCAGGGCAAAGTTGCGGTGGCCATGGGCGGTTTCAGAGGCTGCGACGGTTTCGTTGATGTGGATGTCGTCGTCACTGGCGGCGGCGCGCACGAATTGCAGGATTTCGGCCAAGGTCTCGCGCGGTTCGCGGCCCGTGAGCACCTCGTCCGTGGTGACAATGGCACCGGCGTTGATGAAGGGATTGCGCGGGCGCCCCTGTTCGGCCTCAAGCTGCACAATGGAATTGAACGCACGCCCCGATGGCTCGCGGCCCACGCGCTTCCACAGCTGGTCGCCTGACCGTCCAAGGGCGATGGCAAGGGTGAAGACCTTGGTGATGGATTGCACCGAAAATGGCGTATCGGCATCCCCGGCGGTAAAGACCTCGCCGTCCGCGGTGGTGATCGCGATACCGAATTGCGCAGGATCGACAGAGGCCAGTTGCGGGATATAGGCTGCCACGTCTCCCCAGTCATCCGTGGCGCGCATGTCGGCGTTGAGCTGGGCTAAAATCTCTGGCAGAGGGGGCATAAGGGGCTCCGAAAGTTTCAGGGTCATCGCTAACAGGAGAGCAGGCATGATACCAGTTCAAGGTTTGACCGGCGCAAAGGTCGCCATTCTGGGGCTCGGGCGGTCGGGGCTGTCGGCGGCCCGTGCGCTGGCCGCCGGGGGCGCTGTGCCTATCTGTTGGGATGACAACCCCGCCGCCCGCGCCGCCGCGCAGGCCGAAGGGTTCGATTGTGCGGATCTGGGCAAAGCCGGCGTCTTTGATGATATCACGCGGCTGATCGTATCGCCCGGCATCCCGCATCTTTATCCGGCACCGAACCCGGTGATCGTCACCGCGCAGGACGCAGGTGTGCCGGTGGACAATGACATCGGGCTGTTCTTTCAAAGCTTCGCGACGCTGGCCTGGGATAATTTTGGCGTTGTGCCCAAGATCATCGCGATCACCGGGTCGAACGGGAAATCCACCACCTCGGCGCTGGTGCATCACATTCTAAAGCACGCGGGTCGTCCGACGCAGCTGGCGGGAAACATCGGTCGCGGGGTGCTGGACATAGAGCCTGCCATTGATGGCGAGGTCGTGGTGCTGGAGCTGTCGAGCTACCAGACCGATCTGGCGCGCAATCTGACGCCGGATGTCGCCGTCTTCACCAACCTTAGCCCCGATCATCTGGATCGCCATGCGGGCATGGGCGGCTATTTCGCGGCCAAACGGCGGCTCTTTGCTGAAGGCGGGCCGGATCGTGCCGTCATTGGCGTGGATGAACCCGAAGGGCGTTTTCTGGCGGGACAGCTGAGCGAAGGGGCGGCCGACGACCGGGTGATCCGCGTGTCGGTGGACCGCAAGCTTACAGGTCTTGGTTGGCAGGTCTTCGCACGCAAAGGCTTCTTGTCGGAATATCGCGGCGGCAAGCAGATCGGGTCCATCGATCTGCGCAGCATCACCGGCTTGCCCGGGGCGCATAACCACCAGAACGCCTGTGCCGCCTATGCCGCCTGTCGCACGCTGGGGTTCGCGCCCAAGATCATCGAAGCGGCGTTCCATTCCTTTGGCGGCCTGCCGCACCGCAGCCAGACCGTGGGCGAGGCGGGCGGCGTGCGCTTCGTCAACGACAGCAAGGCGACCAATGTGGACAGTGCGGTCAAGGCACTGGCGGCGTTCAGGAACATCCGCTGGATCTGCGGCGGGCTCGAGAAAGAGGGCGGTTTGGGCAGCTTGTCAGAACCGCTGGAGACGGTGCGCAAAGCCTATGTGATCGGGCGCGAGGCGGCGCAGTTTGCCATGAAACTGGGGGTCGAGGCCGAGGTCTGTGGCACGATGGACGTCGCGGTTGCACGCGCTGTCGAGGATGCAGAGGCGGGGGACGTCGTTCTGCTGGCCCCTGCGGCGGCGAGCTTTGACCAATACGACAGTTTCGAGCGCCGCGGAGAGGATTTTGTCGCGCAGGTCCAGAAGCATCTGACGGACACGTAACTGCGTTTATGGGGAAGGAGCGCCGCATGGGTAATGATTGCGGTGTTTCAGTCTGCTCTGGTCCAGATTGTGGCGCGTGACTGATTGTTTGATCGGGGCCATCGGATAATTGATGGCTTGTTCAGGAATATAGGTTTCGAGGCCGGCTATCGAAGAAAAATGGCTTGATCCTAGTCGTATGCGGCCGAGAACCGACAAGATTTACCTGTCGATTATCGGGCATGCGCGATAATCGGCTCGGCCATCTTTAGTAGTGACGACCTATGGGGTGGCCTCGGGGATGAAAACCTTGACGGTTGATGAAATTGGGACGCCGTTCACCGACCACGCGCTGTGATCATTTGCGTTCAATGTCACTTTGACTTCATTCTGGCCAGGCACCAGTGAGCTGCCCGACAGATGATACCAGTTGGAGTAGACCCGCGCTATTTTCACGCCATTCACATAGATATGGGCATGGCCTTCGTTGTCTTTCGGTGCGTGATTGATCGCTGCGGGTGTGAACTTGAAATGAACGGGCAGTATCTGAACATTATACCCGCCCATCACGTCCGGAAATACCAGATGCGTGACGCTTGGCTGTGGCAGTTCGGCAGAGACGTCGCGCGGAGGATGCCGGTGCGCTGGCACCGCGCCGGGCGCGCTAGCCATATCCATCGTTGCCTTGCCGATGTCAGGTGACATGGGGGCGCGCGACATCGGAAAAAGCGTCATGACCACGACAGCCATCGACGCCCCGATTATGGCATAGGCGAGTTTTTCCACCAGATCCGGTCTTTACTGGCCGGGTGCGGGCATAGCTGCGCGCAGGTCGTCTTCGCTGACGCCAAGAGCCTGAGCCGCCGCGGCAAAGTCCGGCGGGCGCGTGTCACCAAGCGCCCCGACCAATTCAGCCTCTGTGATGCCCAGTTGATCGGCAACTGCGGCAAAATCCGGTGCGGCACCACCGCCACCGGGGCCATTGTTCGCGGCCACGTCGACCTCACCATGGTAGCAGTCGATCATATAGGGCGCTTCATCTGCCGTAAGGTGGTAGTGGTAAATCCCTTCCGGGAATTCAGGTGTCGGGCCGGAGTGGCCGCTGCACGCATCCAGATCGTCATTCACCACGACAATGCCACCGACATCATTGTTGCCATAGACCGGAAAGCCGTCGGCCAAAACACCGATCATCCGCGAATGTTGCCCGGCTTGCGCCGCGGCCTCGGCGATACAAACAGGGATGCCATGATAGTGGTAATTCGTCCCGTCCACGAGCGTGTGCCCGTTGCAGTTGTCCAGAAATGCCACGTGATCATGAACAATCTGATCGTCAATCGCAACGACGGAGCGGTCGGGGTTCTCGTAATCGTTGAAAATCTGTGCGCCGCTCAAGGCCACGCCAATTCTCCCCAGCGAGGTGTCCGTTGATGTATCCGAATAGACCGGCTGCGTTGTGATTGTCGCGTCGATCTCGGTCTCTTTGAAGTAATCGGCAGAGTTCTGCACATCAAAGAATTCCAGTGGCTTGTCGGCAAAGGGTTGATCGTTGGGATCGCTTGGAATCAGATATTGTTCCGCGAAACCGTGGTCCGGGATGCCGTTGGATTGGAAGCGGAAGGTTTTTGCGTCAGCATCGACCGTGATCTTGACATGATCTGCCCAATTTGCGGCTTGAACGACCGCCGCAGTGTCATTCGACTGTTTCACATTCTGAGCCGATGAAGGCGAATAGATCAGGGATGCGGCGGCCAGCACAACCGATGCGGCGGCTGTCCCATAGAGAGTTTTCTTGGACATGATTTTCTGATCTCCCATGAGATGTCGGTATCTTTACTTCCAACTTCGGGTCGAGGCGCTGCCAAGCCGAAGCTAGGCCTTAAACGGACACGTGCCAACTTTCCGTCGTTTTTATTCAACAGAAATATAGCGCCCTAGAATTTTCCGAGCGCGGGCATTCTCTTTACGGGGTCAAGATGACGCGCTTGATACTTCGGGCCGCCAAAAAGCGGTTGTTCGGGGCGGTGATATAGTTTCTCGACGTGCAAACGCAGTTCACGGCAGTCGAGAGCGCTCTGTATTGACGTCAGATCTTGGCGATACTTCGGATCGCGGCCTTGGCGATCTGGTCGAACATCGCACGATCGTCGGAGGATGACGCAACGATCATGCCGCCTTCCAGCGCCGCGACGATGAGGCAGGACGTGTCTTCAGGGTTTTCGACGCCATTGCGTTGGAACAGGTCAAGCAGCCACATCCTGTTCATTTTGAAGAATGCTTTTGTTTTCTGGTTAACATTCTTGGGCAGCCCGATCGCTTCTGCGCCCATGATCGCGCAAAGGCAGATGGTTTCGTCCAAGACAAGCGCTTGAGAGTAGAGCGCGACATAGCTGTCCAACGCCGTTTGCAAGCTGGCCGTATCGATCTGTTCAAGGTGCTCTTTGAACTGGCTGGTGTAGCGATCCACCAAAGCTTCGCCAAGATCAGGTTTGGTCGGGAAGTGATAGTGAACACTTGCGCTTTTGATGCCGACATCGCTTGCCAGGTCGCGAAAGCTCATCGCCGAGAAACCGGCACCACGGACACGCTTTTCAGCGGCATCAAGAATTTTGTCTTTCATTGTCTGCGGCATTTGGGGCTCCTGTCTATCATGTGGTAGATAGGTGTTGACAGCGAGGAGGGCAATATCTAACTGGAAGCCTATCAACTGATAGGTAGCTATGTAGCGCCGCTGCGCGCTGAACCGGAAGGATGTACCATGAACCTGAACGCAAATTTCGATGAACGTGCCGTTGTACATTCGGACCGGCAGCCGTGGGTCGCATCTCCGATGAAGGGCGTGGACCGGCGGATGCTGGACCGGATCGGGGATGAAGTCGCGCGGGCGACGACCATCGTCCGCTATGCGCCGGGCAGCGCGTTTTCGGCGCACACCCATACCGGCGGCGAAGAGTTTCTGGTGCTTGAGGGCGTGTTTCAGGATGAACACGGTGACTTTCCGGTCGGCACCTACGTGCGCAACCCGCCGACGTCTTCGCACACGCCAAGCTCGGCCGAGGGGGCGACGATCTTCGTCAAGCTGTGGCAGTTCGACATGGATGACCGTCAGCAGATCACCATAGACACCACCACCCAGACCCCGCAGCCGGTGCGTGTGGGTATTTCAGAAATCCCGCTGTTCAAGGATGCGCACGAACGGGTGCGGATCGAGCTGTGGGAGCCCAACGTGGCAGTGACGCAGGCCGGCCACAACGGGTTCGAAGCCCTTGTGGTCGAAGGAAGCTTTATCGAAGGGGATGAGGTCTTCGGGGTCAATTCCTGGCTGCGCCTACCGCCCCACACGCCGCTGAGCGCCGTTTCCGGGCCCGAGGGCGCGCGGCTTTGGGTCAAATCCGGCCATCTTGCGGAAACGCCAACATCCCCGAATGTCGTGGGCTGAGATGTCAGATCCACTTGCAATCATTGGCGGGGCGGGTGCCGGTCTTGCTAACCGCGCCTTGCACAGAAGGGGCCCTATACGGATGAAGAAGCCAGCCGATATTGCCCGCACCTATCTGGCGCTGAAAGATCAACCTCGGTCCACATGGACCCATGAGCTGGACCTCGGGCCGATGGGAGAGGCGTTCTGATGCAGACCGATGTTCTGATTGTGGGCGGTGGTCTGTCGGGTCTTGCGCTTGCCGACCATCTGGCCCGCCAAGGCCGCGATTTCTTGCTGGTTGAAGCGCAGGAC
>Ga0208318_100237_pt1 | contig 15072 bp, 15 predicted proteins | sample Virmet3747_4435_FD_185739 | JGI IMG/M metagenome (GOLD analysis project Ga0208318, IMG submission 185739) | Marine viral communities from the Southern Atlantic ocean transect to study dissolved organic matter and carbon cycling - metaG... | ecosystem: Environmental > Aquatic > Marine > Oceanic ... | reverse complement strand
GCGCGGAGGCCCCAAGAAAACACGCGTCGACATTGAAACCGCGCAGAAAGTCGCAGGTGGCAGTGCCGGTCAGCGCGGCCTCTGCATTCATATAGTCGCCGGGGGTCATGATCACCCGCACCCTGTCGGAGGCCCCCAAAATCATCGCGACCTGCAGGCTGTTGGTTAATACCGTCGCCGTCACGCGGGAAAGGGTCAGCGCCCGCGCGAATTCCATCATCGTGGCGCCTGCGTCGATCATCAGGGTTTGCCCGTCTGTCACCCGTTTTGCGGCAAGCTGCGCCATCTGGCGACGTTCATCCACATGTTCGCGCTGACGTTCATCCAGCACGCTTTGCGCCCCCGGCGCGCGGGAGGAGGCCCCGCCGTAGGATTTCTGCAAAAGCCCCTGCGCGCTGAGCTCGGCAATATCGCGGCGGACGGTTTCGGTGGTCACATCAAAGCTGGCCGCAAGGTCCGATACACGCACATGCGGGGCAAGGCGCAGTTCCAGCAATATTTGTGCGTGGCGCTCTGCTTTGCGCAGGTTTCGGCGTTCCGTTCCGGTATCCATTCTGCGGTTCCTTTCGGCGGTCGGGGCGATGCATCCGACCGTCAATATTTGGCACTTGCCAAATTACTAGGCGGAAAATGTTGCGAATCGAAAGCTTCAATGCTCGTATCGCGTAATTAATCGCGCAGTACACTCTGCGCGGGTATTCTCGGGGAGGAGAAACAAGATGATCAAACGCAGCTTTATCACGGCGGGCCTGATGGCCGCTTTTGCCATGACCGGCACCACCGCACTGGCCGAAGAATGCGCCGAGCGCGGCGCGCTGGACGCGATGTTCTGTGACGCCAACGGCGATCTGGTGGCCGACGCGCCCACGGACGAAAGCATGCTCAAAGACCCGTCGACGCTGGTCTTTGCCTATACACCGGTCGAAGATCCCGCGATCTACGAAGACATCTGGACGCCCTTCATCGACCACCTGTCCGAGGTGACCGGCAAGAAGGTGCAGTTCTTTGCTGTGCAATCCAACTCTGCCGAGGTAGAGGCGATGCGCTCGGGCCGTCTGCATATCGCGGGCTTCTCGACCGGACCCACACCCTTTGCTGTGAACCTTGCGGGCGTTGAACCCTTCGCGATCATGGGCTCCGAAGACGGGCAGTTCGGCTACAAGCTGCAGGTCTACACCCAAGCCGACAGCGATATCAAAGAGATGGCCGACCTTGCTGGCAAACGCGTCGCGCATACATCGCCTACGTCGAACTCTGGCAATCAGGCACCGCGCGCGCTGTTCCCTGATCTGGGCGTCGTGCCGGATCAGGACTACGAAGTGACGTACTCGGGCAGCCACGACCAATCCATGCTGGGTGTGGTCGCAGGCGACTATGATGCGGCACCGGTTGCGTCCGAAGTGGTGGACCGTATGGCGGAACGCGGGCTTTATGACCCTGCCGAGGTGCGCATTGTCTGGGAAAGCGATCCGTTCCCCACGACATCCTATGGCGTGGCCCACGATCTGACGCCCGAGCTGAAGGACAAGATCAAGGAAGCCTTCTTTAGCTACGATTTCACCGGCACCGCATTGGGCGAAGAGTTTTCGGGCGTGAGCAAATTCGTCCCGATCACCTATAAAGACCAATGGGCCGTCATTCGCCAGATCCAGTCTGCCAACGGTGTTGAGTACACGCCACAAGGCCTTGCTGCTGAATGATTTTCCCGTCGAGGCCGGTCCCAATGGGCCGGCCTCACGCATAAGGTATCCTACATGTTGAAAATTACTGACCTCGTCAAACGCTACGGCTCAGGCGATCCGGTCCTCAAGAATCTTGACCTGACCATCGAGGGCGAAAGCGTCGTGTCGATCATCGGGTCTTCCGGTGCGGGCAAAAGCACGTTGCTGCGGTGCATCAACCGTTTGGTTGAACCCACCTCCGGCACGATCGAGCTGAACGGCACCGACCTGACCCGCCTGCGGGGCAAAAACTTGCGGGCCGCACGGCGCAAGATCGGGATGGTGTTTCAGGGGTTCAACCTTGTGGATCGTCTCACCGTGATGGAGAACGTCCAGTCGGGCCGCCTGGGGTATATTTCAACATGGTCCGCCATCACGCGGCGCTATCCCAAGCAAGACATCCGCCGCGCTTACGAGTTGATGGAACGGGTCGGCATCGCCCATTACGCCGACACCCGCGCCGATCAGCTGTCGGGCGGTGAACGTCAGCGTGTCGGCGTGGTCCGCGCCCTGATGCAAGAGCCCGATATCCTGCTGGCGGATGAACCCACCGCATCGCTTGACCCCAAGACATCGGAACAGATCATGGGCCTGCTGCGCGACCTGTCGCGCGAGCTCAAGCTGCCGGTGTTAATCAACATCCACAATGTGAACGAGGCCAAGGAATACACCGACCGCATCGTCGGCATGCGCTATGGCCGGATCATCTTTGACGACAAGCCCGCCATGCTGGACCCCGCCGCGATGGAGGCGATCTATGCGGGCAGCCCCCATGCCGACCGCAGCGGCGGGCCGGATGACAAGGCAGCCGCATCATGACCGCGCCGCGCGACACTTGGGTCAAGCCACCCTTCATCGCCAATCCGGCGCTCCGCTGGGCCGTGTATCTGGGGGCCATCGCCTATTTCGGCTGGGTCGGGCTGACCATGCCCATCGACTGGGACCGCGTCGCCGAAGGTATCGGCCGCGCGGGCAAGATCTTTGGCGGGGCCTTTCCCCCGAGCTTTGAACGCAGCGGACTGCTGATCGACGGCTTTCTCGAAAGCCTCAAGATCGCGGTGCTGGCCACGGCGCTTGGCGTGCTGCTGTCGATCCCCATCGCCTTTATGTCCGCACGCAATGTGGCCCCCAAGCCGGTGTTCTATCTGGGCCGCGCCCTTGTCATCATCGCACGCAGCTTCCATCCGGTCATTGTCGCGATCCTCTTCGTCAAGGCCGTCGGCTTTGGGCCGTTCGCCGGTGTGCTGACCCTGACTGTCTATTCCATCGGCTTTGTTGCCAAGATGCTGGCCGAGCGGATCGAGGAGATCGACTTTGGTCAGGTCGAGGCCATGCGCGCCGCCGGTGCGCCGTATTTCTCGACGCTGTCCTACGCGATCTTCCCGCAGATCATGCCGCGCCAGATCGGTCTGACCATCTACCAGCTTGATTCCAACCTGCGGGCCTCTGCCGTGGTGGGGATCGTGGGGGCAGGGGGCATCGGTGCGACGCTCGCCAATGCCTTCGGCCGCTATGACTATGACTTTGCCCTTGCCATCACCATCGTCATCGTCGGGGTGATCCTTTTCTCCGAGGCCGTCAGCGGCGTCATCCGAAAGCGTATCCAATGACCTCACTTTCTACGCAATTCGGGCGCGACGACTGGTCCCGCTTTACGTTCAAGCAACGTATGACGCGCTATGCGATCTTTCTGGGCTGTGCGCTGGCCATCGCCTGGGCGCTCACCTCGATTGAAGTGATCTGGCCGTGGGTCTGGGGCGCCCCTGAACAGATCGCCGATCTGTTTGGCCGGATGTATCCGCCGGACCCCAGCAATCTGGAGACCATCCTCAAGGTGCTGTGGGACACGGTGAATATCGCGACATTCGCCACCACCTTTGCGGTGCTGCTGTCGCTGCCGGTCGCCTATATCTCGGCGCAGAACACCACACCCAACCGTGTGACCCTGTGGCTGGGGCGGCTGATCCTTGTGACCTCGCGGTCGGTGAACACGATCATCTGGGCGCTGCTGTTTGTGGCGATCTTCGGCCCCGGTGTTGTGGCCGGCATCGTGGCGATCATGTTCCGCTCTATCGGGTTCATCGGCAAACTGCTGGGCGAGGCGATCGAGGAGATCGACACACGCCCCGTCGAAGCGCTTGAGGCGACGGGCGCGTCGCGCTTCAAGGTTATCGTCTATGCGATCGTGCCGCAGGTCATGCCGACCTTCTGGGCGGTGGCCATTCTGCGGTGGGATATCAACCTGCGCGAATCCACCGTGCTGGGTCTGGTGGGCGCTGGCGGCATCGGGATCATCCTGCAAGGTGCCATCGACACGTTCAACTGGCCCGAGGTGGCGACCATCCTGCTGGCGATCATCGCACTGGTGGTGGTGGGGGAAGTCATCTCTGCCTATCTGCGCCGCCGTATCCTGTGACCCAGAATATCGGCGTCGACCCGCAAAGCGCCTTCGCGCGCTATCTGCAAATCGCCGACCGTCTGCCGCGCACCGCGGCGGGCGGTCTGGCGGAAACCGGCATGTTCACCGACATCGCGGCGCGCTTCGATCTGATCCTGTTTGACGCCTATGGCGTGCTGAACGTCGGCGAAACCGCGATCCCCGGTGCGACCGATACCATCGCGGCGCTGCGCGCGGCGGGCAAAGCGGTTGGCGTGGTGTCAAACTCCGCCGCCTATCCCAAGGCGCATATGATGGCGCGCTACGCCCGTCTGGGGTTCGATTTCTCGGCCTCCGAGGTGACCACCAGCCGCGAAGCGCTGACCGCGCATATCGCGGGGCTGCCGCCGTGCCGATGGGGCGTGATGATCAACCCCGCCGTCGATCTGGGAGAACTGGCGACGCTGAACACGACTGTGCTGGGGGATGACGCCGAAAGCTACGATGCGCAGGACGGGTTCTTGCTGGTGGGCGCAGACGGCTGGACCGACCGTCGGCAGACATTGCTGGAGGCGTCGCTGAAACGCGGGCCCCGTCCGGTGCTGGTGGGCAACCCCGATCTGGTGGCACCGCGTGAAACGGGCCTTTCGCGGGAACCGGGCTGGTTTGCGCACCGGCTGGCCGATCGCACCGGTGTGATGCCTGTGTTTCTGGGCAAGCCGTTCGGGCAGGTCTTTGACATCGCCCTAGGCCGGTTCAATCGCGCCCTGCGTCCCGAACGGGTGCTGATGGTCGGCGATACGCTGCATACCGATATTCTGGGCGGTGCGCAGGCGGGCTTTGCCACGGCGCTGGTCACGGGCTATGGCTCGCTCACGCGGCTGGATGTGACGGATGCCATCGCGCAGGCCGGTCTGTCGCCCGATTTCATCGTCCCCAACATCTGACGCCCGCGCCCCTGCGCATCGGCGGATCATGACCCCTCGCGCGATATCACGGTTTATTTTGTGGCCGCCACAGGCTACCACCGAACCCGAGGCTATCAGAACAAGGGCAAGAAAAATGCGCAAAGCAGTGACCGCCGCCATATCGGCAATCGTGATCGCGACCACCTTGGGGGCCACCCCCGCCACCGCAGGATCGCTGGGCCGTTTCGAGGTAACGGGCGTGGATGAGGATGACATGCTCAAGATGCGGGCAGGGCCGGGGACGGGGTTCATCGTGCTGCTTGGCCTACCCAATGGCACCATTTTGCAGGTGCATGATTGTCAGCAAACCGGCGGTACGCGCTGGTGCGACGTCTCGCTTGATCAGGCCCGCCGCGTGCGCGGTCACGTGTCCTGGGCCTATCTGCGCAAGCTTCGGTAACGCGGGCGGCGCAGGCTACCTTTGCGGTTTGTCGCTGGCGCGTCGATTTCTAAATAGTTGATCGTTAAAGTCAGGATTGCGCCTTGTCGTGATCTTTGCTAGGCACGGCGCAATCGCGCTGTGCGAAAAGGGCTGTTTGCCCGCTGCGCCGCGCCAGAGCCAAAGGTGCCCATAGCGCCTTAGCCAAAAATCTTATCGTCATTTCCCACGGTCAGGAGGTCCCATGTCCCGTTTCCGTACCGCTATTCTGTCGCTGCCCCTTGTGATCGCAGCCCCGCTGGTCGCCGCGCAAGAGACCGATATCAAGGATCAAATCTCGGTCGAGCTGAACGCGGCAGAGACCACCGAAGATGCCTGCAAACTGACCTTCATGATCACCAATGGCTTGGAAACGCCGGTCGACAAGATCATCTACGAGGCGGTGCTGTTTGACACCGAAGGGCAGGTGGACCGGCTGACGCTGTTTGATTTCGGCACCCTGCCACCGGCCCGCCCGCGCGTGCGCCAGTTCGTCGTGCCGCAAACCACCTGCGAAGGGCTGGGCCGCATCCTGTTCAACGGGGCCAACGCCTGCGAAACGGGCGGCAGCGCCAGCGGCGTCTGTGACACCGGCCTGCTGCCTACATCACGCACGTCAATCGAAGTTCTGGGCTGATGGATATGTTCTCTGCACTGATCGCGTCGTTCCGCCAGATCGCCGAGACCGGCGGGCCGGTTGTTGTTGTCCTGATGGGCGTCGCCGTGCTGACGCTGGCGGTGGCGATCTATAAGGTCTGGCAGTTCTGGCGCTCTGCCGTGGGGCGGCACAAGGCGCTGACCGAAGCGGTAGAGGCATGGGACCGGGGCGACAGACCCGTCGCCCGCGAGGCTTTGGGCCGGTCGAAAAGCTACCTCGCCCCCGTGATCAAGATGGCGATGGTGTCGAACGGCAAGGGCAGCGGCGCAGGCGTAGAGCGTTTGCAAGCCGAGGCAGAGACGCGTTTTGCCAAGCTCGAAACCGGTTTCCGCCTGCTCGATTCCGTGGCGCAGCTGGCCCCCTTGTTGGGCCTGTTCGGTACGGTTCTGGGCATGATCGAGGCTTTCCGGTCGCTGCAAGCCGCCGGATCGCAGGTCGATCCGTCGATCCTTGCGGGCGGTATCTGGGTGGCGCTGCTGACCACGGCTGTTGGTCTGGTGGTGGCGATGCCCACGGCCCTAATCCTCAGCTGGCTGGAACAGCGGATGGAGGCAGAGCGGGTGATCGCGGATAAGGCGATCCTGACGGTGCTGAACCCGTCCAACGACGTGCCGGCCCCTGCCGCCGCCACGACATCGCCGACGCCTGAAATGGTCGCCGCACATGGCTAGGCCGCGCACGCGCAGACGGCGGCTGTCGATGACCTCCCTGATTGACGTCATCTTTCTGCTGCTGCTGTTCTTTATGCTGACCTCGACGTTCTCGAAGTTCTCCGAGGTGCCGTTGGCCGCTGCCGGTTCGGGCGCGGTCGCGCAGGCCAGCGATGCCAAGCCGGTGTTCTTGCAGCTTGGCCCCGATACCCTGCGTCTGAATGGCGACGAAATCGCATTGGACGCGCTGGCCGGATCATCCTTGGCCGAGGCCGAGAAGGGCACCGTGCTGCTCGTCTCGCTCGGGGCGGATGTGGATGCGCAGCGGTTGACGGATGTGCTGGTCAAACTGCGCGAGATGCCTGCCTTGCAGGTGTCGGTATTGGGGGGCTGACAGATGCGCCGATTTGCCAAATCCAAACCGCAGCGTGAACCGACCATCGCGTTGATCAATATCGTCTTTCTGATGCTCGTCTTCTTCATGGTCGCGGGCACGCTGGCGCAGCCGCTGGACCCCGATCTGAAACTGGTCGAGACCCGCGCGCTTGAGGGTCAGGCCCCGCCGGACGCTTTGGTGATCTACCCCGACGGGCGGTTGACCTACCAAGGCGCGGCGCAGGTGGATGCCGCGTCCTATGTCGCCAGCCTGTCTGACGAGGACCGCGAGATCATACGCCTTGTGCCGGATCGCGCCTTGCCTGCCGAGACGCTGGTCGCGCTGACCCGCGACTTGCGTGCGGCGGGGGCGCAAAAGGTGATGCTCGTCACGCAAAGGGCACTGCAATGATATCGCATTCTCCTACAGCCAAAGGGATCTCTTTCGCCTTGGCGGTCGGGATCGTCGCGGGGGCGGTCACCATCGGACTGCCGCAAGATGAGATCGCGATCGAAGGGGGCGGTGCGCCGGTCGAGGCGATGATGGGTAACAGTTTCGAGGATATGGCCGTGGGCACGCTCACGCCGGAACCGGCAGAACCGGCAGAGACGCCCGTGGCCGAGGCCCCCACCGCCGCAGAACCCCTGCGCCCCACCACAGCAGAGCAAACCCCGCCGGAGCAGGCCGAGCCGGTCACCCCGCCCGAGCAGGCGCAGCCCGTGACCCCGCCCGATGTGGCAGCGGTGACGCCTGCGGCCCCCGCAGCATCCGCCGCCTTGGTGCCTGCGCCGCTGGCCGTGCCCCCCTCCGAGAGCGCGCAAGTCGCGCCACCACCCGAAACCCTGCAGGCGCAAGACCCCGATAGCGACGCCCCCGTCCTGTCGCGCCGCCCCATGCGCAAGAACCCTGAAACCGCTGCCAAAATCGCTGAGGCCCGCGCCAAGCAAGAGCAGGCAGAGCGTGAACGCCGTCAGGCAGAGCAGCAAGCCGCCAAGAAGAAAGCAACGCAGCAAGCCGCCGCACGTGGCAATGCGCAGCGCAATGCGACCAAAGGGTCTTCGTCGGGTCAAAGCGCATCGGCCAAATCCACGAGCACCGGCAAACGCCAAGCCGCCGCATCGGCGCAAGGCAATGCCGCCGCCAGCAACTACCCCGGTCAGGTCATGCGCCGCATCTCGCGGGCGGGCAAGCCGCGGGTCCGCACCACGGGTACCGCGACGATCTCTTTTGCCATCTCCAGCAATGGCGGGTTGGCTTCTGTGTCAGTCGCACGGGGGTCCGGCTCTGCCGCGCTGGACCGGGCGGCGGTATCGGTGATCCGCAAGGCCGCCCCTTTCCCGCGTCCCCCCGCTGGCGCGCGGCGGCAGTATTCCATCAAGATCAAAGGGCAATAGGCGGGACGTTCAGCCCCCTGCGCTTTGCTTGAAGTGCAGCCGTCGCGGCGGCATCAGCCCTTATATACTGGACATTTCCGCCGGATTGGTGCCCTGCAAGCTGTTGTTTCGCATGGTAAAAATGATCGATTTTTTTTCTTGGTTACCACCAGTATAACGTAAACACGCCTCAAATCTGCCGTTTTCTCCGCCGATTAACTGTCCGGTAATCAACAGGTAGAGTGCGCCGACATGTTCAAAGTAGCCCATACGATCCATCATGATCACGACCTTGGTCTCGTGCTTCTGGCCGGGCTGCTTTGCGCCTTTGGCTGCTGGGTGGTGTCGCGTTTGTATCAGCACGCCTTGGGGCGACCGCGCAGGCAGGCGCTGATCTGGTACTTTCTCACCGCGATCACGGCGGGCGTTGCGGTCTGGTGTACGCATTTTATCGCAATCCTCGCGTATCAGCCTTCGGCACCGGTAACGTTTAACCTACAACTAACCTTTGTCTCGCTGTTGATCGCGATTGCAGGGTCGACTGTGGGCATCATGGTGGCGGGCATGTTCCGGTCGCTCGCGAGCACGATCATCGGCGGCACGATCTTTGGCGTTGCGGTATCGGCGATGCACTACACCGGCATGGTGGCCTACCGCGTCGAAGGCGTGGTGACCTGGGACCGTGGCTACCTCATCGGGTCTGTTATTCTGGCGGTGGTCCTGTCGACTGCCGCGCTGTATCTGGGCAGCCGCAGCGCACGGTGGAGCGGGTTGCAAATGACGGGCGTCCTGACGCTGGCCATCATCGGGCTGCATTTCACCGGCATGGCCGCGTTCAGCGTGGACTGCATCGGGCTGAAACCCGGCTATACCAACCCTGAAGAATACAAGTTGCTGGCACTGGTGATCGCGGGCACGGCGACGACAATTACCCTTGGCGGTCTGTTCACCTATTTCATCGAAAACCGGACCCGCATGGAAAGCATCGAGGAGTTGCGCAAGGCCCGCGACGCCGCCGAAGGGGCGAGCCGCGCGAAATCCGAATTCATGAGCGTTCTCAGCCACGAATTGCGCACGCCGCTGACGATTGTAATCGGCTATGCGGGCTTCCTGACCAAGCTCAAGACCACGACCACGGCCAAACTGTCGCCGGGTGAGCCGATCACCGAAAAACACTATAATATCATCGGGGATCAGGCAGAGCTTTACGGCCAGCGCGTCAAATTCGCGGGCAACCACTTGCTGACGATCATCAACGATATTCTCGACTATACCAGCATCGAGCTGAACGACATCAAACTGGCCAAGACGACATTCCCCACACGGGCGCTGCTGGCGCAGGTCGAGGACCAGTTTCAGGGCATGGCGCAGGGCAAGGATGTGACCCTGCATATCCCCGACGGCAGCCTTGACGTGAACGCCGACCGTGGCCGCTGCTTGCAGATCCTGATCAATCTGGTGGGCAATGCGCTCAAGTTTTCCAAGGGCAAGGATATCTTCCTGCGGGCCGAAGTGGACGGTGGCGGCTTCCGCTTCGAGGTCGAAGACAATGGTGTCGGGATGGAACAGAAAGATCTGGAATCGATCTTCCAGGCCTTCACCCAGATCGAAAGCGCCGACAACCGGTCGGAAGGCGGTACAGGGCTCGGGCTGGCGATCTGCAAGAAGCTGGCGCTGGCGCATGGGGGCGATATCTCGGTCTCCAGCACGGTGGGCAAGGGCACCAAATTCTCGGTCTTCTTCCCGCATAGTCTGGTGAGCACCGGGCGCCCGTCGCAGTCTTTCGCGGCAGCCGCCTGACCGAATAGGGCCACCCCCGAAACACCAAGGGCCGCAGCGTGATGCTGCGGCCCTTGGTGTGTGCAGATCCGCGCCTAGCGTTTCAGCAACGGGGCCACGCCAGAGGACAGCACGAACAGCACCGCCGCGACGCTGACGATGCTGGGCCCCGTCGGCGTGTCGAGCGTGAAGGACGCGGCCAGCCCGCCCAAGGCGGCGATCATTCCGATGATACAGGCCGCCATCGCCATGACTTCGGGCGTGCGGGCAAAGGGGCGGGCGGCGGCGGCGGGGATGATCAGCATCGCCGCGATCAGCAGCGCGCCAACCACCTTGATCGCGACCGCGACCGTCACCGCCAGCGCCAGCGTCAATATCAGCTGTTCACGGCGCGGATTGACCCCGCTGGCGGTCGCCAGATCGGGGTTTAGCGTGGACGACAGCAATGCCTGCCAGCGCCAGACCAGCAGCGCGATCGACAGGACGGCCCCGCTCCAGATGATCGCAAGGTCGGTCTTGGTCACGGCCAGGATCTCTCCGAACAGATAGGCGCTGAGGTCGACACGCTGGTTCGGCAGCAGCGACACCGCCACAAGGCCGATGGCCAATGCCCCGTGGGCCAGCACCCCCAACAGCGTATCCGTGCCCAGGCTGCGCCCGTTCAGCGCCGTCACGATCAGCGCCATCGACAGGGCCACCAACAGCACCCCCGCGAAAATCGGCAGCTCGAACGCCAAGGCCAGCGCGACCCCCAGCAAAGCCGCGTGCGAGGTTGCATCGCCGAAATAGGCCATGCGCCGCCAGACGACGAAACAGCCTAAAGGCGCGGCCGCAAAGGCCACACCGATACCGGCAAGCCCGGCACGTATCAAAAAGTCATCAAGCATCTTGGTCCCCATGGGCGTGGTTGCAGCCGGCACCATGGGTATGGCCCTGCGCATGGTCGTGGGTGTGGTCGTTGTCGTGGGTGTGGCCATGATCATGTGCATGATCATGCGAATGCGAATGTTCGTGCCGGTAAAGCGCCAGCGCCCCTTGGGTGCCAGTGCCGAACAACGCGCGGTATTCCGGTGCATCGGCGACAATCTCGGGGGTGCCTTCACAGCAGACATGACCGTTCAGGCATAGCACCCGATCCGAAGCCGCCATCACCACATGCAGATCATGGCTGACCATCAAGACGGCACAGCCCATGTCGCGGCGGACCTCTTCGATCTGGCGGTAAAACGCGGCAGAGCCGGGTTGATCCAGCCCCTGTGTCGCCTCGTCGAGGATCAGGATATGGGGTTTATTCAGCAGGGCGCGTGCCAGCAACACCCGCTGGAACTGGCCGCCCGACAGGTCGGTCATCTGCTTTTTCGCCAGATCCGTGACCCCCGCCTGCAGCAGCGCCTGCGCGATGGTCTCGCGGGGCTGGCGGCGGGGCAGGTTCAAAAAGCCATGCACCGTCAACGGCAGCGTCGCGTCGATTTGCAGCTTTTGCGGGACATAGCCGATGCGCAGATCCGCGGCACGGGTGATCGTGCCCGACGCGGGTTTCAGCGCGCCGATCAACGCCCGCAGCAAGCTCGACTTGCCCGACCCGTTGGGGCCGACGATGGTCACGATCTCGCCGCGCTCAACGGCGATATCAACGTCGCGCAGCACCGTTTGCCCGCCAATGCGCAGGGTCAGATTCCGGGTGGCGATCAGGCTCATGCGGTGGCTCCGTCCTGACAGGAAGGGCAGAGGCCCTGCGCCTCGATCACCGTGCGTTCAATCTGGAACCCCGCCGCGCGGGCCGCATCGCCCAAACGCCCTTGGGTCAGCGTCGTGTCGCTTTCTGCGACCGACTGGCAACTGCGGCAGATCAGGAAGGCCGGCGTGTGATCGGCACCCACGTGGCTGCAGGCGATATAGGCGTTCAACGCCTCGATCCGGTGGGCAAGCCCGGCCTTCACCAGAAAATCCAGCGCGCGATAGGCAACGGGCGGCTGCGCCCCGAGCCCTTCGGCAGAGAGATGCCCCAGAATATCATAGGCCCCCAAGGCGCGGTGTTCGGCCAGCAGCAGTTCCAGCACGCGGCGACGTATCGGTGTCAGCCGAAGGTCCGAGGCCGCGCAACGCGCCTCTGCGGCGGCCATCGCGTCGTCGACACAGGCCCCGTGATCATGCGTTTCAAATCCAATGGTCGACATATTTCGCCTCCGTAGCAGGGTTCGGTGTTGATATGTTATAACGTGTGATCTATCAAGGTTATAGTATAACATTAATAGGAGCCCGCCAATGCGCCGCCTGCTTTGCACAACCCTTCTTTTCTCTGCCGGTCTGGCCCATGCAGAGGTGCCCCGTGTCGCCACCGATATCGCGCCGGTACATTCGTTGGTTTCTATGGTCATGCAGGGTGCAGGCAGCCCCGATCTGATCATCCCGCCCGGCGCGTCACCCCACAGCTATGCCATGCGCCCCAGCGAGGCGCGCGCGGTGGCCAAGGCCGATCTGGTGGTCTGGGTCGGTCCGTCGCTGGCTCCGTGGCTTGAAGAGCCGATGAGCAGTCTGGCGCAGGGGGCCGAACGTCTGACCTTGCAAGACGTAGAGGGTATCCGCCTGCTGACCAACCGCAGCGGCGTTGCGTTCGAAGCCCATGATCACGGAGATCATGAAGGTCACGATGATCACGACGGTCATGATGATCACGCGGAGCACGATGATCACGAAGGGCATGACCATTCGGCTCACGAGGGGCATGGCGACCACGAGGATCACAAAGATCACGAGGGTCACGACCACGGCGCGCATGAAGACCACGAGGATCACGGGGATCATGAAGGGCACGACCATGCCGAGCATGACGATCACGGCGACCACGAAGTCCATGATGACCACAAAGGTCACGATGACCACGCAGATCATGACGACCACGACCATGACGCACATGAAGAGGCAGACGCTCACGAAGGGCACAATCATGCACCCGGCGCGCTGGACCCGCATATCTGGCTGGATCCGCAAAACGCAATGGTCTGGTTGGATGCCATCGCTGCAAGCTTGTCCGCGCAAGACCCTGAAAACGCAGCGCTTTACGCAGATAACGCTGCGCAGGCCCAAGCGCAGCTGGTAGATCTTCAAGCCGATATTCAGGCCGAGCTGACGCCGCTTCGGGGGCAGAAGTTTGTCGTCTTCCACGACGCTTATCACTATTTCGAAGCCCGCTTTGATGTCGAGGCAAGTGCTGCGATCTCGCTGAGCGATGGGGCCGCCCCCAGTGCCGCGCGTCTGGCCGAGGTGCGCGATGTGGTAAAGGACTCGCAGGCCGCCTGCGTCTTTACCGAGCCCCAGTTCAACGCCGGTCTGGTCGACGCGCTGCAAGACGGCACGGCGCTGAAATCCGCCTCGCTTGATCCGATTGGTGCCGCGCTTGAGCCGGGGGTGGATATGTACCCCGCTTTGCTGCGCGATCTGGCCGCAGCCTTTACCAGCTGTCTGGCAGAATAAGCCGCGCTTTGGGCGTCACAGCGACGCCCAAAGTTGAAACAGCAGCCCCGAGGCAAACGACCCTGTCAGTGCGATCCCGATATACAGCGCGAAGACAGGGCGTTTGACCAAGGCCCAGACGGCGATGGCCGCGGGCAGGGAGGTCACCCCGCCCGCGACCAGAAACGACAGACCCGCACCGGGGGCCATGCCCTGTCCGATTAGCCCGCCCACCAGCGGCAGCGCGGCATAGCCGTTCAGATAGGCCGGCACCCCCACCAAGGTCGCGATCCCGATCGGGGCCAGCCCGCTGCCGCCAAGGGCGCGGGTCACCAGCTCTGCGGGAATCCACGCCAGCATGAGGCTTTCCAGCAGGAACGCCAGCGTCAGCCATTTGATCAGGAAGATCGTGGTCTTGGCGGCCTCGCGCAGGAATTTGGCGGATCGCGTCTTGTCGTGCCAGAAGGCCCAAACCACAGGGTGCGATGCGCGGACCTTCGACGCGCCACAGCCGCCATTGCCCACGCCGTCGCGCAGCGGGTCGGTCAAGCTACCCGCGCGGGACAGCAGATGTACAATGATCCCGCCAAACACCCCGAGCCCGACGGCCGCGATGGTCTTGGCCACCGCGAACTCAACCCCAAGAACGCCGGTGGTCAACACGAACATTGACGGATCCATGACGGGCGACGCCAGCCAGAAGGCCATGACGGCAGACAGTGGCACCCCCATCGCCAGTAGCGCCGCGATCAAGGGGATCACCCCGCATGAACAAAAGGGCGAGACCCCGCCGGCGAGTGCCGCGATGGCGATCATCACGGCGGGTGATCCGGTAAAGGCGCGCGCGATCAGCCCGTCGGCCCCCGTGGCACCCGCGTAGGCGGCAACCGCGATGGACAGGATCAGAAACGGCGCGACATCCAGCAGGTTGGTCGCGGTAAATTGCACGCTGGCAAGGCAAGCGGCGCCTCAACGGCTGCGACAGCGGTTAACACCGCGATACAGACCAGCCACACGCGTTCTCGCGTCCAGATGTGATGGGCCAGCGACCTGAGCGGGCTGCGCGCGGGGTGGGGCAGGTCGGTCATGCGGCGGTCTCCTTCAAAAGTGAAACACCGGTGCAGCATTCCGAGGTGAGAAATGAAAGCGTCGCCCGCATCACGTCGAAATCGACGCGGTTGACGATGTTGCGCCCGTCGCGGCGCTGGATGATCAACCCCGCATCGACCAATGCCCCAAGGTGATGGGCAAGGGTGGAGGGGGCCGCATTGAGATGGGCGCCGATCTCACCCACGGTCA
>Ga0208318_100214_pt1 | contig 16177 bp, 9 predicted proteins | sample Virmet3747_4435_FD_185739 | JGI IMG/M metagenome (GOLD analysis project Ga0208318, IMG submission 185739) | Marine viral communities from the Southern Atlantic ocean transect to study dissolved organic matter and carbon cycling - metaG... | ecosystem: Environmental > Aquatic > Marine > Oceanic ... | reverse complement strand
ACCTTGCTCGGTACTTCACAGAACTTGGTGCCAACGTTGAAGTTGTGAGAAACAATGCACTGACTATCGACGACATAGAACGCCTTGCCCCTTCACAGCTTGTTATATCCCCCGGTCCCTGTACACCGAACGAAGCCGGTATAAGCTTATCTGCTATTTCTCATTTCGCCGGTAAACTGCCTATTTTAGGTGTGTGCCTAGGCCATCAGGCTATCGGCCAGGTGTTTGGTGCTGATGTAGTAGGCGCTCAAGAAATAAAACACGGCAAGGTTTCCACGTTAAAGCACAAGCAAACCGGTTTGTTTAAAACGCTTCCCAAAGCCTTTAACGTTACCCGCTACCACTCACTTGTGTTAGACCCAACCACAATGCCTCGCTCTCTTCAGGTTGACGCATGGTGCGAGACCGCACAAGGTAGGAAAGAGATCATGGCTATTTCACATACCCACCACCCTATATGGGGGGTACAGTATCATCCCGAATCACTGCTCACTGAACACGGTCACAGTGTGCTAGACGCTTTTTTGCGCTTCAAAATGCCTTAAGTTAATTCAACTACTGCCGATACGTTTTAGTAGTGTAAAAGCTGACGCTTTAAAGGCAGTATTTCTCGCAATTCACTGATTTTTCGTTTAACTTTCATAAGTCCATTTAGCGTTGGCACGCTAAATAGTGGTTATGTATCAACGGGGAAGCGCTATATCAGGGTTGATGAAAAATTATGTCGTTCGAAAAGCCGTAGCTGTTATTTATTCCATTGCAGAACGAACGTTATAAGGCCCCTGATGTACGATAATATTGCCGTTCAACAAAAAGTTATGAGCAGGAGTGCTTTTAATATGACAATGGGGGCAACCACACCGCCCACAATCGACGAACGATTCGAGAACATGCTTATTTCTCCAGAACGCGTGCTCGAAATGCTAGGAAGGCGTCGAGTTGGTGAAGTGAGCTTCGAACAATCTGAACAAGGTGACGCTCGTCGGCTACTGCTGAATGTTGAGAAAGTGGCGATTGAGAATAAGCGCCTGCAAGAAAAAACGGAAGCAACCTATCAAGAGTCGGTAAGCCATCAACTTCACGAGATACTTTTCGAAGAGTTGACCGAGCAACTCAGCTATACCGACGAACTTGTACAAAACGTACTTAATTTACCAGAAAACATCGGCGAATTGCTTGATGCGCTCTCAGTAAGGGCGTGTTCTGTCTCTAAATTAGAGCCCATCGCCGCTACCATGCCGTGGCTTTACGATGAGCTTATCGTTGTCGTTAATACCCCCCAATTTAGACGTAAAGACTCTCGCGGTCGCATTATCGTTGTTGAAACGCTGAGAACGGCGCTTAGCTTTTTAGGTATAGAAAACTTACGCACCTTAATCCCTTCGCTAATTTTAAAGCGCGCTATGCCGCAAATTACCGACCCCTATCCGTTAATCAAGCAAAAGCTAACTCGCTATTCGACGGGTGTAGCCATAACAACAAAGCGCTTAGGGGCTATCAATGACATTAACAAAAATACCGCCTATACGTTGGGTATGCTAAGTAACTTAGGGCGCTGTGCAGTAACACGGCTTTACTTCAAACTGTTTGATAAAATTCAGCTTCACCTGCTAAAAGAGTGTCAAAAAGACAAGGAGCAAAAGCGACATGAAGCCTTACTTAAAATAACTCCCTCAGCAAATCATCTTATTGCTATGCAACAAGAGTTTGCCGATGCAGTAAGTGCCGACATCATGGAATGGATGAATTTGAAACGGCTGCCTATAGCATCGCCTATGCGGGATTGTGCGAACAAGATACCGGCTGAAAGTGGTAGCCTGTGCAAAGTACTTCATCAGGCTCGCTCTTATACACAAGTTCGGATGTTACACCAATTGAAACTGGTTGAGACGAAAGATGTAAAGCCTCTTTTTGTTGAACAAAAGTACCCTCAAGGGGCCCTTGAGAAACTAAAAACTATCGATATTTTTACTCTTCCATTAGTTAAAAACGAAGACAGTCATTAAAAATTTAGTGGATATTCATGCACTCGTTATGCAATGTGCAGCATGAAATTCACTTATCCTCTAGAAATCGGGCTTTCCTTACGGCTTTGCCCGCCAACCTCAGTATAGACATGCGCGTTTGGACGATACTTTTTTTCAACAATTTACTCGCGCAGCAATGCTGCTATAGCCAGCGTATAACCGTTTTCCAAGCAGAAAACTCGATTATTACTAAATGATATAGCCCAGTAGTTAATAGTTATTCACTTTTCCTGCAAATTAAGCCACAGTCCTTATGAATAAAGGGCTGCAGCCTTTTAGGAAGAAGACAAATGTTAAAAAAAATGGCATACTGTAAACCAAATCCGATTAGTTTTTATGCGCTAAAATAATGTTGCGTGCTTAAGAGTGGGAAGAAATTCTCTTCCAATGCTTTACGAACATGAACACAAAAAAGTGGTTTAGCGCCCAATGCAGAGGTAACAAAGATGAACGTAACTCGCGCTACATTTGATGATGTAATGGTTCCTAACTATAACCCAGCAGGTATGGTACCTGTTCGAGGTGAAGGTTCACGCGTATGGGATCAAGAGGGTGCTGAGTACATCGACTTTGCAGGCGGTATCGCAGTAAATGTTTTAGGCCACTGCCATCCTGAGCTAGTTAAAGCACTAAATGAACAAGGCAGCAAGCTTTGGCATTTAAGTAATGTATTTACCAACGAACCCGCTCTTCGCCTTGCTAAAAAGCTTAACGATGCCACCTTTTCCGACAAAGTTTATTTTGCGAACTCAGGTGCAGAAGCTAATGAGGCGGCGCTAAAGTTAGCTCGTCGCTGGGCGCTAGACAAGCACGGCGAAGATAAGAACCAAATCATTGCGTTTAATAAAGGTTTCCACGGCCGTACGTTCTTTACCGTAACGGTTGGGGGTCAAGCGGCTTACTCTGATGGTTTTGGCCCTAAGCCGGGCGCAGTTGACCATTGTGATTACAACGACCTCGCTGCATTTGAAGCACTTATCTCTGACAAAACCTGTGCGGTAATGATGGAGCCATTGCAAGGCGAAGGCGGCATCATTCCACCAGACGCTGACTTTGTAAAAGGGGTTCGCGAGCTATGCGACAAGCACAACGCGCTACTTATATTTGATGAAGTCCAGTCAGGCGTTGGTCGTACTGGCCACCTGTATGCTTACATGGGTCTTGGCGTAACACCGGATATCCTTACCACAGCAAAATCGTTAGGCGGCGGCTTTCCAATTGGTGCCATGCTAACTACAAATGATATTGCCGCACACCTTAAACCAGGCACTCACGGCAGTACGTACGGCGGAAACCCATTGGCCTGTGCGGTTGCGGAAAAAGCATTAGATATCGTTAATCAGCCAGAAGTACTTGAAGGTGTACTTAAAAAAGAAGCGCTTTTCCGTGAGCTTTTAGGTGCGATTAACGAAAAATACAACGTATTTGAAGAAGTTCGTGGTCAAGGCATGCTGCTAGGCTGTGCACTAAATGAAAAATACCAAGGTCGCGCCCGTGACTTCATGATGGCAGCAACGAAAGAAAACTTAATGTGCTTGGTTGCCGGTATGAACGTGATTCGTTTTGCGCCTTCATTGGTTATCCCTGATGAAGACATTAAAGAAGGTTTAGCACGTTTTGAGCGCGCCGTTGCCGCCGTTGTAAACGCCGAATAATTACAACACGAGTAGCGAACATGAATATCATTCGCCCTATTACAAAGGCCGATTATAACGCGCTGAAAGAAATTGCCGTTGAATCGGGTATTGGCTTTACGTCACTGCCCGTTAACGACGAGTTACTACAGCGCAAAATTGATCGTGCAGAAACTGCGTTTAACAAACCTAACGTAACCGAGCCTGGCGATGAGTCATACTTGTTTGTAATGGAAGATACCACTTCCGGTACGGTTGTGGGCACGACAGGTATTGAAGCTGCAGTTGGTATTGACGATGCTTTCTATCACTACCATTTAAGTAAAGTAGTGCATGCTTCTCGCGAGCTAAACATTCATAATACGGTAGACATTTTAACGTTTTGTAATGACTACACCGGTGTCACTGAAATCTGCACCCTCTTTCTTCGTGAGCAAGCGCGAGGCGGTATTAACGGCCGCTTCCTGTCTAAAGTTCGCTTCTTGTTTATGATGGAACATCGCGAGCGCTTTTCAGAAACCGTGATTGCCGAAATGCGTGGCGTAAGTGACGAAGAAGGCCGTTCACCGTTTTGGGAGTGGCTAGAGACCCACTTCTTCTCTATGGACTTTCCAACGGCCGACTACCTCACGGGTATTGGCAACAAGGTGTTCATTGCTGAACTTATGCCTAAATACCCGATTTACGTAAATTTACTGAGTAAAGAAGCTCAAGAAGTGATTGGCGAGGTACACGAAAAAACCCGCCCAGCCCTTCAGCTATTAGAGGAAGAGGGCTTTTCTTGCCGCGGTTACGTAGATATTTTCGACGCAGGCCCCACGGTTGAAGCGAACCTAAGCCATATTCGTACTGCACAGTCGAGTGTAAAACTACCGGTTTTCATTGACGACAACGCAGCTGCGTTAGGGCAAACGCACTACATTATTAACACATCTATATCTGATTTCCGTGCAGTAGCCACCGAAATGACGGTAAGCGAAGAGAAGCAAGTTGCCGTGCTTTCTCGCCAGGCCGCTGCTGCACTGAATGTGAAAGAGGGTGAACACGTACGCTTTGCCCCTGTCACCTACAGAGACTAAAAGGACACCCACTATGCTACATACACATTTTATAAACGGTGAATGGGTTGCCGGACAAGGTCACGACCTAACCTCAGTTGACCCAGCCAAAAATGAAATTATTTGGGAAGGCAAGTCTGCCACAGCAGAGCAAATCGACGACGCGATTAGCGCTGCCCGTGCTGCACTTCCAGCGTGGAGCATGAAGACGGTTGAAGCGCGTCTTGAAATTATTAAGATTTACGGCGCTAAGCTTGAAGAAGCAAAAGCTCACCTTGCCAAAGTAATGGCAAAAGAAACCGGTAAACCTGAGTGGGAGACGGCCACGGAAGTGGGCGCCATGATGGGCAAAATCGGTATTTCTGAGAAGGCCTACTTTGAGCGCACCGGCAATGTTGAAAACCCAATGCCAGTAGGTAAAGCCTTTATTCGCCACAAACCTCACGGCGTGGTAGCGGTATTCGGCCCCTACAATTTCCCGGGTCACCTTCCTAATGGACACATTGTTCCTGCTCTTATCGCGGGTAACACGGTTGTGTTTAAACCAAGCGATTTAACGCCCATGGTTGCACAAGAAATGGTGAAACTGTGGGATGCGGCAGGCCTTCCGGCCGGTGTACTTAATCTTGTCCAAGGTGAAGTGGAAACGGGTAAAGCCCTGGCTTCGCACAATGACATTGACGGTTTGTTCTTTACCGGAAGTTCGCGCACAGGAAGGATCTTACACGAACAGTTCGCTGGCCACCCAGGTAAAATCTTGGCCCTTGAAATGGGCGGTAACAACCCGTTAATCGTAAAAGACGTAGCCGATGTTGATGCTGCGGTACACGACATCGTTCAGTCTGCTTTCATCACGTCAGGTCAGCGCTGCACGTGTGCGCGCCGCTTGTTCTTGCCAGCCGACGCCAAAGGCGACGAGATCCTTGCTCGCCTTATCGAAGTAACCAAAAATATTAAAGTTGGCGATTACGATGCTGAAGAGCAGCCATTTATGGGTGCAATGATTTCAAGTAGTGCTGCAGCTCTCATGGTGAAAGCACAGCAAGAACTTGAAAACTTAGGCGGAAAAGTATTGGTACGTCTTGAGCAGCAAGACGAAAGCAAAGGCTTTGCTACGCCGGGTATTATCGATGTAACTGACATGCTTGCTTCTTTACCTGACGAAGAACACTTTGGTCCGCTATTAAAAGTCATTCGCTACACTAGCTTTGATGACGCGATTGCAGAAGCCAATAACACCAGTTTTGGTTTGTCGGCAGGTCTTTTAGGTGACAGTGAAGAAGATTACCGTTATTTCTTTGCGCGTATCCGCGCGGGCATCGTAAACTGGAACAGACCCATTACCGGCGCAAGCAGTGCCGCGCCGTTTGGCGGCGTAGGCGACAGTGGCAATCACAGAGCCAGCGCGTTTTATGCAGCAGATTACTGCGCATACCCCGTAGCTTCGGTTGAGCTTGATAAAGTCACTATGCCAAGCAAGTTAAGCCCAGGTTTATCAATGTAAGCCTAGCTTCACGTTATCTAAAAAGGCCGAAGCACCGTGCGCTTCGGCCATTTTCGCATCTAGCTTATACGAACTATTCCTTAAAATAGTCAACGACAGAAAGGACCCTACTACCATGCATAGCAACATAGATACGTTGTTCAGCAATATGTGGGACGATTACGTAACAATCACTCCCTCAGCACATAAAATACATGCCCTATTAGCCGGTGAAGAAAACACGAACGATATCGTTAACGACCACGTTGCTTTTAGAACATTTGCCCTTGATAAAACTCGCTTAGATAAGCTTGCAGCACATTTCTTAGCTTTGGGATATGAAGCGAAAGGCGACTACAACTTTGAAGCCAAAAAGCTCACAGCCAAACATTTTGAGCACCCCGACGATACCAAGCCCAAAGTGTTTATTAGTGAACTTCGCGTTGATGAGCTTTCAGACCAAGCGCAAGCCATTATCAAAAAGCTTGTAGAGCAAATGCCAGATTCAATGGTAAAGGCCGACAACTTCCTGTATTCAGGGAAGCACTGGGAGGTCTCTAAAGCTGAGTACGACACGCTGTTAAATGAGTCAGAATATGCGGCGTGGATGGCAGCTTGGGGCTTTCGTGCTAACCATTTTACGGTAAGCGTAAACTACTTAACCCGCACTAATGAGCTTGCTGATGTGAACACCCTGCTTAAAGAAGCCGGATTTGTACTTAACACATCGGGCGGTGAAATTAAGGGGGGACCAGAGGTTTATCTTGCTCAGTCTTCGACAATGGCCGACCGCGCAGACGTCGCGTTTAGCGATGAGACTGTGGCTATTCCAAGCTGTTTCTACGAATTTGCCCAGCGCTATGAAATGCCTGACGGTAAACTTTATACTGGTTTTGTTGCCGCATCGGCGGATAAAATCTTTGAAAGTACGAATGCGAAATAGCATAAACCACGGGTGGTGAAAAAAGCCCATTGTTGGGCTTTTTTTGTATTCGCTGACCCATCCTAAATAGCGTTGATACATTCCAACGCAATTTAGAGAGTGAGTTGTCGCGGCTTGGTACTAACGGTTAGGCTCCGATGTATGCCTAGCAAGAAACTGGTCGTAAGGCATAGGTTTATCAAAGTAAAAGCCCTGCATAAGCTGAATATCCGCTTGTTGCATAAAAGGTAAGTAAGACTCTAATTCAACACCTTCAGCGACAACCTCTATTTGCAGGCTTTTTAACATGGCAATTAGGCCATTAAACAGTGCATTGGCTTTGCTATCTAGGTGTATGCCTTGAATCAAGCTTTTATCCACTTTGACCACTTCAAACTGAAAGCTGCGCAAATAGCTAAGCGATGAAAAACCACTACCAAAGTCGTCTAAGGAGAGCCTAAAGCCATTTTCCTTCAGCGTATTTAACGCCCTAAGCGCCGCTTTTTCATCCCGAATAAATACCGACTCTGTTAGTTCTAACTCGATATATTCAGGGGAGACACTGTTGTTCATACAAATCTTTAGCGCCTGCTGCGGAAAGTTCGGATCAAGCATTTGGTTGGCGCTAATATTCACCGACAGCGGTATTGACTCACCTTGCTGCGACTCCATAATAGAAATGTAATCACATGCCGCCTCTAAAGCCTGTAGACCAATAGCACTGTCGAGCTTTTGCTCTTCAGCTATGGGAATGAATACAGCTGGCGAAACCACGCCGTGCAACCCCGATATCCAACGGCACAATACCTCGCCCCCTTTTAACTCTCCGTTTAGGTCGTATTTGCCTTGAATATAAAAATCGAGTAGATGGTTTTCTACGGTTCTGCGTAAATCATTCACCATACTCACTTGCTGAGTCATGCTTTCATAAAGCCCAGGCTCGTAGATGAAAGCTTGCCCTTTCCCTAGCTCTTTTGCGCGATACATCGCTGCATCTGCACATTGTATCAAGCCTTCTATGCTGTCGCTGTGCGCGGGAAAGTCGGCAATGCCGATACTGGCCGATAACCTTAGCTCTGAAGATTTAACGCTAATCACGTCTTCTTCGATGTGGTGAATAAGCTGCTGAGATTTTTCAGCTATTTTCTCACATGTTTGCGAAGGAAGTACCGCTATAAACTCATCGCCCCCCCACCTTCCGACTTCACCGATTGGCCCGAACATGGCGGTAAGCTGTGCGCCGACCCGCTGTAGCTCGATATCGCCTCTTTCATGCCCTGCGTTATCATTAATCGCTTTAAAGCCGTCTAAATCGATAAATACTAAAACGAAAGGTTTTTTGCTCTCTACTAAGCCAGTAATAGATTCCCGTAAAAAGTTTCGATTTGATAACCCAGTCAACTCATCGTGAAGAGCGAGCTGCCGTAGTCTGGCCTCGTTGCGTTTGCGATCGCTGATATCGCGCATAGTAGCTATGAGATAAGAAGTTTGCTGATAGGTCTCAAATAGCGCCACCGAAATATCAACGACTCTGATTTCTCCGCTTTGTGTCTTAATTTTAGACTCGAAACGCACTTGCTTATCCGAAGCTAACTGCGCTTTATCAACTTTCTCGGTAATAAATATATGGTTAAAATCTAGACCAACCCATTGATCTTTCACCATCGCGCCAATTAACTGAATGAAAGCATCGTTACACTCGGTAATAACAAGGTCAGGCGAAAGCACCAGCATAGGTTCTCGCGAACTAGCAAAAGCCGATGCCATCAAATGAAAGGATTGCTCAGCCTTGCGCTGTTGCGTGATATCTTTTGTCGTACCAACTATGTGCAATGCTTCGCCGGCGTTTCCACGTTCTAAAACACGCCCACGCAACCTTACCCACTGGAAGTCTTCATCTAGCTTTAGGCGAAAAGAGAACTCTATACGATCGCGCTTACCGTGTAATGCCATACTCCAGTGGAACTGAAGCCCTTCTATGTCGTCTTCATGCACACGTTCTAATAATTGAATTAACGTACCAGACCATGTTGATACACTCTCAGAATGAAGAGAAAACGAGCGTATCTCCATCCTATCGCATTGCGCCTTCCAGCTCCAAAACGACTCCTGAGAAGCCCAAAGCGCTAGTTCAAGATCCTTTTGTGCATTTTGGCTTTGCTTAAGCGTTTCGTACAAGCTTTCCATTTTCTCTACGAGTAACGCTTCCGCCTGCTCTCGTGCTGCGCGCTCCCGTTTCAATCGCCGCTCAAGCAATGCAGCGTGATCGTGTGAAGGCGTGCTGGAGGATGTATCATCAGCCATTGAACACTCCTATGAAACGAGAGAAATACTAAATTCGTAAGTATGTGGCGTATCAAGTTGGTGCGTTTCCCGCTCTAGCTTGCAGTTGTAGTGCGCGGCTGCGGCGTCCATCAAACCTTCAGCTAAGGGGTATAACTCTCTTTCTGAATAGTACTGTAATCGCATAGCGGTATCGGTGCGAGAGAGTACTTTAAACCGGGGTAAGTCGGCATCGGGATAGAGTTTTTTGACTTGAACATGAATATCCCCGTCAAGGTGCATCAGCATATCTAGCATACCATTCGTATTAGCTAACACATCGGAGTGAACCGTAGCAAGCTTGCCGAACAGGTAATAGCCAAAATCGTATAAAAGTTCATTAGCAGACTTACCCGTTTTTTCCACCAGCACACCAAGTAAGCGTTGCATTTCTTCAAACGGGTAGTAGCCCACTGCAGTATAAGCGCCGTCGTTTTCTAACTCAGCTTCCATGATGACATCGTCAGCGAACTCAGGAGATACTTTTTCCTCGAGCATATCGATTAACGACGTAAAAACTATGCCTAGCATGTAAAATCCTCATTTAATCCTTAATTGAGTGTAGTTCACCTAAGCATAAGAACAACTTAAACTTTATGCCAAATCTTCGGGCGCCTCACCCTTGTCAGCGACAACCACTTCTACGGTATCAACCCGCTGTAGCCCCCTAGGTAGTTTATTCCCTCTTCTACCTCTTTCCCCCTGATAATGGGTCAGGTCTTCAGCGCTTAACGTCATATTTCGTTTACCCGCACCTACTTTTATGGCCGCCCCATCCGGAACTACAGTGAGTATTTTGACGTATTCTTCTCGCGACTGTGACTTCGCCGATGGAATATTAATAAGCTTGTTACCCTTACCCTTGCCTAAGCTTGGTAAATCACGCAGTGGGAACATCAGCATGCGCCCTTCATTTGAAATACTTAAGCACCAGTCGGTATCAGGGTTAGTCACGGGGGTGGGCTTCATGACTTTTGCCGCTGTGGGTAGCGATAGGTAAGCTTTACCCGCTTTGTTTTTACTCACCATATCTTTAAACGTTCCAACAAAGCCATAGCCAGCGTCGGAACCTACCAGAAACTTACTGTCGTCTTGTGCCATAATGGCATGCTGGAAGGACTCACCGCCGACAATACTAAAGCGCCCCGTTAGTGGCTCCCCTTGGCTGCGCGCCGATGGCAGCCCATGTGCATCACACGAGAAGGTGCGCCCCGAGCTATCCATAAATACCGCGGGCTGATTACTCTTGCCTTCTGCGCTAGATAAATAACCGTCACCGGCTTTATAACTCAAACCCTCTGCGTCAATATCGTGCCCTTTCGCGCAGCGTGCCCAGCCTTTTTCTGAAAGCACAACGGTAACCGATTCAGCCGGCACCAGCTCCTTTTCAGACAAAGCTTTCGCTTCACCGCGTTCCACAATAGGCGATCGCCTATCATCACCATACTTTTCAGCGTCAGCGAGAATTTCTTTTTTAATGAGTGTTTTAAGACGGCGGTCTGAACCTAGCAATTGCTGAAGCTTATCCCGCTCTGCGGCAAGCTCATCCTGCTCACCTTTAATTTTCATTTCTTCTAGTTTGGCTAAATGGCGAAGCTTTAACTCAAGGATAGCCTCAGCTTGTTTATCGCTCAGCCCAAAGCGAGACATTAACTCTGGCTTGGGCTTGTCATAGGTTCGAATGATTTCGATAACTTCATCGATATTCAAAAACGCAATTAACAAACCTTCAAGGATGTGAAGTCTAGCCAGTACTTTATCGAGGCGGTATTGCAAGCGGCGCGTTACGGTATCTTTTCTGTACTGAAGCCACTCTGTCAAAATGGTGCGCAAATCTTTAACCTGAGGGCGACCATCTAGCCCTATCATGTTCAGATTTACCCGATAATTTTTCTCAAGGTCGGTTGTAGCGAATAAATGCTGCATTAGCTGGGTCACATCAACGCGATTTGAACGAGGCGTGATAACCAATCGAGTTGGGTTTTCGTGGTCAGATTCATCGCGAAGGTCGCTGACCATAGGCAGCTTTTTAGCCTGCATTTGGGCAGCTATTTGTTCGAGAATTTTTGCGCCCGAGGCTTGGTGCGGTAGTGCTGTAATTACCACGTCACCGCTTTCCTCACTATATACAGCGCGCATTTTAATAGAGCCTCTACCTGTCTCATAAAGCTTTTGTATATCAGCCTTCGGCGTAATGATTTCCGCTTCAGTTGGGTAGTCTGGCCCGTTGACATGCGCAAGGACATCGCTTAATTCGGCTTTACTATTGTCCAACAGCATTGCGCAGGCATTAGCTAACTCTCTAACGTTATGCGGCGGAATATCTGTCGCCATACCTACCGCAATCCCCGTTACCCCATTTAACAAAATGTGGGGGAGACGAGCAGGCAAAACGCTTGGCTCTTCTAATGTACCATCGAAATTAGGTACCCAGTCGACCGTGCCTTGGCCTAGTTCGTTTAACAAGACTTCGGCGAAACGAGATAGCTTGGCTTCGGTATAACGCATGGCAGCAAAGGATTTAGGGTCGTCTGGTGCCCCCCAGTTCCCTTGGCCATCCACCAGCGGATAGCGATACGAAAAGGGCTGCGCCATAAGCACCATAGCTTCATAGCACGCCGAGTCGCCGTGAGGGTGGAACTTACCTAATACATCACCAACGGTTCTGGCCGACTTCTTATATTTGGCGCTTGCGTTTAAGCCAAGATCAGACATGGCATAAATGATGCGGCGCTGAACGGGCTTTAAACCGTCAGAAATATGCGGCAGGGCCCGGTCCATGATGACGTACATGGAATAGTTAAGATAAGCGTCTTCGGTGAAGCGTCGAAGAGGAAGTTGCTCTACCCCATCGCGATTAATGATGATCTCGTCACTCATGATAATTTTTTCGTTTTGTTATTAATACCAATGCGCTCGTGATAATACGGCGGTCTTCCACGCGTTGTTAGCGCACCACTAGGTGAAAGCACGGAAGCGTTAAATGCTATTGTGGGGTAAAGCGCAATGGTGTGCAATCTTTCAAACCAAATGTCGCGGCTTTGGCTGAGTATATTTACCCCAATTTACGGCATAAGTGTTTGTTTTGTTATTCTTCAAAGAGAGTGGTTAAATAGGGAAGATTGAATTTTGCCCTTCACTATTCAATCCCAAAATAACAAAAAATCCTAATTAAACGGTTAAAAGTACAGATAATCATGGCTATCTTTCGCGTATTCTTTTTTCTTTTCTTTTTTTTAGCTAGCGGCTTAGCCTCCACTGCTTATGCTCAGCATATCGAGCAACTTTTCGATGAAGAAAGTACGCTAGACTTGTCTGATTCACTGTATTTTTTATTTGAAACCGACTACCAACTTACCATTAGCGATGTATCGAGGCGCAGAAACGACTTTTTGATGCATCCCCACGACAATCCTAACTTTGGCTTTCGCAACAACGGTATGTGGTTGCTTACCTCTGTAGCCAATGTATCAAATGAAGAAAATTGGGTATTTACAATTAACTTCAGTCAACTAGATAGCGTTGACTTTTATTTGGTTAAAAACGGTAAAGTCATAAAACAAAGTCACCAGGGAAAAGCGCAAAAAGAGCAGCGTTTTCGCGTCCCGACCTTTCGTATTGAACTGTCTGATAGCGACGCCGTCGACCTATACATCCGCATTGAAAGCCGCTCATCTAGCTTAATCGCACCACTTCGCATTCAGGCAGAGCCTATTCACAGCAGCTATTTCCAAGCCGACAGTATGCTGTGGGGCTTTTTTTATGGAGGGTTACTTATCCTCGCCATCTACAATTTAGCCCTCTTCTTTGGTGTTCGAGAGAAAAGCCTGATTGCTTATGTGGGTTATATTGGTGCGGTGCTTTTATGGCAGTTTGTGTGGGGCGGCCATATCCAGCTTGTATTTAGCCAAGGAATTCCCTCTTGGCTAGTCGGTCATTCCGAGCTTATCTTTGTGATTATTGGTATCAGTTCTGGGGTCTTTACCATGACATTTTTGGAGACGAATAGGCATTCCCCTACTGCGCACCCCATTATTAAATTGCTATTGATTTGCCAAGGGCTAACCGGCCTTATTTGCTTCGTTGACCTACTGCCTTCAATTTGGAAAAACAATTTAGTGTATGGCGTTGGGCTTGTTGCCATTTTAAGCTATATCTATGCGGGCTTTGAAGCCTTCTTTAATAACTTCAAACCGGCCCGGTACTTCATCTTCGCATGGGGTATGCTTGCCACCGGCGCTATCGTGGGAATGCTAAGCCTTATCGGTGTACTCCCTTCCAACGACTTTACCACTTACTGTTTCCAAGTAGGGGTATTCCTTGAAGCCGGCCTCTTCTCGTTCGCCCTTATGGAAAAGAGCAGAAGCCAGCTTGAAAGCGAAGTCGAACAGGCCACCAACGATCTGCGCAACAATGTTGAGCTTATTGAAGAACAAAATGCCCGCTTAGATATTGCGCGAAAAGACGCGATCAAAGCCAGTAATGTTAAGTCTCAGTTCCTTGCCAACATGAGCCATGAGATTCGCACGCCCCTCAATGCCATTTTAGGCTTCAGCAAAGAATTGAATAATGCTTCACTGCCCACGGATCAGCAAGAGCAAGTAAGAATAGTAAATACCGCCGCCGATAACCTGCTCACTATCGTCAATGACGTATTAGATTTTTCCAAGATTGAAGCGGGTAAGTTAACCATTAATAACCAGCCTTTCTCCCCTAACAAACTGCTAGAAGAAATGGTCACCATTATGGCGAAGTCTTCTCACAGTAAACACCTTGAGTTTGTTTTTGATTTACATCCGCTGCCTGAAAAACTCATTGGCGACGTGTTTCGCATCAAGCAGGTGCTGAACAATTTGCTAAGCAATGCCTTAAAATTCACATCAAGCGGTACCATAACCTTTTCAGTGAGAGGCCGCGCACTACCCCACGGTATCCACGAAGTGAATATGACTATCGAAGATACGGGCATAGGCATTAGCCGCCAAGATAGAAAGAAGCTGTTTAACGCGTTTTCGCAAGTTGATGATGCCTTGAATCGCAACTACCAAGGTACGGGGTTAGGGCTGGTTATTAGCAGGGAACTAGTGCGCTTAATGAACGGCGACTTAACCCTTAAAAGCGCACTTGGCCAAGGCTCAACGTTTATCGTTTCTCTTCGTATGACCCAGTTAAGTCAAAAATACGCACTAAGCAGCAATGAAGACTGGCTAGGCAAAAAAGTGGTTATCTTTGACCCCGTGCCTGCAACGCGTCGTGCAAGCGCTAACATGTTGTCTATCTTGGGGGCGCAGGTAATCTCGGTAGAATCGCTAGATTACTTGGCTACACTTACTGATCAATATGATTTCTTTATGGCCGCCGTGCCCGTAAGCAAAATGAGCTTGCGAGATGCATACCTTAGCCGTTTTGTTCAGTTCCCCGCGCAAAAACGCATTCTTTGGTACTCGGGTCCAGAGCCATTCGCTCAATACCCTAGCCTCTCGCAACACTTCCATTCACAAGTGCGCATGCCAATGACGTTAACTAAACTCGATAGTTTGGTTCATTGTAAAGTGACACCGGCTAAAAATGCGATGATTGAGAAAATTGGAAGCTTGCCCAAAGTGAAGGTCTTAGCCGTTGACGATATGGAAATGAACCTTAAGCTCCTACATACTTGGCTTGACCACTCCCCTATTGAGCTGATTACTACCATCAATGGGCAAGACGCAGTAAATCAGTGCCAAACACAAGAATTTGACCTTATCTTAATGGACGTGCAAATGCCGGGAATGGATGGCGTGCAGGCCACCAGAGAAATTAGAAAATCGCCATTAAATATGGGCACCCCTATTGTGGCAGTAACCGCCCATGCGTTCAAAGAAGAGCAAGACCGACTGCTGGCATCAGGAATGGATGACTACTTGCCTAAGCCCATAGAAGTTGACCTGCTGATCACCTTAATTAAATCGTGGTGCCACAGTATTGAGCCGGGAGAGATTGTATTCCCTTCTATCGACTGGCAGCTTGCCTTAAAGCGTGCCAATCAGAATCAGGATACGGCTAAAGAGATGCTTGATAGCTTTATTGCGCAGCTTCCAGAGACGATCGATACCCTTTCAGCACTATGGAACGCAAAAGATTACAACGCGCTTAAAGCAGAGGTGCATAAGCTTCACGGCGCGTGTTGCTACACGGGTCTACCAAGAATGCAACATTTGGCCAATGAAACTGAGAGCGCGCTTAAATTAGGACAACATGCCATGGTCGATGAACATTTACCAGCCCTACTCGAAGAAGCCAAAAAGGTGATAAGAGAAAGCATCAACCATAATGGCACGTTCTAATCTTGAACGTGCACCGTAGCCTGCGTTTCAATACTCTGCCTCGCCTGTTGGCATTGGGCTATAAGTGCGGCGAATTCACCCACATCGCGGTCAAGCTCTGAGCTGGCAATAAAAATATCAAAACCAAGACGCTTTCTTAGCTCAACCATGCGATGAGCCAGCATAGCTTTAATCCCTTTTATAACGGTGCCGTCTTCCATAACGTACTGTTTATCATCAAACATCGATTGTTCATAGCAACTGCCTGAGGCACAGTTTTCATCGGTATTTTGCATAAGCAAAGGCCGTTGCTCCATCAACAAATGGGTCGCTAGTCTTGGCGAAATGGTATTTAAAAAGTCTGTATAACTTTTAATCTTAAACCCTATGGTTTCAAGAGGGATATGGTCTAAACCATGCCTAACG
>Ga0208318_100179_pt1 | contig 18755 bp, 18 predicted proteins | sample Virmet3747_4435_FD_185739 | JGI IMG/M metagenome (GOLD analysis project Ga0208318, IMG submission 185739) | Marine viral communities from the Southern Atlantic ocean transect to study dissolved organic matter and carbon cycling - metaG... | ecosystem: Environmental > Aquatic > Marine > Oceanic ... | reverse complement strand
CAGCCGCTCATCGCGTCGGACTTTGGCCGCCATGGTGCGAAGCTTCAGTTCCGCTTAGCAGTCGTCAACAGCTACACCGCCCTTGGCATCCCCGTCACAGAAGCTTTGGAATAAGTCCGTCCGGAGAATGGTTAACACCGCCTATCAGCCTATTTGTAGAACATTGCCTCGGGGACCCCTCAATTGGTAGGTTAAAGTCTAAGGTCAACCCGCTTACTTCAACGGCAACCACCCGACTATGACCGCTGGGAAAACGCCGCGAACAGCGCAAGCGTCCGTTCGCTGACATGGTGCTCGATGCCTTCGGCATCGCGTTCAGCCGTCTCGGGGTCGAGCCCGAGGCTCAGGAGAAACCGCAAGACGATCTCGTGGCGGTGCCTGCATTTCTTGGCGAGCGCCCGGCCTTCCTCGGTCAGAAATACCGAGCGATATTTCGCACGGGTGATCAAGCCGTCCCGCGCCAGACGGCCAAGTGTTTTTGCGACCGTCGGCGCAGTCACGCCCATCCGTGTCGCGATATCGACCGGCCGGGCCTCGCCGTTCTGGTGGATCAGCTCGGCGATCAGTTCGACATAATCTTCCGCCACTTCGCTGCGCCGCGCTTCGCGCACACCGATGAAGGCCTCGGCGCGGAATTCGACCGCACGTGCCTCTGCCTCGGTTGAATCAAGGTTCTCATCATCCGTCATGCCGTCACCCTCGCACGATCGGGATTGACTCGTAAAGCCTAAGAGATGATTATTAGCCGAAGCTAACTTTTTGCGCCGGGACTTTGGCCTGCGTGCTATCTGAGGGGACAACGTCCATGCCTGTCGATACCAGCAAGCGAGGGCGCGATGTGTCGTCCGCCGTGGAGACATCTCGGCCCACAGCGCCACCTGCGATGGTCACGGAGCCAGTATCGGCGTCGCGACGCGCGTTGTTGGTCGGCGGTCTGGTGGCTGCTGGCGGAGCGGCCGTGGCCGCGAGCCGCGCGCAATCCCAGGCAACGCCCGATCCGATGGCGGGGCATGCTATGCCCGGCGGGGCGGTCGATCCGTATTCGGCCCATGACAGTGGCATGGCGCATGGCAACATGACGATGGTCGGCCAGGTCGACCACGCCCGGAACGGATTCGACCCGACGGCCATGCTGACCGACTGGGAGACCGGTCGCACCGAAGTCCTGCCGGACGGGCGCACGTTGCGAACGTACGAGGTGGACACCATCGACGTGGAGATCGAGATCGCTCCCGGCGTTTTCTTTCCCGCCTGGACGTTCAACGGCCGCGTGCCAGGCCCCGCCCTGCGAGCGAAGGAGGGCGAACGGTTGAGGATCGTCTTTCGCAACCTCGGGTCACACCCGCATTCCATGCATTTTCACGGCATTCACTCGGCGCGGATGGACGGCGTTCAAGGCGCCGGGCTGATCGATCCGGGCGAGGAGTTCGTTTACGAATTTGATGCCAAGCCCTTCGGCTGTCATCTCTATCATTGCCACGCGCTGCCGCTGAAACGGCACATGCACAAGGGCATGTACGGCCTGTTCGTGGTCGATCCAGATCCGGCGCGCCACCCCGAATTTGCGGCCGTTGCCGCGTCGCGTGTGCTGGGCAGCCCGGAAAACGCCGAATGGCAGGAACTGGCGATGGTGATGAACGGCTTTGACACCAATTTTGACGGCGAGAACGAGGTCTATGCCGTAAACACGGTCGGCCAAGCTTACATGAACGCGCCGATCCGGATCGACAAGTCGCGCCCGGTCCGTATCTACCTCATGAATGCGACCGAGTTCGACCCTATCAACTCGTTCCATCTGCACGGCAATTTCTTTAACTACTACGACACCGGTTCGCAACTCACGCCGACCCTGCGCACGGTCGATGTGATCATGCAGTGCCAAGCGCAGCGCGGCATCCTCGAATTCAGTTTCGCTGACCACGAGGATGGGTTGTACATGTTCCATGCCCACCAGGCCGAGTTCACCGAACTTGGCTGGATGGGCTTTTTCGACGTGCGGGAGGCCGGAGCATGACCGATCAGACCCAACACAGCCGCCCGCCGAAGACCCGCCTGTTTCTGGTGCTAGCGCCACTGGCTGCCATGCTGGGCGCCTTTGTCTGGATTGCGTCGCTCGATCCCCTTCGCGGCTTCAATAACGGCGCGCCCCCGGTCGAGGCGCTGACCGTCGAACGGACGATCCTTGACGGGTCGGGGATTTCGCTCAGGGTGCGCGCCGGCGGATCGGAAGCAATGGTGGTCGCGCAAGTAGCAGTGGACGACGCCTACTGGACCTTCACGCAGGAGCCCGCGGGGCCGATTGCCCGGGGCGAAGCGGTCTGGTTGCGAATTCCCTATCCGTGGGTTCTCGGCGAGGCCCATCACGTCAACCTGCTGACCAACACGGGCGCGACCTTCGGGCATGAGATCGGGGTCGCCGTCTCGACGCCAAGTCCCACCTGGGGGCAACTTCGGCTCCAGGCGGTGATCGGGGCGATCGTCGGCCTTTTGCCGGTAGCGCTTGGCCTGATGTTCTATCCGGCCATGAAGGGCGTCGGGCGAAGGGGAATGAACTTTCTGCTGGCGCTGACGGTCGGGTTGCTGGCCTTCCTGCTGATCGACACCATATCCGAGGCACTGGAGCTATCGGCAGAAGCGGCCGCGATATTCCAAGGTTCTGCCATGGTCTGGCTGTCGGCGCTTGCAAGCTTTCTTCTATTGATGGCTATCGGGCGATGGCGCGGCAATCCGGAAGGCATCGCGCTTGCGTTCTACATCGCCCTTGGGATCGGGCTTCACAACTTCGGCGAAGGGCTGGCAATCGGCGGCGCATTCGCCGCCGGATCGGCGGGGCTTGGAACTTTCCTCGTCCTAGGCTTTGCCTTACACAATGTCACCGAGGGCATCGGCATCGCCGCCCCGATGCTTCGTGCCCGGCCGAACCTTTGGACGTTTGCCGCCCTGACCCTGCTCGCCGGTGGCCCGGCCATCCTCGGAATGTGGGCGGGCAGCCTTGCCTATGCGCCGCAATGGTCGGCACTGGCACTCGCCGTCGGAGCGGGTGCGATCCTGCAAGTCATGGTCGAGGTCAGCGCCTACCTTGTCCGTCAAAACGCCGACAGGCAGGCAGCGCTGATGTCACCAGTCGTACTGGTCGGGTTTCTGGGCGGCATCGCATTCATGTACGCGACGGCAGCATTGATCAAAATCTGAGCGGTGATCGGCTGTTTCGGCCTCATGGGGCGGTCGCCCAGCTCGATAAACTGACCCCGTCTGTCCACGGGGAGATCGCTATTTTCGTGCCTCAGTTTGTGCGCCCAAGAGACTTATTCTTTCGTGATTTCAAAATGAAGAATTTGAGGCTAGAGGGACTAGAGGATCCACCTGGATATCACAGATAAGTGAAAACACTGCAAATCCATCTGACCACTATTGCTGAGCCGCACGTCGAAATGTACTGTCTCATATTTTTGTTCTGTCACAATTCTGGGCCTCCGTTAAACCAGCAACAGATGCTACACACCAAAACGAGTGCTTCTTTAGATGTGTTTCATGGCATGGCCCGCCACATGCGGAAACACTCCTTTCCGGTCACCTCGCAGATTAGACCTTGTGCTTCCATCCAAGCAAGGTTGCGCTGGACGGCGCCGCGGCTGGCACCGGTCAGGGTCTCGGCTATTGGAGCGGAGACGACGGGCCATTCGGTCAGCACCGCGCGCAATGCTGGTGGTGTCTTGCCAGAAAGCGGGGCCATCATGGTTTCCGCCCGCGCTGACCATGCCTGGATGTCGTCGAGTTGCCGCATCGCGGTCAGGCATGCTATTTCCATATCGGCGTTGCGACGTCAATCGCCAGCGCACCTCTTCATCACTATCGGCAACGGAGTCGACGCCATCATTTTCCATCGATATCTGCCGCACAAGTCTGTGAACTCTATCTTTGGATTAAGGGCAAGAATATCGGAACTAAAAGCAAAATCTCATATTTAGTAGGGGCAAAGGACAGCCGTTGATCTCGTTGAATTTCTCATCTCACAATTAAGGGCTACGTGACACCAGATTTACGTGCGTCTCAGAGAAACCCAATACCGCGCTCAAAGCCTTTTCCACATGGCCAATACAAGATGAACAATTCATCTTTTGAATGCCGGACGTGAATGACTTTTCGCTTTCGATATTGAGACCTCTTGCTCCGGACAACTACAGAGATAGAGGGTCCAGCAGGTGGAAGGTCAAGGAATTTAAGGTCCGATTTCACAATCGTCGTCCGTTTCACTCGGGGACGAGGGCTGCAATCTTTTCAAGAAGGGTGCCGCGCTCGATCACACCGGGGATTATTTCATCACCCAATACGAACGTCGGCGTTCCAGTTATACGCAAAGCTTCTGCCAGACGCAGAGAGGCAGCAATGTGATCGTTCACTAGGTCTGATTGCATATCTGTTTTCAAAACTTCGAGATCGAGCCCCACATCGCCTGCAACTTCCATAACGCTTGCTTCAAAGGCTTGTCCGTTCAATGCCATCATTGCCTCGTGAAACTGCTGATATTTACCTTGGTTTCTCGCGGCAAGTGACGCGCGCGCTGCAATTTCGGAACCGGGCCCTAGGATCGGGAATTCACGATAAACAATGCGGACATCCTTGCTTGTCTCCAGCACGGCTTTGACTTCAGGTTCTGCGCGGCGGCAATATCCACAGTTATAGTCAAAAAATTCGACTAGCGTGACGCTACCATCCAGATTTCCGAAGATAGGAGCGTTCTGTGCGAAGTCGTCGCGCAATTCAGTTAAAGCTGTAGACTGCGCTTCAACAAGTGCTGCATTTTCACGTTCTTGTAGGATTGAAAGCGCTTCGATCAGAATTTCGGGTTTTTCCAAGATCGCTTCAAGCGCCAGACGCTTAATATCTGCCTCATTGAGTTCTTGCGCGGCCACAGTAGTGAAAGAAAATGCTGCGAAGACTGTTGCAAGTATAATTTTTGACAGGTCGCGTCGCGCTAATGACATCTTAAATTCTTCCTAGAAAGTTGCGGGGTACAGGATCACACGCGTGTCCAGCGGAACCATATCATAAAACTGGACAATCTGATCGTTCACCAATCTGGCGCATCCGTTTGAAACGGCACGGCCAATAGTGCTTGGGTCATTAGTGCCATGCACACGCAAAAAGGTATCCCCGCGTCCCGGTTGAAAGAGGTAGAGGGCCCGCGCGCCTAGAGGGTTGCTCAGACCGCCAGGCATTCCATTCCGAAACGGTCCATATTTCTTCGGTTCACGACGCAACATGCCCGGGGTCGGTGTCCAGCTGGGCCATTCTTTCTTTGCCCCCACATAGAATTCACCTGCCTCATAAAGACCCGGACGACCGATCCCGACGGTGTAGCGAATTGCAGTATTATCGGGTTGGGTCCAGAACAGGGCAAACTGGCTTGGAACAACATGGATTTCGTATGGAGCGGAGCCCTCTGGAATGCTCACTACTTGGGGTAAATACTCCGGCGGTAAATCATACTTTGGCAGCACTACATGGGCTGAAACTGGCTGACTGGTCAAAGCGCCAGCAGCCCCGGCGGCAAGGAGGAATTTTCTTCGATTCATGAAGCTGTGGCTTTCGAAAGGTGAACGTTGAATGAACGCCAGTACACGAGAAAAGACTTTAACAAGTCATGCTAAGTGCGCGATCAAAATAATTTCACTTGTGTTCCTACCTCAGCCAAAGCGAACAGTTCTTTGATATGTTCGTTGTAAAGGCCGATGCATCCGTTCGACGATTGGCGGCCAATTTTCCGCGTGTCCCCCGTTCCGTGGACGCGGTAATATTGCCATGAAAGGTAGAGGGCGTGTGTGCCCAAGGGGTTGTCAGGACCGGGTGGAAAATAGTCTGGCCAATCCGGATTGCGGATCTTCATCGAAGGAGTTGGGCGCCAGCTTGGTCCTTCCACTTTCTTGATAACGCTAGTGTATCCGCGTTTTGTCAGTTCTTCGGATTCCGGAACGCTCGACGGATACAGCTTATAAACACTTTCATCCTCTGACCAATATTGCACCGCTCGGGAATCAATGTCGCACAGGATTGCACCGTGGTTTAGATTTTCGAAGTGATCCCGCCAGTTTGAGGTGCTGAAGGATGAAATATTGCGGCGCACTGGTGGTGTACCAAGTGGTGCTGTGGTTTGCGCGGTTGCAACGCCTGCTCCTAGGAACACCCCACTTGCGGCCGCACCGAGCAGCGCTCCGCGACGTGAGAAAGATGAGTCTTTAATTAGCTTCATGATCAACCCTTCGGTCGTGCCTCTTTCGTCTGTTTACAACCTTCACCCACTGGAGCTTCAAGCGATCAATTGTCACAAAAACGTGAGACGAACAGCGAACGAACGCTTTGGGCTGGAAAAGCCCTGTAGCATTCGAACGGAAAGTGGCTTAAACGATCATCTGGGGCGGCGCCAAAGCGTGGCAGGTCAAGCCTGTGTCAGTCTCGACAAATGACCTATACTAAGTCAGCTTTCCACATGCGACATCTCCCGTGCCCCGCCACCTCGCGGATCAAACCGCTTGCCTCCATCCAGGCGAGATTGCGCTGAACGGCGGCGCGGCTGGCTCCGGTCATGGCCTCAGCCATCGGGGCGGAGACCAAGGGCCATTCCGTGAAAACCTTTCACAAGGCAACCGGTGTGCGGCCAGATAATTGCGCTGTTCATCCCATCCAACCAGCGGGCCAAACGTTCGGGTGGCAAGCCCGAAACGCGCAACCCCCCGGCCCCAGCCATAGCGAGCGGCGCGAAGATGGCACCGCTTCCATCGCTGGTCGCGACCCTGGACGCGGTGACGGTAGCTTCGATCTGGTCGCCGTGGCGTCCGAGGCCCGCCAAGCTCCACAGGTTATACCCCATGCACGCCCGTGTGATCGGGTGGAGACCCTTTGCGGCTGCCATGAGGTCCAGCCACCCACCCGCGCGATCCTCGAAACGCTCAGCGCTGTCTCCAGTGTTCTCGGGATCGCGACGGTCCAGGAAGGCGGCCAAGTCAGCTTTCGGCCCAGGACCGCCTGTTAGGCGCCGAACAGCCCATGCAACTCTTGCCAGTGCATTTAGGTCATCCTGTGCACCTGACAGCCGCATCGATATCCAGAGCGCCAGACGATCAGAACTCACCCGATCCCCTGCGAACCAGCTGAGGTCCGCTGCCTCAATAAGAGCGAGGCGATGCCGCCAGCCTTCCGGGCCACGCAGCAGCCAGTCATCCAGAGCTCCCAAGCGTCCAGCCACTCTTGCCAGTCGCGCAGCGTGAACGCCTTCTGCTTTTGCCCAGACTTCGACGACAGCAGTGTCGGGCGGTTCCGCCCGTGGCCCTGGAGGCAAATCATCCGGTTCTTCTTCAAGTAACCTACGCAGAAACCAGAGATCGTCTTCGTGAGCCTCTTCATCCTCCTGGATGGTGATAAGGGGTTCGTCGTAATCATCGGTAAAAGTAGAGGCTTGCGTCTTCATGTGCACAAAAAGACTGATTTATTGCACATTACCCAAGCGTTTTTTTTGGCAGCTGCCTGCGCCCTTTATATAGTACGCGCACTCGACTGCCGGCGGAACCTCTCAGTTCGCGCACAGCGCAAGGAAACCAAGGGATTGTGGCCCAGCCCGACGAGAGAACGCTTGATTGCATTCGTTTACAAATGGTCGTTTAGTAGCGGTATATGAAATTGCAAACGGCCCCGTTTTCATGCCCCTGATAGGTTACGCCCGCGTATCGACAGAGGATCAGACCCCCCTGCCCCAGTCTGAGGCCCTGCAAACTGCGGGATGCGTCGAAATCCATGAAGAACACGCCTCAGGCGGCAATCGTGCGCGGCCAGTGCTTGCCCGCTTGCTGGAGCGCATTAGCAAGGGCGACACGCTGGTTGTCGTTCGGATCGACCGGCTGGCGCGGTCTCTCTCACATCTGCTGGAGGTGATCGAACGGCTGGAGGCCAAGGGGGCGTTCTTTCGTTCCATTAAGGACCCGATCGACACCGGATCCCCGCAAGGCAAGTTCACGCTGCAGGTCTTGGGCGCTGCGGCCGAGTTCGAGCGCGCCCTGATCCGGGAACGCACCAAGGCCGGCCTCGCCAGCGCGCGCACAAAGGGCCGCGTGGGCGGGAACCCTGGGCTGCGTGTCAAAGACCCTGCTGCTCTTCGCAAAGTGCGGCGGGCGCGACAGGACGGCTACATGGAGCGTTTGAACGAGACGGCACAAGATTGGGTGCCCCACGTGCGCCGGTTGCGACCCGACTTGGCTTGGGAGGACGTGCTGCGCATCATCAACGGCCCCTTGCCCGAGGCGCGTCGCTGGACCCAAAGCCGCCTGCTGCGCGCTGTGAAGGCCTATGTCCGTGACGGCTTCCTGCCTGCCGAGGTGCTGGCCCGCGCCGGGCGCCGCGAAACGGACGATCGCCTGCCCGCCATTATTGCTGGCATCAAGGGCGCAGATCCTGACATCACGCTTCAAGCGATCTGTGAACGGCTGGAATCTATGCGCGAACGCACGCCTCGTGGCCGAACAAGATGGCAGCCGTATTCGGTGAAAATGCTGTTGGAGCGGGCGGAACGACTTGGCCTCATGCCCTACGAATCGAGCCAAGATCAGATGTAGCTTCTGACCCGAATCCAAAAAATTTCACTGGGAGAAAACTCCGCAGGAGGCATAAAGTGCCAATAGTTGCTTGGGGTTAGCTGCTAATGTGCCAACTCAACAGAGTAGCGGCTCGATTCGGTTAGATCTGCATTTAATATATCTATATCAATGACTTGCTGAGTTTTTTATACGACAACACCTATAGGTGTTGTGGATAACTTTCACACTACATTTAGATTCTTCTTGCCGGACTCACTGGATCGTGGCATTCCCATTCTGACGGCAAAACGCGTCATACACGCTGTACACCGTCAGGATGACTAAGAGCCTCAACAGAGGCCGAGAGTAGGCGGCAGGACATGGATGATCGTAACATTGGATACACGCAAGGCATAGGCTCTTCCGATATCGGAGCATTTGCCGACAATCTGGCTGAGTCTTTGGATCGCCAGATGAAGATCGCTTTCGAACCCGAAGAACGAAAGTCCCTACGCCGCTTCAGTTCCACCGAAGTCGCCGGCCTCCTGCGCGTAAGCACATCTAACCTGCGCAACCGGCACAAGGACGGCAGCTTCCCGGAAGTGCATACAGACAACCGCGGACACCGGTTCTACACAGCCCAAGAGATTGATGAGTTGCGCGATGTTCTTGGACGCACTGGAAAGAACGCAGAAAGCTACCGCCCAGGTCGACGTGATGGCGATCGTCTCCAGGTGATATCCGTCGTTAACTTCAAAGGCGGTTCATCAAAGACTACTGCAACGATTCATCTTGCGCAAAGGTATGCCTTGCGCGGTTACCGCGTGCTGGTCCTAGACCTCGATCCGCAAGCAAGTTTGACCACGTTTTTCGGCTTTCGGCCCGAGCTTGAGTTCGCCGATGGCGGCACAATCTATGATGCTTTGAGATATGAGGACCAAGTTCCTCTCTCGAACGTCATCCAAAAGACCTACTTCCATAAGCTCGACATGGTGCCCGCCGGTTTGATGCTCTCGGAGTACGAAACCGAGACCGCAAACGCTCTCGCCCGTCGCGTACAACCCATCTTTGCAGAGCGCCTCGCCTTGGCGCTTGAAGAGGTTGAGGCAAACTACGACATCGTCCTGATCGACTGCCCGCCTCAGCTTGGGTTTCTAACCCTAACTGCGCTGGCAGCCTCGACGGGACTTTTGGTTACCGTGGTACCTGGCATGCTTGACATCGCATCCATGAGCCAATTCCTGAAGCTTGCTTCAGAAACGGTCAAGGCGGTGGAGGAAGCCATCGGTCGGCGTGTCACATGGGATTTTGTCAAGTTCCTGATTACCAGATATGAACCGTCGGACGGTCCGCAGACCCAAATGGCAGGCTACCTGAGATCAATTTTGGCAGGTCAGGTCATGACAGAGCCGATGCTGAAGTCTACGGCGATCTCCGACGCGGGGATGACCCAGCAGACCGTCTACGAAGTCGATCCAAGCCAATTCATCAGAAAGACAATTGATCGCGCCCTGACCAGCGTGAATGGCGTTGGCGATGAGCTAGAGCAGACGATCCAAATGGCATGGGGGCGTCGCTAATGGCCCGAAACATCTTCAACCAGCCTCCAAGGAATGAGACGGAGAGCGGAGCCCCCTCCCCTACCCCGCCAAAAGCGGCAAAGCTGCCGGGATCTGTTGGAGGATTGCGCGACTCTTTGCGCGAGATCACAGCAAACTCGATTCGCGATATCGAACCCGATCAGATTGACATGGATGGGCTGCGGGATCGGTTGGTGCTGGAAGATTCCAGTATCGATGAGTTGGCCGAGAGCATTCGCAAGCATGGCCAACAAGTGCCCATCATGGTCCGTCCATCAGCCCAACCGGACAGATACCGCATCATCTACGGCCGCCGCAGGCTTGCGGCGATCCGTAAGGTCGGTGGAACGGTCAAGGCAATTGTTCGAACCTTGGACGATGACGCATCTCTGATCGCTCAAGGCCAGGAGAACAACCTCAGGCTTGATCCGTCTTTTATAGAAAAGTCTATTTTTATCAAAGAGATGCAAGAATCCGGGTACAAACCCGGCGTCATTCAAGATGCTCTAGGTCTGACCCGGCAAGGCGTATCCAACCACAGGGTCGTCATAGAACAACTGCCAGACGGTCTTGTTCAACTCATCGGGCCAGCACATGGGATCGGACGACGGCAGTGGGGTGAGCTAGCTGCCTTATCGGTGAAGGTAGATTTGGTGGACATCGCCAAAGAGGCGCTCACCGCCCTGCCCGACGACACTCCTAGCTCCGAAAAGTTCCAAGCGGTCTATTCGGCTTGCTCGAGCAAAGCCCGTAGCGACAAGAAGCCGCCCAATCGTGGGCTGACTTCGGTCATCAATGATGAGAACGGCAGTTCATTGGGCACGCTGACAATCGATGAGAAGGCGATCGCTCTCAAGGTCACCAAGAAGGACAATCCAGAATTCGGCCAATGGCTCGAAGAACACGCGGAAGCTGCGCTTTTGCAACTCTTCGAACAGTGGCGGAATGAGAAAGGCTCTGGGTCCTAACCCAGGCCACACAGAGCAACACGAGCAGAGGAGAAAAGCGAAGACCCGAAAGAAAAGAGCCCCCCAAAGTTTCCCCTGGAGAGCCCTCATCATCTGATTAGCATCTTTGATGTAGCAACCTCCAGCATACCGGTCAAGAGTCACCGATTCGGTGGACTGATATTTTTTGCCTTTTTCCGCGAAAATTCGAGGAAAGAGACGGGGAAGTTGTGGGCCGAACGGTCGTCGTGAACAAGCCATGGCATTTACAAAACTCTCGATCGAAGCCGCAGGTGCTGATGCAACCCGCGGCTCATTTCCCCCATCTGAAACCGACGTCTGGACCATCTTCAGAGCCCTGAGAGATGCACGCAGCGTGTTTGGTCTACGTCCTAGCCACATACAGACACTTCAAGCAATGCTCAGTTTTCTGAAACCTGGCCATGGCGAAACGGTTTTTGCGTCTAACAATTCACTTTGCCAGCGCGTTGGCGGAATCGACGAACGGACACTCCGGAGGCACATCAACCGCTTCGTTGAACTCGGATTCATCAAGCGCAATGACAGCTCGAACCGAAAGCGCTACCGCGTTCGCTCATCCGGCGGGGAGTGCATCAGTTATGGATTGTCTCTCACCCCCCTGCTCCAACGTGCGAGCGAGCTTATAGCCATCGCGCAAGAGATGGAGAATAACCGGCGAGATCGGATATTTGTCCGCAAACAGATCCTTACAAAGCTCGCCCATTTGGAAGAGCACGATCCTAGCAACGCATTCATCAACCACGCACGGAAAGCTCTACGCAGGAAGCTGAGCCTCCCCGAATACCACGCTCTGCTCGCCAATACAGATGCAGAATGCCAGAGTTTGTCTACCCCGGATGACCCGCCTGAAACTATGGAATTGCCCGCCAATGACGGACAAACTGTCCGGCATCAATCTAAGTCTGAAGAAGAAAAAAAAGATTTAGATAGCAACATAGGCGATGAGGCCCTGAAACCAGACTTGCTGACCTCAGTCTGCGATCAGGCGACATCGTTCTCCACAGAGAGACTTAGAAACTGGTTGGACATTGAAAACCATGCTCGAACACTTGCACCCATGATGGGCATTCACCCAGAAACTTTCGAGAAAGCCAAGAATGCTGTAGGAGCTCAGAAAGCGTCATGCGCGATCTTTATCATGCTACAACTTGGAAAACGCATCAGGGATTTTGGGGCGTATTTTCACAGTATCACCCTGGGTCAAAGGCAAAACCAATTTGATCCATTAGCTTTGATCAAGCGACTGTCCGAAACCAATAAGCGAACTGTCTAATGTCCACCGCGGTGGACTTCGAACGGGAAGCAGCGCTTATGAGAACCACAACTGTCCAAACGCACCTGGCGGCGCGTGGTGGTTCTTCAGTTTATCTCAGACCAGCAGATGTCCACTGCGGTGGACAAGTAACGCACGAGCGAACCTTGATGGAAATCTCGCCGCCCATGGAAGAAATGGGCGGCGAAGCATTACACCCTAAATCCCTAGCGTTATTGTGGGAGGTCACCATCTCCAAAGAGGTTTGGAAAGAGTCGCTCTCGATAATCCAACGGAAACGCCAACCGAACTGGCGTCTTAGGCGAGGCAGAAGTCAGGTATCCGGCGGCCGTCAGTTTACTCAGCGTGTTGCGAGCAGTACGCTCGGATGTCTTGAGCACAATCTGAGCGTCGCCTCGTTCCAGTGCGCCATGCCGAAGAACCGCCGAAATCAGTTCCGGCGCTCGCTTGTCATCGATGGTATCTGCAACGAGGCGACGATACCGTTGGTCCAATCCGCCGAGATCGAACAATCTTGCTGAGAAAGTGATCTGGTCGAGCGTCACCTTTAGGAACCATTCACTAAACGTCTTCAGTGCCGCTTCTGACAGGTTCCCCCGTCCGTCGCGGTCTCCGCGGGGTGGGCTGTCGGCCAGATCCATCATCCGTTTGTACTCGCCCCGATCGGCTAGCCCGCGGGCCAGCCCACGTGATACGGACCAGAGTCCTTGGCCACCAATCTCCGCTGTGAGGGCCATGGCATGAGACATCAGTCTGCTGACACGGCCGTTACCATCCGGGAAAGGGTGGATGTAGTTCAGCCGGTGATGTGCAGAGGCGATCGCGATGATCCGCCCACTCGAAGACCGTGCCGCAATCTGAAACCGTTTGTCGAAGTGGTCCATGAATGCCGCGACGCGCGACGATGAAGGAGGTAGGTGGCGCCCGACCGCAACTTCCCGATCGTCATCTTGGCGCATGCGTCCCGGAACGATGGGCTCTTGTGTTCCGTCGAGATGTTCGATGACCCGAAACTCATCAGGCATCTCGTCGTAAAAGCTCTTATGGACCCAGGTCAGGAATTCGACAGATGTGGGGCGGGGCAGGGTGCCTATGCGATGCATCTCATCGATGGCCCGTTGAACGATGACGTGCGCCCGGGCCTCGAGGGCGAGAGGGCGGGTTTCTTCCTCAAGCTCGGCACCAGCCAGCGCCCTTTCGATGTCGCGGGGGCGCGTGTTGTGCCCTTCGATTAGGTTGGAGTAGTAGCAGTTCATCACACGGACGAGATCGGCAAGTTCGGCTGCGCTGTCAGGATGCAACCCTTGTCCCAGCCCGGTGGCTTCCCTCTGGATGTCGACCGAAAGGTCTGCCAGTTCTGTAGGAATATGCTCCTCGAAGAAGCAGGGTTCGATCCTGGCGGGTGTTTCCAGCATTTTGCCGATCTTCCATGTTTGCAAAGTAATTGAAAAATAAACACATTTCGTACTTTCAAGCAAGGTTTTGCCGATATGCGTTGCCGATCTAGAATTGCTACATGAAATCAATGGCTTCGGCAGATGCGCCTGGCTTTTCGGTTTTGTTGCGTGCCCAAAGGGGCCGGAAAAAGAAAAAGTGTTCTTCGGGTTTTGTGACTGACGGATGAGGGCCTTTGGGGTCCCTCAGATGGGTCCGGGCCGGGTTCCGGTCTGCCGTTCCTGATTAAGGGCATTCCCATGCAAACAGGTGTCTTGCGCGTGTTGCGCGCAACCGCTGCCTCCTGGTGGCGGCTTAGAGAACTGCGCGGAACCGGCGAGACGGAGCTGGCCCGGCGGCTCGAGCGGAAAGCCGTTCTCCGCGATCTCGGCTATCTCAGGCAGGCGGCGTCATTGCCAAACGCGCATGTGATCTGCGGGGAGGGTGGGACATTCCTCCATCTCGGTTGGACCACCGTATCGACCTTCTCGCCGATCGAGCGCTTTCCCTTGGCCGCACTTGCGGTCGCACGAGGAACCCCGTTCATCGATATCCGACACGACACGGATGTCATCGCCTTCGCGAACCTGCCGCGCGTGACGCGTGACGGATCGGTCGACCCTGGCCATTCGGGTGCCGGCAAGTCTGTCTCGCTGAGTACCTACATCGACATGGTCGAAAAGCTCGGTGCGAGGATTCTCAATGATCCGCGACCCCGTCGGTCAATCTGATCCCCAAACTTCTCACCCACACACGAAAGGAGGCCAGACATGGCCCGATCCCGCACGCCCAAATTTGATGCCTCCGAGGTCATCACGAACGAAATCATCCGCATCATCGAGCGCGGCGTTTTGCCGTGGCGCAAACCCTGGACGGCAGGTGGCAGCTCGCGTCCTCTGCGCGTGGGGGGTGAGCCCTACCAGGGCGTGAACAATTTCCTGCTGACCATGCGCACCGTGATGGCGGGCCACAGCTCTCCCTTCTGGATGACGTTGCCGCAGGCCAACGCGTTGGACGCAAAGGTTCGCAAGGGAGAGAAATCCTCTGTAGTCGTATATTACGGCCAAAGCCGGAAAGACGCGGGCGGCGAGGACGACCGCAGCGATGGCGATGATCGCTCCGAGGAAGCCCGCATCTTCCGCTTCCAGAAATCCTACCGTGTGTTCAATGCCTGCCAGATCGAGGGTTTGCCCGACAGCTTCTTCCCCGACCCGGAGCCAGCGCACGAGCATCCGCCGTCCGAGCCCATCCCGCACATGCAGGCGTTTTTCGATACCATCGACATCACAACCGTCTTCACAGGAACGGAAGCGTACTACCTGCCGCCCGTGGACAAGGTCTACATGCCGTCCATCACGCGGTTTCAGGACCCGCGCAATTTCTACGGGGTCTGGGCGCATGAGCTGGCGCATGCCACGAAAGCCCCCCATCGACTGAACCGTGATTTCGGGTTCTCGAAGTTTGGCAACACGTCCTATGCGCGCGAGGAGATCGTCGCGGAATTGACCTCGGTGTTCCTGGGTCAGACGCTCGGCTTCACGGCGCATACGCTCGAGATAAATGCCGCCTACCTCCACAACTGGTTGCGCGTTCTTCGGTCGGACAAGGGTGCGATCTTCCGGCACGCCGCGGACGCGCAGCGGGCCTGCGACTATCTGATCGCCAGATCGGAGACGGGCAGGGCAGGGCGCAGCGCCGAGGCCGCCTGACCACACGGAGAACGGAGACGTCCATGTCACGCAAGGAACCTAGGACGCTGCGGGTAGCCTGCTTTAACGACGGCCGCCGCAAGATCATCGTCTTCAAGCGCGGTGCCTATTGGTGGAGCACGTCTGAGGGCGCTTATCCGCTCTCGGCAGCACTTGAGAGCATCATAGAACTGGGCGGCTGGATCGAAACCATCCCCAACCCGAATTATAGAGCCAGAGGGCTGTTCGGGTAAGGCACCTTCGGCCTCGATTCATCCGCCAAGCGGAAAAGAGAAAGCAGGCTTTGGGAAGGGTGTTTCAACTTCTCAAAGGAGATCGCCATGTCCATGACCGTTCAACCCCAGCCAGACCGCCCGGATCCGAGTGTGATTGCGGCGCAGAACGACGCGTTTCGCAAGTTCGCCTGTCTCGGGATCCTGCCCGCGCAGCCCATCCAGGGCCGCATGCATGTCACCCGCTCGCTTATGGAGGCCGGTGACGGCTTCATGGCTGAGGCGGTGAAGGCAACCGGTGAGTTTGCCACATTCGAGCCCGAAAATGACCCGGAAGGCTGGCACGATTTCGGGGCGGTCGAGATCCGGGGCGAGACCGTGTTTTGGAAAATCGATCTCTATGAGGCGGATTCGGATTTCCGCTATGGGGCCGAGGTCCCGGACAATCCTGCCACCACCATGCGCGTGCTGACCATCATGTTGGCGCGCGACTGGTAGGGCAGGGGACACCCCCTCCTGACACCCCAGCCGATGAAGGCCCACTGATCCCACAAAGGGAGAGTGGGCCTTTGGTCGTGGTGATCCCTGAAGCCGGGGATTGGTCACGCGCGTGAGTGCGCGGGCCACACCTCACCCACCTGGAAGGATATCCCATGACCACAAGCTTTGCCTCTCTCACCGTCGCGATCGGTGATCTGGTCCCGCATCCCGCCAATGTGCGCAGCAACTCCCCGGAAACCTATGCCACTGAGAACATCGCCCATCTGAAAGCCAGCATCGCCGTTCTGGGCCTGCTCCAGCCGCTCCTCGTCCAGAAGCTTGACGGGAAATATGCCGTGCTTGCCGGTGGCCGCCGTCATGCCGCGCTGAACGAGCTGGTCGCAGACAATGCCGCCAAGGGCTTCACCGCGAAAACCAAGGTGGACTGCCGCCTCGTGCCCGAGGATTGCGATGTCACCACGGCCTTGTCGCTCGCCGAGAACATCACGCAAGCCCCGATGAACGCTATCGACGAGTTCGAGGCCTTCGCTCGGATGATGGAGGTCGACGGCCAGACGCCCGAGACCATCGCAAAGACCTTCGGCACGACCGTCGCAGCCGTCAAAAGCCGGTTGCGCTACGGGCTGATCCACCCCTACATCCGCGCTGCGGCTCGGGCCAAGACGATCACGCTCGACACGATGAAGGCCTTTGCCGAGCACCCGAGCCAGGAGGTGCAGCGCGAGGTCTACGAGGTGCTCACCAAGGACGGCGGCTATCTGCAGGCCTACACTGTCCGTCAGGCATTGAAGTCCCGCGGCGTGCAGGTCAGCGACGATATCGGGGCTTTCGTGCGCGAAGACTACGAGGCCCGCGGCGGCGCTGTCTCGGCCGATCTGCTGGAGGAGCATTCGGTGCTCGAGGATACGGCACTGGTCGAGACCATCCTGCTCGAAAAGCTCGGTGCCGCCGCCGAGGAGGCGCGCGTGAAACTGGGCTTTGCTTGGGCCGATGCGATGGTCCGGTATGATTATGCGACCATGGCTGACTACGGCCGCGTCTACCCAGGACCCGTCGAGCCGGATGAGGCCGCCCAGAAGCGCATCGATGAGATCACTGCCGAGCTTGAGAAATTGCAGCTCGAGATGGAGGATGAGGGGCTCGCAGACGACGCCTACAACGCTCACTACGACCGCGTGGACGCACTGGAAGAGGAATCCCGCGACCTGCAGGAGGCCTACAGCGCCGAGGATCTCGCGCGGTCAGGGGTGATTGCGTCGTGGCAGGGTGGGCAGATCACGCTCCATGTTGGTCTCGTCCGCCCGGAAGACACCGTCAAAGAGGAGGGCGCGCGCGGCTCCTCGGCTAGCCCGGCCGGGGAGGAGGCCCCGGACCCGGGCGAAATCACCTACCCGGCCTCGCTGGCCGAGGATCTCAAGACCGAGCGGGCGATGGCGCTCGGGGCCGCGATGGCGCTGCATCCAGAGGCTACGCTCGATTTGACGCTCTTCAAGCTGGTCAGTGACGTTCTGGGCACCGGCATGAGTGTCACGCAGGCGATCAAGATCGAGGCCCGCAAGGAATACCGCAGCCATGCCAAGATGGACGAGATCGACGAGACCTCGCTCGAGCAGGTGGCCGCGGCACATGATGCGCTTGATCTGTCCTGGCTTGATGACACCCGCCCGCCCGCCGATCAGTTCGCGGCGTTTCGCGCGCTGAAGGCAGACGAGAAAGCCAAGCTCGTCGCCTATGCGACCGCCAGCACCACGCAGTCCTGCTTCGCGCGGGACCTATCGCGCGACAGCCTTATGCATGACCTGGAGATCGAGATCATGCCTGACGTTCGCGCGCATTGGACGCCGAATGCGGCACTCTTCAACCGCTTCAAGAAGGCCTGGCTCCTGAAGATCCTCGGCGAGGATCTGGGTCTCGCCCAAGAGGCTGTGACGCTGGCCTCGTCGAGCAAGAAGGAGATCGTCACCTTCTGCGACAAGCTCTTCGCCGAGCCCTTTGCCACGCTGACGGATGCACAGCGCGCTGCCGTGGCGGCCTGGTGCCCGCCCATGATGCAGACCGCCGGTGTCGCCTTTGATGAGGCGGAGCCCACTGCGGAAACCCCGGAGCCTGACAGCGAGGTCGCGCAAGCGGCCTGAGCCATCACGCGACCCGCGTGAGGCATTCCCCGCGCGGGTCGCCCTTCCCACACTCAACCGAAAGACATCCCCATGGCTATTCTCAAGTTCTCTGCGTCCGCTGTTGCGGCGCAGATCGCGCATGCGCGCGCCTGCAAAACCTTCCTGCCCAACTGGAACGGGCCCGTGGACAGGCCCGCCCTGATCCTCATCGTCGGCAATGGTGTGCATCTGCGCTCAAACGGCATCGACGGCACGACCACCCGCATCGTCACGACCGAGCAGGCCGATCCCTCCTTTGCCTTCGCCGATGGCATGAACCCGTTTCGGGATACAGACTGGATGGCGCAGCGCCGCATGGCGTTTCGTGATCTGACCG